>BS_KBA_SWE02_21mDRAFT_10000638_pt1 | contig 13238 bp, 13 predicted proteins | sample BalSeasSWE02_21m_FD_9196 | JGI IMG/M metagenome (IMG submission 9196)
ATTCAGCTTTCTCTCGCGCCCCTGGAATCAAAAATCTTCAGGATGAATACGACGGTAGCCAGCCCGCGCTAAGCTCGCTATGCTGACCAAGCACATACAATACATTCTTCTCTTTGGCCTTGCCACACTCGTTGCGTACGCGCAGGCCGAGGTCACTTCACCCGTGGGCCTTTGGGATGGTGTCGCCACCACATCGACAGAGAGAACCCGCTTGCAGTTGGATATATCACGAGCAGAAAACGACTGGCAAGCACAACTCAACCTGCTCGACATTGGCGTACGCGGCTGGCCGGCTGAGTCGGTTATCGTGGCCGGTGATCGACTCAGCATTGTGGTGCAGGCCGACTCCGGCCCGCAAGAGATGCAGATGACGTTTGCGGACGGACTGCTGACGGGCACCTGGCAGGCGCCTGGATTTTATGAGGATGCCACGATAGCCCTGACCCGTTCGCCTGTGAGTCAGGCGCGTGCGGAGACTCGACTGGTCTGCCTTTGATGCTGCCATCAGGCAGGCACGCCAGAAGGAGTGGTTCGAGCCGTCCGGCATCAGTTGGCTGGAAAAGAAGCCGGGTGCGAACGAAGAACTCAGCTACCGTGGGATGATGGACTACGATCCACTACCGGCATTGCAGTCACTTGGCGCACCACTACTCGCCATTCTGTCGCCGCAGGATGAAAGTATTGATGCCATGGAAACGGCCGCCATCCTGCGCGGCCTCCGCGATGCAGGTTGCGATATCACCGTACAGATTTATGACGGCTACAACCATGGCATGCGCAAGCTTGGTGCTGGCGGTGAAGAGATTCGCTGGCCTTCCTTGCCTGACAATTACTACAGGGATCAGGCCGTGTTCATTAAACGGGCTGTCGCTTCGGGTCATTAGCGACCTGACAGGACTTCACACAGCGCAATATTGTCATTGGCGACGCGTTTGATCTGCATGCTGCCCTGGCGGTCGATGGATGGGATGTCGTAGTCAATTGTGGCTGAATTACAGTTTTGAAAGTTCAGGGTAATGGTGCCGTCCGAGCCCGGGGGGTCGGTGCGCTGGACCTGGGTCGCGCTATCAAAAAGACCGCCTGAGCTTATCGTGATATCCATGACCGAACGTGTACCCTCAATGCTTCCAATCGCCGTGACCCAACGATGACCGGGATCTCCGAGCTTGGCAGTAGCGCTGTCTGCAGGAGCTGACGTGTCATAGGTAAACCAGGCAAGGCTGACAAAACCAATATCCGGAAACACCGTGATGAAGAATCCCTGGCCACTGGTGCCCGGGTTATACCAGGCATCGTTCAGGCCTGCATTCATCTTGGGCAAACCGGGACTGGTCATTAATATGAAACGGCCCGACAAGGGTTCAAGCGTGAAACTCAAATACCCGGTATCCGTATTCATCTTTTCCAAGCTCAAAAGGTCAATTGCATCGATATCCGGGGATGCAAATAACTGGTCGCTGATGTCGACATCGCGGGCCTCGGGGGAAACGTTCATGGCAAACACCAATTGCTGATCGCCATCTGATTTCAGGTCAATGTACAGGTTATTGTCCGAGTAGAGATGTTGACGACTACCATGTGAGAGAGCGGGATGAGAACGCCTCAGGTTCATCACATCGCGGTGGAATTGCAGCAGTGCATGCTGCTCGGACGACAGTTCCTGACCACTCACCGAGACATTGAGGATCTTCGCACTGGTGCGGGCCACGTGGTCGTCGCACAGTCCGAACTCGGCGCAATTATTAAATACCTTGCCGGCGAAACCCGGTAGCTCATCACCGATTTCCTCGCCGTAGTAACGAGTGACGGGCCCGCTGTAGGCGCCTTGCAGCATGAAGGCCAAACGGTGGCGGGCCCAGTATTCAGCATCTTGAGGATCAGCGATACCGGCGCGTTGCAGCAGGTCGCCAAAGCGCACGAAATCATGGTTACCCAGCATCATGTTGGGTAGCGCAAGCGGACGGTAGGTGGACGTGTGTGCGCCATACGCCCACGACTCGTTCAATGTGGAAGCCGGGCGTCTGCCGAGACCGCTTTCCTCGGCCGCGAGCACACCCACCGCTGCCCAACGCAGCGGAAAATCGAAGCCTGAATCCAGCGCTGGTGCCTGCTCCTGGCCAAAGGCCTGGGCTGCGATGTCGTCGGCACCGGCGAATATCTCCGCCACCATGTAAGCCAGCGTACCCCATTGTTTTCCCGCGATACGACGCTCGGCACTGGCCACTTCCACGGCAGTCTTGATTTCACGCCAGGCAGACAACGGGACCTGGTAAGCCTGGTCAAGCCGCCAGCCGTCAATACCCAGTTCCCGCACCCAGTAGGCGGCCACTTCCTTGTAAAACTCGAGCGTTTGCGGGGAATCGTAGTCGACAACCCTGCCGGGATAGCCCGATGGGTTGCCGAAATAGTCGTTGGGGTCAGTGCTGTCTACCGGCAGTTTCCCGGTTGGTGACGAAACCAGCCCGCCCTTGTGATGGCCAAAGACACCATCAAAAAAAACGTACAAGCCTTTTGCATGCGCCGTGTCGACCAGTTCCCGGGCGTCCTCAAGCGAACCGAACTTCGGGTCGATGGCGAAGTAATTGCGGGTAAAGTAGCCGGTCGCATCGAGTTTCAGATCGGTGCCGCTGCCGCTGAGTCTGACTTGCGGCTCACCGGCACCTGAATCGAATACCGGTGTGAGCCAGATCGCGTTCATACCCAGGTTGCGGATGTACTCGAGCGAATCGATGATACCGCGAAGATCACCATTGTGATGGCTGGTGCCATAACCGTCGGTGTAGTCGCGCGCGGGGTCACCGTCAACAAAGGCTTCGACCATCACCTGGTAAATGCGCAAGTTGCAGAACTCCCGGGTTTCAGCCCCGCAACCGGTGTTTTCCTGGATGGGTCCGGTCGCGTTGTTGATCTGGACAGCGCCCAGGGAACTGCTGAATAACACGACGGTGGCAATGACACACCATCTTGTCAGAATCTGTTGAAAGCTCATGATCACTCGGGTTTGACTTCTACGTGGCCGTCATCGTCGTTGACCAGTAACCAGGATACCGCCGAAAGTGCCAACGCGATGGCGGATATCACAAAAATGATGCTCTTGTCTTCAGCCCGGCTGACCGCAAGGCTGACTCCGAGGCTGACGACCAGTTGCGGCAGCACCACCGAAAGATTGAACAGACCCATAAACAAACCCATTTGCGCCTGGTCTGCTTTTTGCGACATGATGGCAAACGGCAGGCTGACCATGGATGCCCAGCCGACACCGACAACTGCCATCAAAACGTAAATCGCGCCCTGCCATCAAAACGTAAATCGCGCCCGGTGTCGTGCCGAAGAGCAGTAAGCCAACATAACCAATGACCATGATGGCGAGGCTGGCGGCATGGGTTTTGACGCGCCCGATCACCCTTGCTGCAGGCCCAAGCACCAGCACCGGTAAGACCGCTGCCACGGCGTTCAAAATCAGGAATGCCAGGGTTGTCACCCGCCCGGCCTGGGTACCGTCGAGAGCGATCATCGAGCCCTGTATGTAAATAAACATAAACACAAAGGTCGTATGAATACCTACCCAGCTGAACGAATGTGCGGATAAAACTTTTCTGAAGCCAACCCCGGCGGCTGCATCCGGCTCCAGCCCGCGCTCACTTGCCGTCAGTGATTTGATCACCAGCACGATGGTGAGCAGGCCGCAGATAATTTCTGCATAGTAGTGCTCGTACTGAATTCCGGACAAGCGCAGGCNTATCGCGTAAATGTCATAAATGAGAAAGCCCCACAATGGCTGGATGCTNATCAGGATTTNTTTGAGTGACCCGTTGGCGGGTTTATCGTTTACATCCTTCGCNCNTTCACCGATGTTTCTCGGTTCCTCAACCAGCAGCGGCGGAAACAGGGTGAACAGCAATACCAGCGCTGCACCAAAATAGATCAATACGATATTGTCAAAAATCGCACCGATGGCGTAAGCACCCACGCTGATGGTTCCTGACACCGTTTGCATCCAGGTAAACCCGCGGGTGCGGTCGATGCCTTCCGGTGTGACATCGGCGATGATCGCCCTGGTCGGGTTAAAACCCACGTTGATCGCGACATCAAGTGAAAGAACCACCACGATCGCCACACCGAGGACACCTTTCATACCCAGCACGGAAGAAACCACATCGATATTTGGCAATGCCAGCAACATCATGCTGGCCAGCAGGCCGCCAATAATGATGAAGGGCCGCCGCCGGCCGTTCCAGAACCATACCTTGTCACTGATCGTACCGATAATGACCTGTCCGAAAATGCCCGCAATAGGTCCCGCCGCCCATACCAGGCCAATATCGTGAATCGCTAAATGGTACTTGGTCGAAAGTATCCAGCTCAGCGCAGAGATTTGCACTGACAATGCGAAACCCATGGCGGTTGCCGGTAGGCTCAGAATGGCGAAGAACGAATTCGTCAGGTTTTTTTGAATGGCTTGCATCTGTTATGCCTTTTTTATTTCAGCAGAAATTCAATTAATCAAGTGTATCAACTCGATGAACAAATCCGTCTGGAATTGAAGCCATACATACGTATTCATAGGCTGGGGGTTGAAGAAGGCAGCGGATTTGCAGCACAAGGATTCGTGTCGATCCGGGCCCGTAAGTAATGTTTATTAGTCTTTTTATCAACTACACTTGACATCTCTAACCGTCTACACTATTATTTAAGTCAAGTATAGTTGACATTAAGACAAAGGAGTTAGACATATGAACGATCCGAAGACAGTTTCCAATGAATGGGCCGCAAGCAACGCAAGAAACACGGTTCGTCTCAGGTACTGGACCGCCGCCTGGGTTGCAAGCACGGCATTCGCCACTTTTGGCCCCAGGTTGATCTGGGACTTTGCCACTTTGCCAACGATTCTCGGGGCACTCTTGAACCTGGGCATTGGTTTTGGAATGATCGTGGTGAATAGGCGGTACTTGAAAGGGCTGGATGAAATGCAGCAAAAGATCTTTCTGGAGGCCGGCGCACTCACGCTGGGTGTTGGGCTGGTGTGTGGTCTCAGCTATGAACTGTTAAATAACACAAAACTCATCTCCTTTGAGCCGCAAATTTCACACCTCGTCATCCTGATGTGCCTTACTTTCCTTGCGGGATTGATCGCCGGTCACAGGCGCCTGCAATGAAAAATCGTTTAAAGGTACTTCGTGCAGAAAGGGATTGGACCCAGGCCCAGTTAGCCGATGAGTTGCAAGTCTCGCGGCAGACGGTCAATGCCATCGAGAAAGGGAAATTCGATCCCAGTTTGCCACTGGCGTTCAAGGCCGCCCGGCTGTTTGGTTTGTTGATAGAAGATATATTTCAGGATGAGGCTGCATCGTGATGTACTGGAGGCGGTCAGACAGGATGCCGGCTAGCTGTGAATACCACCCGCCCTGTTGAGCGCACGGCCTCAAACGAAACCACCAAAATGTATACAACGTTGCTGGAATTCACAGTACTACTCCGTGGCGGTGACTGTGTATTGCACCCAGTCAAAATCAGCATACCCGGTTGAGGCCTCGCCATTACCGGTGCTGTAGAGACCGAGGTATGCACCTGTATAACCTCTGCTCAAAATGTAATTTGCATCTGTTTGCATGAACAGGGTGAATGTTTTGCCTTCATCAAGAGAGTATTCAAAGCGGTAATGATGCTCTGACGAGGTCACCCGAAATATCAGCTCACCCGCATACATTTGCAGATTCTGCTGTTTTAAAACTTCGGGTTTTTTATCTTTTTCAGCCAACACCAGTTTTAAAATATGCTGGCCCTGTTGTTTAACAACGGTAAAACTGAAAAAATTATTATCCTTTTGAAACAAGCTGATGCCCGCCTCAACATTTTCCTGCCAGGGCGAAAACAGCATCCTGGCACTGTACTCAAAATTACTTTCCTTTTGCCTTACGCCCATCAGGCTGGCACGTTGACGTTCTTCTATAACATCGGCGCGGGCATATAAGCGCAGGTAACCGGGATTCACCGAAAGCGAGTAGGTCTCCGCCGCCGGTAAACGCCTGAAATTCCACTCCAGGCCAAGTGCAGGCAGACTAAAGTCATCCCGAAAATCGTTTATCCTATTTTGCGCGGTCTGATCAAAGGGTAGTGGATTGACACGCTCGACACGTCCGCTCAACGGCGCGGCGACGGGCCATTCATACTTTACCTCTTGCCACTCGAAGGGTTCTCTTTCCCAAACCACCGGGACCAAATGGGTTTCACGTCCCATGTTGGATAAACGATCCTCATCGCCACGGATACCCAGTGCAACCATGAACCAGCGGCCATCGGATAACTCGAGCAAGTCTGCGTGGCCGGTGCTGTGAACCCAGTTGTCATAGGACAGATGACGTGAACTCAGAATGGGATTCCTGGGGTTCGAAAGATAGGGCCCGGTAATCTCGTCACTCACGGCAATCACCACCGCGTGGTTAAAGCTGGTTCCACCTTCCGCGACCATCAGGTAATAGCGGCCATCGCGCTTATAAATATGTGGACCCTCGGCCCATACACCACCGCAGGCGCCTCGCCATAGAAGGTGTCTTTCACCCGTGAGTTTCCAGTATTCGAGGTCCAGTTCCTGTAACCAGATTTCACCCTCGCCCGGAAAATTCGGGTTTTCAGGTGAGTGCGTTCCGGCGTACCACACCCTGCCATCCTCATCGAAGAAAATATCCGGATCAATACCGGGCGCACCTTCAATGACATGTGGCTCCGACCAGGGCCCTTCGATTTTGTCCGCGGTGATGATGAAATTGACAAATTCGGTGGTTTTCCCGACCCCCTCCGGCGTATAGACGTTGGTCGTGATGATATAGAACATACCGTCCCTGCAGCGGAGCGTGGGTGCATGAATACCGCCATCAGATTGCACATCGATCAGGTTGACGACTGTGCTGACCTGCTCCGGCCTGTGCAGGCCGTAACCCACCAATTGCCAATTTACCAGGTCTTTGCTGTGATGAAGCGGCAGACCCGGATAGTACTCAAATGAAGAATTGACCATGTAGTATTCGTCACCCACCCGGCAAATTGATGGGTCCGGATAAGCACCGGAAATAATGGGGTTGGTGAATGTACCATCGTTGGTTTGTGCAAAGCAGGCTGTTGGCAATATCAGCACCATAAGCAATAGGGGGATCAAAACAAGTGGGGGAAATCTGCGGGCTTGCCTGCAATAATTAATCATCTCATTACCTCTAAATTTAACGACCCCTTGCTGGCTGGCTATGACCAAATTCCGATGGTCGTTGACCTGATTATAAACAAGGGAACCTCTGATTAATTAGTGGTAGAAATTTATTTTCAAAATCAACAAACAAAAATATCTTTGCAAAACATGGAGCTTCTATACAGAATAATGGAAACGGTGGGTCTATCCGGCCAAAAAGCCTGATATGCCTGAGTTTCCAGCTAATTGAGGGTTTTGTGTCCCGCATCGTCGACTCAAAAACTGCCGGGGACTTTAGCCACTACAGGAGGATAAATAGTGTACACGCCTTCCATGCGACAGCCGAATGCATTTTTACCATTGACGTTGTCATTAGCCGCATTGTGCATTGTGGTAGTGCATTTTCTTGTATTCGGTATTGTTCAAGATGCAGATGAGGGGGCTGCGGCCCATACGTTTCAGCTGCTTATGGCTGCTCAATTGCCGTTGATCGGGTTCTTCGCAGTTAAGTGGTTACCATTAGCTTCGCGCAAAGCACTGCTCATACTTGCGCTGCAACTTGGTGCCGCAACCGTTCCAATTTTAGCTGTTGTGTATCTAACCTGAATCACGACTGGGATTGGCAGGAAAATTCTTGGAACTAAAATCCGATCTCGCGATACCCACGCTACCAAGCCGATCAATAGGCGCGACCGTTGCTTTCTACAAGCGACTTGGCTTCGAGGGCGGGATGCACGAGTTCAATAACTCGTACGCAATCATGCGGCGCGGCACAGTCGAGATTCACTTCTTCAGCCACCAAAAACTCGTTCCGGCTGAATCTTCAGCTGGTTGCTACATCCGGGTTCAAGACGTCGAAAGCGTCTACGTCGCGTTTGCTCAGAATCAGTTGCCGAACAGCGGTATCCCGCGAATGGATGCACTGGAAGACAAACCGTGGGGACTTCGGGAGTTCGCCATCGTTGATCCCGACGGCAATCTGTTGCGCATCGGCCAACTGCTTGGGGAGTGAGGGCGTGAGAGTTGCCTGTCCCTTCGCTCAAGCGGAGCGCAAATTGCTAGGCCAGACGCCCGCGAGGCGCCCAGGTTTTCGTGTCGCCTTGCGGGCGCAGCACGCCATTCAACATGTCCGGGGATCGGGCCATACATACGTATTCATNCAGGTCACGTGCGGGACCTATATATTATGATGAATGATGGACAATCCTATTCAAAATACCGNTAGCAATGATGCATAAACTTGTTTTTTTTCTCGGCTTGTTAGCAACTNTCAGTTCGAAAGCGGCACCTTTGGATACCCAGGCTTTTAATAGCTGGAGTCCGGATAATCGTAACTTCGCAGTCGAAATGCTTTTCCCCGGTGGTCATTCCAAGGCCCTGATTCTCAGTTATGACGATGGTGTCGATACCGACCGCACCCTGGTAGCCCTGCTCAACAAATANAAGCTGAAAGGTACATTTCATCTGAATTCCAGCAGACTTTCGACAGAAAACCATNTTAGGACAGACGAAGTNCCCAGCCTGTATAAAGGTCATGAAGTATCGGTNCATGGNTATAACCACCAGGGAATAAAAGGCCTGACCAAGACGGATTTGTTTTATGAAATACTGGAGGATCGCCGCACTTTGGAGATGGTTTCCGGCGGGCTCGTCAGGGGCATGGCGTACCCCTTTGGCAGCTATGATGTGAATATGCTCGATACCTTACNTTCTTTTGGTATCGAATATGCCCGCACAGTTGAGAGCAGCTACCGTTTTGACATTCCGGACAATCCGNTGCTNTGGCATCCAACGTTGCAAAAATTTGAAGGTTCAAATGATGATGGGGCGCCTGACAAAACTGCGGAATTGACGGANAAATTCCTGGCGTCTGAACAACTGTCTCTTTTCTATATTTGGGGACATAGCTGGGAATACAGGGATAAATGGACTGCGGTTGAAGACCTTTTCAAAAGAATTTCAAATCGACCGGAAATAAGTTACCTCACCAACATCGAGCTTGTTGATTACCTCGATGCGTATCAACGCCTGAAGATATCCGCTGACAAAACCAGCTTTCAAAATGTCAGTGCGATGGATGTTTATCTGAAGATAACTGACTACGCTGATTTAGAAAATCCGAAAAAGGTCGTTTTACGAATACCACCCGGCCGATTGATCAAACTGGATGACTGCCTTAGAAACGGGACATGTGAATGACAGTAAAAACAAAACCGCATTTGAATTTCTGGCAAATCTGGAACATGTGTTTCGGTTTTTTTGGTATCCAGATCGGTTGGGGTCTGCAAAACGCCAATGTCAGTCGCATTTTTCAGTCGCTTGGGGCAGCTATCGATGAAATCCCCATATTGTGGATCGCAGCACCACTGACCGGTTTGTTGATACAACCGATTGTCGGTTATTTCAGTGACCATACCTGGAACCGGCTGGGCCGCCGCCGGCCATTCTTCCTCGGTGGCGCCATCCTGGCATCCATGGCTTTGTTTGTCATGCCGAATTCCTCGTTCCTATGGATCGCAGCGGTCATGCTCTGGATCATGGATGCCTCGATCAATATCACCATGGAGCCTTTCCGCGCCTTCGTGGGCGATATGCTGCCGGATGAGCAGCGCACCCGGGGCTTTGCGATGCAGAGTTTCTTCATTGGCACCGGTGCCGTCATCGCATCGGCCATGCCATGGATGATGGCCAACTGGCTTGGCGTCAGCAACATAGCGGAGGTCGGCTCGATACCGGATTCGGTGCGTTACTCGTTTTACCTGGGTGGCGGTGCTTACTTCATGTCGGTGATGTGGACGGTCATCTCGACCAGGGAATACTCACCGGAAGAACTGCAGGCATTTGATGTTGCACGTACGGAAACCCTGCATATCGATACAACGATTGCCACCGGGCGCTCGCCATCGCAGTTCTTCAAGAGTGGTATTGCCTGGTTGATTGNGGGCTTGGTGCTGACAGCTTTTATCATCACCCTGGACCTTGCAAAAGAACTCTACGTTCTTGGTCTCGGTTTGACCGCTTTCGGGCTGCTGCAATTCCTCGCCGCATCGTTCAAGCAGATGAAAAAATCAGAGCACGGATTCCTGGAGGTCATGGAAGACCTGTTTGCCATGCCCCGGACCATGAAGCAGTTAGCCGTGGTGCANTTTTTTTCATGGTTCGCATTGTTCGCGATGTGGATCTACTCAACCGGTGCGGTCACGGCCTATCATTATGGCACCGCGGACACGAGCAGCGTGCTATACAACGAAGGGGCCGACTGGGTTGGCGTGCTGTTTGCCTCGTACAATGGCTTTGCCGCATTGGCTGCTTTTGCCATTCCCGTGGTCGCGGCGCGTTTCAACAAAAAAATCGCGCATATGATCAACCTGTGGCTGGGCGGTATCGGTCTCATTTCTTTCTTCTTTATCAAGGACCCTGGTCTGTTGTGGGTACCGATGATTGGGGTAGGCATCGCCTGGGCGTCCATACTTTCGATGCCCTACTCAATTTTGTCCGGATCTTTGCCGGCTGCAAAAATGGGCGTTTTCATGGGTATATTCAATTTCTTTATTGCCATTCCGCAACTGGTGGCCGCAAGCATCCTCGGACTGCTGGTCAAATTCCTGTTTGACGGTGAGGCAATTTTTGCACTGGTGCTGGGTGGGGTATCCTTATTCATAGCCGGGCTGGCAACGCTGTGGGTCGAAGACCCTACCGAACCAGCCCTGACAAAGAGTAAAACCGGGCTTGATTAACTGGAGTGCACTCAAGCAGGTCAAAGAAAGGCCGGCTGTCGACCAGCAGGCCCTTTTTGGCGAGATCGCGGCGGCAAATCAGCCGGTCGTGATACGCGGACTGGTAAGGGATTGGCCACTTATTGCCGCTGCGGGTGGTTCAATTGAGGATACCGCCAACTACCTTTTCCCGCACTGCGATGACAAACCGGTGAACACCTTCATTGGCGAGGCTGCAATGAAAGGCCGGTTTTTCTATGGCGATGATTTGAAGAGCTTCAACTTTGAGCGGGTGCAGATTTCGGTCCGGCAACTGTTCGAGCGTCTGAGTCATCAGGCTACCCTGGAAAATCCGCAACATATATTCGCAGGCGCCATACCTGTTCCCGAGCGGGCAAAAACACTGATCGCTGAAAACCCGAATCCATTGCTGGGTCAGGAAACGGAGCAATTGATATCGCTGTGGATCGGCAACCGGTCGCGCACTGCCGCGCATTGGGACCTCGCGCAGAATATTGCCTGCGTTGTGCGCGGTCCGCGACGTTTTACGCTGTTTCCCACCGAGCAGGTTAAAAACCTGTATATCGGACCGCTGGATTTCACCCTGTCGGGGCAGGCGATCAGCCTGGTTGATTTTCATGAACCTGATTTTGAGAAGTTTCCGCGTTTCAGACTGGCATTGCAGCATGCCCAGATCGCCGAACTGGAACCCGGTGATGCCATCTACATACCCAGTCTCTGGTTCCATCACGTGGAGTCATTCGAGCCGCTCTCAATACTGATGAATTACTGGTGGCGGGACGCACCCGCATTCATGGTGACACCCCTGTTTACCATGCTCCATTCACTTTTAACCATCCGTGATCTTCCCGCCAATGAACGTCAGGCCTGGAAAACCCTGTTTGACCATTACATATTTCAAACCGATGGCGACCCCATGAAACATATCCCGGCAGATGCCCGTGGTGTATTTGGTGAACTGACAGCCGAAAAAGTACGGGAATTACGCCAATACCTGGGAAAACAGTTATTGCGTTAACATCCTACAAATATCTACGCAGTTTTCCTCTTTTAGTTCGGGTTATTTGCGCGCAAGCTCGGTAAGTGACAAATCCTTATCGATGGCGTATGCTTAAAATCGTATTACCATATTGAGTACCATGAAGACAGTTACCATTAAAGCCGATTCAGAATTTGATGAGCTACTTAGCGGTTTAGCCGGACGGCTGAGTACGACCAGGAGTCGTGTAATCAGAGACGCTGTGCGGAACTATCAGCAGTATCTTAATCGCGAAGAATTACGGCAAAAGATTCGATCCGCTTCGCTTAAAACACGCGGGCAGTCAGTCGAAGCAGTTGCTGACTTTGATGCTGCCGATAGCGATGGTTTATAAACGCGGCGGAATTTATCTCGCCAATTTCAATCCATCCAAAGGTACCGAGCCGGGGAAAATCCGCCCGTGTATAGTCATGCAAAGCAACCTGCTCAATGATATTGAGCATCCCAGTACGACCATCCTCCCGTTGACCACACAATTGATTGAAGATGCCGCGCCACTGCGTTATCGGGTCACTTCACGCGATGGTCTAAAGTCCGATTCCGACGTCATGCTGGATCAGGCACGTACCATCGACAACAGGCGAATAGACAGTGAGATGTTGACGATCCTGACCGATAAGGAAATGAGTGAAATCGAATTGTATTGGCGAATTGTCCTGGACCTTGAGTGATTGTGCGACCTTTTTGAACTGCCACAAAACACCACGTTGGCCCAATGTCATTTCCCTCACATGTAACATCAGGCGGCGCAGTTGTTGTTAATGAATTCACGGTGCGTCGACAGTTCATTTACTGCTTTGCCGGCAATCTGCCGGTAGATGCCAAGAAACTGATCAAGCTGTTGCCGGTTAAGTTGATCCGCCATCGGGTGATAGCGATTCGGGATAATGTGCTGGCCGATCATTAACTGCAACCAGGCAACTTCAGTGAATAATTCCTCCGCATCGCGGTGGATTTGTCCACTGTCCCTGAATAAATCCATTTTGCGGGTCAGTTCAGCAGGAACGGACATTTTCCGGCGGTCGATCCAGAACTGGCTGTCGGTGCGCTGATTTGCGTGGTAGTGCAGGATGATGAAGTCACGAATACGTTCGAATTCAAACGTCGACTGGCGGTTGTACTCATCAGTAACGACCCTGGAGAAACCTTTATCAGGAAACATCTTGATCATGCGGTCGATACCGGATTGCACCAGGTGAATGCTGGTGGACTCCAGCGGTTCCATAAAACCGCTGGCGAGCCCCAGTGCCACGCAGTTCTTATTCCAGAACTTTTTACGCCG
>BS_KBA_SWE02_21mDRAFT_10000639_pt1 | contig 13227 bp, 13 predicted proteins | sample BalSeasSWE02_21m_FD_9196 | JGI IMG/M metagenome (IMG submission 9196)
TAGCCGGCATCGGATTTTCAGTGGAGAGGGGAGAAGCCATCGCAAAAAAGGGTAATTATTCACTTGAAACATAGGTTACTAAATTTTAAAAGAGCGTCCCGCGTCCCCAAACCGCCTTATTTAAGGTTTGCCATAATCACATCATCTTAATCCCTCAATCTTTAAATTCACAATTCTTCAATTTAGCCCCACCCGGCCATTAGGATGAGGATAGTGTCCAAAAACCGGACCTATTTTTTAGGTCAAACAACGAGGTCTGTAATAAGGTTTTTCTTGTCAATTTTTTTTATTCTTGGTATTTAAGCAGAAACAGTATAATCATCTGATGGCCCCTAAAAAGCAGGGCCCATCGTCCCTGATGCGAAGCGCGCATGAAATAAAATTGCCTGCAAAATCAGCATTCAAGGCCATCAAACGGATCGAGTCAGACGCAAACAGCGCGCTCCTCATCCTGGACGTTATATTCTCACAGGATGATGGAAACAAAAGCATGTGTAAGAGAAACGTTGGAGGTTTACTGCCTTTTATAGTAGCCCTGTTTTTATGTGTTGCCACCTCCTATGCAGGTAGCAATCCACCTTACTTCGGTATGAGCAAACAACAGTATGATGAGTGCATTGTAAGTGGAAATGGGGGACGGTGATGAAAATATGCGTTTCTTTTGAGAAACAGCGCTCCAACCAAAACATTCTACGGACAAGCCGCAGATGTTTGCGTTGGCAAGCTTGATTAGCTATTGGTTTAGCTATGTATTTTACAATTAATTACGAAGTAGAGGGAGGCATATATGAAAACTCGCCCAGGCGCTCTCGGCTCTCTACCCGTCCCACACCAACGAAAAGCGCTGGGTGGATGTCGTGCCGGCACGGGAAAAAGGATTGGGATTCTGATATGAATGAATCGACCAATTATCAACCGATGAAAGAGGAAATCGACCGATGATGAACGAAATATATATCGACAATTTTCGGTGTTTGACAAATTTTCGGATCAAGCCGGGGGTCTTTCAACTCTGGCTCGGGGACAATGGTTCAGGCAAAACTTCAGTGCTGGATGCATTGCGCTGCGTTCAACGGCTGATGCGCGGCGAGCATGTGGAGGATATTTTCAATAGAAACAGCCTGACAACCTGGGATAAAAGGGGAGATCAGACGATAGGGTTCTCCCTGATGATAGATGACGAAGTGTACAAATACAAATTGACGATTGAATATGCAAATCAGGAAGATAAACAACGCATTAAGCGAGAAGAATTAATCTGGAAAGATTCGACCTTTTTCTTGTTCGATGGGCAGGAGGCGCATCTCTACCGTATCAATTGGAATACGATAAAAACAGAAGAGGGCGCCGTTTTTCCTGCGAATTGGGGTCGTTCGGTGATTCCGACAATTGCACAACGTGACGACAACAAGCCTTTAATCCGGTTCAGGGAAGAACTTGAAAAGATTCTGCTGATTCAGCCGGTTCCATTGCTTGTAAAAGACGCCGCTGCATCCGAGTCGCGCAATCTATCGGAACATGCTGAAAATTTTGCCCAGTGGTACCGCCATCTCTTACAGGAACAACCATCTATTGGTTATGGGGCAAAACAACTCCTGGAGGACGTTCTCCCGGGTTTCGAACAGTTGAGCCTCAGAGAAATCGGCGAATCCCGAAAATTGATAGCGACATTCCGCATCGAAGGCAAAGACCGCGACTTCGACTTCATGAATATTTCCGACGGTCAACGTCAATTGATCGTTCTCTATATGGTTTTGGAAGCGTTTCGCGCTGGAACCTTTTCGACAGTGCTGATCGACGAGCCGGACAACTTCGTTTCAATGCGCGAAATCCAACCCTGGCTTGAAAACCTTAACGACATCTGCGATGAACAAGACAAACAGGCCCTGATCATATCTCATCATCCTGAAATTGTTAACAAGATGGCAAGAGGTGCGGAGCTGTGGTTTTCCCGGCAGGCGGGGGCGCATGTTGTTGTAAGGCCTTTCCCCAAAGTAGCCGATTTGCCGCCGGCGGAAGCTATGGCGCGGGGTTGGGAAAATGAGTAAAGCATCGCAAATTATCGTTCTCTGTGAAGACAAGGCCCATGAGGTGTTCGTAAAACGTTTCCTGAAAAAGGGATGGGGTGTGAAGCCTCGCGCAATCCGGGTGCCGCCTTATCCAAATGGAAAGAGATCAGGCAAAAAACATGTGGTGGATAACATTTCCCTGGAAGCCGAAGCGCTGCGCGGACGGCACGCCTCGACGATTCTGGTGGTGATTCAAGATGCGGACGAACTTTCTGTTGCCCAGGTAAAATCCAACTTGGACGCGAAACTTCTGCCTCCCAGAGACGATAATGAGCCAATAGCCTACATCATACCCAAGTGGCATATTCAGACTTGGATAGCCTACCTGGATGGCGAGAATGTTGATGAAGCGGACAAAAACACCTACAAAAACAACTATGGCAAAATCTCTGAGCTAAAGGATGCCCATCCGTTTATCGACAGACTTGCAGATAATTGCAGAGAGAATATACAACTCGAATCGCCGCCGGATTCACTGGTCGCGACCTGTAAAGAATTCAATCGAATACGCAATGCACTATAGGAAAAACCTGCCATGCCCTGCAAAAGGGGACGCTCTTTTAAAATTTAGTAATTACAGTACTCAAAGAAGAGAGGGTAGAGATATAATATAGTCAGAGATATTTGTTCCATCGAAATGTCTCAATCACCGTGCTGGCAGAACTGTAGTTATTGATGCCAAACTCTCGGCCGATTTTCTGCAGCTTACTCCCCGTCACTCTTTTCNCAGCCGAATGGGGTCAAGTCCGTTCTTAACTCACCTTGAGTTCGGTTTCCCATCGCGAAAGATGTCTTTAAACTTACATACGGCCTTAGCCGTAGTCATTTGCGGTTTTAACATGAGTCAAGCGCAGACTTGACCCCATGCCATTGTTCTTGCTGCCTCGTTCTATTTGACTCGCAGCTATTGATGGACATTGTTTTTACGAATAAAATTAAACAGGAAGGAGGCTTGGTAAAGAAAAATTTTTGTTTTCGGGAAAAATGGCCTTGAACGATTAGAGAAAGGAGGATTGCTTTATGAAAGATTTGGGTTATTTTGCTCCAACGGACGTTGGAGAAGCCTTGAAGTTTCTCGCTGAATATGGCGAAAAGGCGACCGTTTTAGCTGGAGGCACTGATCTGGTACCCAGGATCAACTATTATGAATTGCGCCCGGATAACCTCATGGATATAGGGAAGCTGGGACTGAACTTCATTGAAGATAGGGGGTCAAAGGTCGTGGTGGGGGCAACCACCACGTGGAACCAGATTGCGGATAGCACAATCCTGTTGGAAAAAATGGGCGTTCTCACGGGAGCGGCAAAGCAGGGGGCCTGTGTGGCGGTAAGGAATGCCGGGACCGTTGGCGGAAACCTGGTCAATGCCTCTCCTGCTGGTGACCTGACTGCCGTTTTATTGGCCCTGGATGCTGAACTTTTCTTGAAGAGTTCGGATTCGGAAAGAACGGTTCCCATTCAGGATTTTTTTACCGGGCCCGGGAAGTCCGTTCGGAAAGCAAATGAATTGCTGACTGAAATTCACATCCCCGTTCCCGCCGGGCAGACTTCATTTTTTAAACTGGGTCGCCGGAAGGCTATGACACTGTCTGTAGCCAACACATGTGTTCACCTCGTCATGGACGGCAAGCAATGCAAGAACGCCAGGATCTCTTTGGGGGCAATGGCGCCCACACCCCTTCGTTGTGTAAAGGCGGAAGCGTTTATTCAGGGGAAAAATGTGGACGTAAAGGTGATTTCAGATTGCGCCGCGGAAGCCGTAGCCGAGAGTAACCCCATCGATGATCAGCGTGCCACGGCATGGTACCGCCAGAAGGCTGGGAAAGCCTTGGTGGCGCGTGCCCTTGCCCAGGCCGCCGGCGTTGAATATTAGTCAAGGAGGCTAAAGACCATGAAACAGATATTAGCATTCACTTTGAATGGCTCGCTTGTGGAAGTACTGGTGAAGCCGTCTGATACCCTCCTGGACGTCCTTCGTGAACAATTGGCCGTTATGGGGCCCAAACGAGGGTGTGACTCAGGCGATTGCGGCACATGCACGGTTCTGATCAACGGAGAATCGATGCGATCCTGTCTGACTATTGCATTGACCGTAACAGGGAAAGAGGTGGTTACCATAGAAGGCGTGGAAAAGAATGGAGAACTGGATCCTCTGCAGAAGGCCTTTCACGAACACGGCGCTTCACAATGCGGATTCTGCACTTCCGGAATGATCATTTCAGCCAAAGCTTTGTTGGAAAAAACCCCCAATCCTTCACGGGATGAAATCGTGGAATACATGTCGGGAAATCTTTGTCGCTGCGGCGCCTATGTGGAAGTTATTGAAGCCATTCAATCGGTCGCCAGCGGTAAGGGAAAGGAGTAAATGCCATGACGGAATATGTGGGGAAGTCCATGCCACGATACAATGGACTGGGGCAAGTGAACGGCACGGCCATATTTGTTGATGACGTACAAATCCCGGGCATGCTTTACGCAAAGCTCCTGCGCAGCCCAGTGAGCAGGGGGACGATTAAAAACCTGGATTTTAGTGCTGTTAAGAAAATACCCGGGGTCGTAGGGGTTGTAACCGCCGACGATATCCCCGGACAGAATCTCTGCGGAACCTACGGAGATCAGGCGGTCCTGAATCCCAAAGACATTCGCTACAAAGGAGAGCCCATCGCGGCCGTGGTGGCAACGGATGAGGATACGGCTGTGGGCGCTCTTTCAGAGGCGAAACTGGATATCGAAGAGCTCACACCCGTTTTCGATATGTTTGAAGCCATGAAACCCGATGCGCCCATTGTGCGGCCCGGGACACCCAGTAACCTTTTTGAGTACCTGCCCGGCGTGACGACCCGTATCATTAAGATCGGGGACATAGAAGCCGGGTTTAAAGAAGCGGATCTCATCATTGAAGGGAGATACAAAGAAGGCGTTCAGGATCACTGTTCCATGGAGCCCCAGGTATCAGTGGCCAACATCGATGATTCGGGTCGGCTGGTGATCCACACCCACAGCCAGTGCGTAAACCTGCAATTTGGGATGTTGTGCGGCATTTTCAACCTCCCCCAAAGCAAAATCAATTACATTGGGGGGCGAACCGGCGGCGGATTCGGCGGGAAAAATGAAATTAACTGTGATCACATCGCCGGATTAGCTGCGTTAAAATTTCGCAAACCGGTCAAGTTCCGACTCACGCGGCAGGAAGAGCTGCTCTATACCGGAAAAAGAGGGGCCTGGGTCTTTGACTACAAAACCGGAGTAAAGAACGATGGCCGCATCGTTGCCTCCCATATCAAGGAATACCACGACAGTGGCGCCTATTGCGGGTTTTCACCCTACGCAACGGAAAAGTGCGCCATGTTTGCTTCGGGCCCTTATTATATCCCCAACATTCGTGTTGAGGGCCAGACCATATTCACAAACAAACCGGTGGGTATATCCATGCGGGGGTTCGCCATCATCAACGGCCAGATCCCTGCCGATGTTCAGATGAGTCGAATTGCCGAAAAACTGGGCATGGATCCGTGGGAAATCCGGTTCATCAATGCCTTCAGGGATGGCGATATCGGCGCCTCACAATATGTGGTCAAGGCAGCCGGGGCCATCGAGGCGATGAAGAAGTGCGCTGAAGTCGCAGGAATTCAGTTGCCTGAAAAACTCCTGCAAATGAGTTCAAGGAGGAGGTAGACTCATGAAAAAGAGAGGTAACGGCATTTCGTTGGTCTTGCATCCTACGGGCAATAAAGGAGCAGGGGATCCGAGTCAGGCGGCCATTCAGCTGAAGCCTGATGGTACATTCACCCTTATTATCGGGTCGGTTGACCTGGGCCAGGGCTCCACCACCATTATGCGGCAGTTTGCCGCGGACGAGTTGGATGTCCCCATTGATACCATCAGCGTAAACAACCAGGCAGGAAATATTGCCCCTGTATGCACGGGAAGTTTTGCCAGTCGGGTCACGTTGGTTGCTCCCCATGCCATCCGTATCGCCGCGGAAGATTTGAGAAAAAAGGTCTGCCTTTGGGCGGCGGAACAGTTTGAAGTGGATGTGGCGGATATCGTTTTTGCAGAAAATAAAGTCTCGGTGAAGAATGATCCTGCAAAAGTTATGTCCATGGCGGAGGTAGGGGCAGGCGTTTTGGGCAGTGCCAATTTCTTTATCGGCACAGGCGCCTGGTTCGCCGCCCCTTACACGGACCATGATCCCGAGACAGGAAAAATGGAATCCGTGGGCGCCATCTCCTTTGGCGCCTGTGTGGTAGAAATAGAGGTAGACACCGAAACAGGCGTGGTGGATGTTCACAAGGCCATTCAAGTCTGGGAGATTGGAAAAGCGGTGAACCCGCTGATGTGCAAAATGCAGATCCACGGGGGGCTGTCCATAGGACTGGGGTATGCCTTAATGGAAAACTCCATGCCCTACTATCCGGGAATCGAATTCTCTCCCGGCAGCCTGGCGGACTACCCGATTCCCACTTTTGCAGACTACCCTGAAGACACCACATGCGCCTTGGAAGAAGTCCCGCATCCTATGGGCGTGAAAGGGGCGAAAGGTTTTTCGGAAGGCAGCTCTTCGGCGCCCATATCTGCTATCATTACCGCTATCCATGATGCCACGGGCGTATGGATTACCGAGGTCCCCATTACCCCGGAGGTGGTCCTGAGGGCACTGGAAGCAAACGAAAATAAAGATTGATCTCATGGGAGGTCATTATCACTAAAGATTGCCAAAGCCGGGGCTGGAGATTGCTCTCGGCTTTGGCATAAAAGGACTGAACGATATTTGATGGTCCCGTAAAAAGTCAAAAATTATTCGTTTTCGTCATTCCCGCGAACGCGGGAATCCAGGAACATCAGGTGCTTATGGACTCCCGCGTTCGCGGGAGTGACGGCATTGGGGACTTTTTACGAGACCATCAAATCTGGCTAAATTTGAGGGGACGTCAAACAGTTATGTTCATAGGACTTGAGTTGCCGTACCCTCTGGAAAACCCTTGCGGAGCTTTGGATGGCGCTTGAAAAAATCGAAAAAAAGACGCTTCGACGTAGGGTCTACGAAGTACTCAAAGAACAGATGATCACCGCGGAAATTCTGCCCGGGGAGAAAATCAGCCTTCGGAGTTTGGCGGATAAATTGGGAGTGAGTCTGTCCCCGGTGCGAGAGGCATTGCTGCAACTTGAATCCGAAAGGATCGTGGTGATTGAAAGCAACAAGAGCATTCATGTAAATAACCTGACCCAGGATGAAATGGAAGAGGTACTGAAACTGCGGATCATGCTGGAAACCCTGGCCGCAGAGAGAGCCTGCGATTCCAGGCCCGATTCTCTGCTTCCCGAAATTGCGGGGATGTTAACAAAAATGCGTGATTCCATGGATGAACCGATCGTCTATTTGAGGCTGAATCAGAAATTTCATTTCACCATCTACCGTCAGGCAAATTCACCAATCCTTTTCGACATTATTTCAAATTTGTGGATGCGGATCGGTCCCTATATTTTCCTTCATGCGCGGGTGAGAAAGGATGTTTCGCTTGCAATGAAACATCATCAGGCCATTTATGATGCTTTGGCGGCAAGGGACAAATCTGGAATTTCCAAGGCAATAGAGGAAGACTTTCTTACCGGAGCGGCCAGCATGAGGAATTTCTTGAATTCCTTGGATTGGAATATAGATAACTACTGGCTCAAATTGAAGTCCAACGGTGAAATAGCCATGTGATCGGCCGGTTCTCACGAAATTCGATCTTCGCATCGAATCGGGAATCGAGGAAATGCACCCGGCCTTTGCAATACAAATCAAAGGAGGCAAGAGCTCATGAAGGTTCAGGTTTGGCTCTGGGGTCACCTCCCCCAGTACATTCCAGATAAACAGAAGGATAAATTCCGGGTGGTTGAAATAGATGACGGCGCCACCATAAGAGATGTCCTGAACCATCTGCAGATTCCTGACTGGGCAGTCGATCTCTTGTTTCTGAACGGTTTCAACGCAACCGGCCATGAAACGCTGCAAGATGAAGACCGGATGACAGCCTTTCCCAGATTGTTGTCGGGTGGTTGATGGAGATATGGACGAGGCGCTGATAAAACCTCAAGACAAAAGGATATCAAAGTGAGGAATTTTTCATGGCGATACGAGTAAAGGCCTACAATCACGTGGGCATTGTGGTGACGGATCTGGAAGCCTGTAAGCAATTTTACGGAGACATCCTCGGGTTAAAAGACGCCCAGGATCAAAGGCCCGCGTTCAACTTCCCCGGGCATTGGTATCAAGTGGACGAAAAAACCCAGCTGCACCTTATGGTATTTGAGGAGGTGATCCCCAACACCATGCGACATTTCGCCCTGGAAGTGGAGGATTTCCAGAAGGCCTTGGCCCATCTGGAGGCCCATAACATAGCCATTGTGGATGGCCCGGACAAACGGCCTGATGGGTCCGACTATCTTTTCTGCAAAGACCCGGACGGAAATTTGGTGGAGCTCACCAAACACTAAAAAATCAAGCAAATCCTATTCAAACAATCTGATTTGAATGGAGTCATAATTGCTCACAATGGGCATCCAACTATTATTCTTACCGTTATAGGATCTTCTGCTCGAACCGTTTTCGAAGCAGGTCTTCCCGGACCGGTGAAAAACACTCAAAAAAGATCGCCGGCTCGTCGCCGTCATTTCGTTCCGCATGGGGAACGTTGGAAGGGATATGGTAGACATCTCCCTTTTTGACCACGAACTCGTCGCCATCAATGGTGAAGACCGCTTCCCCCTGAAGACAGATTCCGACCTGTTCATGGGGGTGGACATGGACGGCAAACGGGGTTTTGGGCGCCCACGTAGTCATGAGGGTGGTCATATTTTTGCCGTTTACCACCACCTTTCCCTCGATGCCTTCATGAAGAGGCCAGCCCTCTATCTCCTCGGGATCGATCACATATCTCATTCATTTCCCTCCTTTTAAAAAGTTTCAGTGCGTCTACGCTAAAGCCACAATGCGCCGGACTCCGCGCCTCCGACCATTCGGCGATAGGCGGACAGAAGTCCGGGAGCCGGGTGGTCCGGTCGGTCGAGAGGCCGCGGTTTTTTTTGCTCCAGTTCCCCCTCCGGAACCAGCAACTGGATGCTATTTTCAGGCACGTTGAATTCCCCCGGTGAACCTCCTGCACAGCCCAGATCCCTTCCTTTAAGCGATTACCCAGGTCCCTGAGCGGCAGGTGGCCGGGATTCACCTCGGTCCATGAATTGACTACGGCGATCTGTGGTTTTTTCAGGTCGGATCTTCGATACCCCACAGAATGCATGAGGCCTCGGTAGTAGGCCTCGGTAATATCTTCTGAACCGCCGCGAAGTCCCGCCATTATGCTTCCTCTTTTTTCCTTCTGAATTTCACGTCAAGGAGTCGTTCGAACACCCGAATCATGGCTCCTTTTCCCTGGTCTTCAAACCCTTCGGCCAGGGCCATTTGATAGGTGGTAGCGCACGCATGGACCATGGGCAGGGGGATTTTGTGTTGGGCCGAAATCTCGGACGCGCTGATCATATCTTTGTAGGCGTGTTTGAGGGGGTAGCCTTTATTAAAGATCCCATCCAGGGCCAGGGGTGCAAAGAACTCTGCGGCAAAACTACGGCCCGTTCCCGAAGTGACCACTTCTGTTACCTTTTCCGGGTCAAGACCCAGTTTCGCTGCCATGGGGAGAACCTCCGCGATGGCCGCGCAGCTGATGTTGAAGAGGAGCTGATTGACCAGTTTGGTCAACTGCCCGCTTCCCACCTTTCCCATATGTAGCACTTTATTGCTCATTACGTCCAGCACCGGCTTGATCTGGTCAAAAACGGCTTCATCGCCTCCAAACATCATCGTCAAGGTCCCCTCTTTGGCCCGGGCTTCCATGCCCGAAACCGGGGCGTCGGCAAAGAGGATCTCTTTCTCTCTTAATCTCCGTTCAAAATCCATGGTCTGCAGATACCCGGTGGTCCCACAGTCCACAATGAGGGCGCCGGTTCCGACCCCGTGGATGAGCCCTTTGTCACCAAAGATCACTTCTTCCACCACAGCTGTATTGGGCAGGCTCAAAAAGATCCATTCCGCCCGACCGGCCAGATCCGCGGCCGATGCAGCCGCCTTTGCGCCATGATCCGTCAGGAATTTCACTGCATCGAGGTTCATGTCAAAAACGGTCAGGTCAAAACCCGCCTGAACCACATTGCAGGCCATCCATTTTCCCATCTCTCCCAGGCCGATGAAGCCGATTTTCTTTTCCATGCTTTTCATCCTCTTTCCGTCCATTTTCCTCTCTTTCCGTGGACGGGATGGGGGACGGTTTAAAAGTTGAGAATGTCCCCCTTGGTCCTTTCACGAATGCGCCCTGAGCTTTGCGAATAATTCAATTCTGGAATCGATCTATTGCATAGTCGCAAGTGTCATGCGCGGAAAGAAAAACATGCTTGGGGTTTATGGCATTCAAATTCTCGATAGTGCGTTCTAAATCTTTTTCTGTGATCCGCTTCCAGGGAGGTTTGCCTGTACCCCAGATCATTTGCACCTTAAGACCTGGTTTACGTAGCGGGCTATCGGTAATGGGAAAGTGGAGGCCACCACGCTGGAGAAATGCGGTAAAACATTTCAATCCTCCTTTTGATGAGTCTTTGCTTTCAGCCTCATGTAAGATAGCTGTATTAATCACATAACGCAAAGTTAAGCGGACGCGGTTTTTTTTCTCCGCTTAAGCGCTTCGTTATATTTTGTGTTTTTCAGTCCCATAGGTTTTCGGTCTTGCATGCATTGCCATGACATTATATACGAATGGAAGTGTGGATAGTCTTTTTGAATAATCCAGATCGTTAAGTTGCCTTTCTGTGATGTTTTCCCACCTTTGGATATCAAATACCATACGATGGAGGACATCTCCAATATCAACAGTCTTGAAAACATGCAACCATTGAGTGTGTAATTCATGGCTGTTGGTTAACGGCAGCGATTCGTTACTTATCACCGGGATTTGAAGATCAGGTTTCAGGTGTCAGGTGTCAGGAGAGAGGCACGTAAGGACAGAAACCCAACCTGAACACTGACACCTGACACCTGGATAAATTTAAGCTAAATTACCAACAGTCTTGAAAACATGCAACCATTGAGCGTTGTCTACTGGCAAAGTAATCTCATGTAAGACCGAAAAAAGAATCTTGCTGGCTCCAACGAGGCCATAGGATGTTTTCCCCATTGTGAAGGGCAATAGGTTTTTTGTGATTAGCCAGATTTCAGCTATTAATTCTTCACGTTCTGGCTCACTTAGTTCCACTATATATCTGTCTCTGGACAACAAGCCACTTTTTCGCACAGAACTGTTTATTTCTATCAAGTTGGTTCCAATTACATTCCAACAGCAACGTAATGTCTCATTGCCGTTCACACGGAAAGTGTAAAGTGGAACTCATTTTTGCCTCGGTTGGAGAACTATTATCAAAAAATATAACGCTTGAACTTACCAGCCCCTGAACGGCCTCCGGTTAGAATGCCTGGACGGCTTCGGTCTGGTAAAATGAAAAGTTAGGAGAGCCATGAATTCCATTTCGACTTTTTATATTAATATGGCTCTTCACAATGAACAAGCCAGATCTCAAGTTCTGGAAAAGAGTTGCCGATTCTTTCCCATCCCTCACCGTAATGATTGGCCCGTTGGTGTAAACCGTTCCCGAATCTCTCTGGCATCGCAATAACGATGTTCTTAGCTCCGTCTTTTAGACGAGAGACAGCTCCAAAAAACACAACACAGAAATCTTTCGTTCTCTGGGGTGGGCTTTTCTTGAAGCCGATAACCTCTATGTGGAATTCCTTGCCATCTTTTTTCGCTAAAATATCCCCCGGTTTCTCCCATCGCCCTGAGCTGGTGTATGGTGCGCCGGATGCGCCCTTATCGATTTGTCCATCTTGTCTGTGCTCGGGTTTTTAAAATCAGCGTCCAGCACCGGATTGCCTTGGTTGTCGAGGTCTTTCCAGTCGAGCCGGAGTTGAACTTTATAGCCACCACACTCGAAGGGTTTGAAGAATTGACAGGCACTGCGATCATTCTTTGTCGAGAGTTCCTGGGTTTCCCCAGTCAACAAGTCATAAACGTCCCCCATAGTGATGTTTATACTCATTGAGTGCAATTATGATTCGCAGCCGCTATAATTATTGGTTGCGGAAAATCGCCGGCCAAGTTCCTCAAGCCCCAATGAGTGGAGCACTTCATTCAGGCGCTCGGTCGGGCGGCGGCGCGGCAGATCCTTGTAAGTTGCGATGATCAGTTCATTTTTCATCGAGTGCTCCCACCCCACAAGTTCGGTCACGTTGACCTGATAACCGTGAGCCTCCAGTTGCAGGCAGCGCAGCACATTAGTGATCAGGCTGCCGAATTCGCGAGTGTGCAGAGGATGCCGCCAGATCTCGGTCAGACTGCTTTGAGCCAGTGCCTTGCCCTTGTTCTTCCTGAGCACCGCAGCCACCTCGGCCTGGCAGCAGGGCGCCAGCACGATGAATTTGGCTTGCTTCTTCAGGGCAAAACGAATGGCGTCGTCCGTAGCGGTATTGCAGGCATGAAGTGCGGTCACAACCTCAACCGTTGCGGGCAAAGAATCGGACTCGATGGCTTCGGCCACGGACTGTTTCAGAAAGAACATGCCGGGAAACGCAAGCCGATCTGCAAGGGCACGGGATTTCTCCACCAGTTCATCCCGTGTTTCTATGCCGAAGATCCGTGGCCTGCTATCCTGCTGCTTGAAAAACAGGTCATAGAGGATGAAACCAAGATACGACTTGCCCGCTCCGTGATCGACAAGGCAAAAATCGGGGTGATCCTGCTGGACTTCCTTCAGAAGCGGTTCGATGAATTGATAGAGGTGATAGACCTGTTTGAGTTTTCGCCTGCTATCCTGGTTCATTCGCCCGTCGCGGGTAAGGATGTGTAACTCTTTCAGCAACTCAAGGGACTGGCCCGGTTTTATGTCATGTTTTTCAGGCATTGAAACAATTTCCTTCATTATTGTGGGCACTTATAACATTCGTGAAAATCGGTATCATGACGGTAAAAATCCACAAATGAATTTCGGGGGACATCCCTAATTAGTGGCTGAACGAAAACCCTGTTCAGGCACGATTTTGAGGGGGATGGGGGAGCTTTGTCGCCTGCCCGATTCCT
>BS_KBA_SWE02_21mDRAFT_10000640_pt1 | contig 13227 bp, 10 predicted proteins | sample BalSeasSWE02_21m_FD_9196 | JGI IMG/M metagenome (IMG submission 9196)
ATACTGATGCCGTGTTCAATATTGGATGCGCAATTGGCGCGGTACAGACCCTGCCAGCTGGGGCCTGGATTGCCATGAGCGGTCATATCTGGGACCCGAAAAAGGTCCGCAAGAATCGTGGGGAAAATCGCTTTGAGGCCGCCACTGCTGTGGATTGAAAGCCGCTGGATGGGCCCATCCAATTCTGAATTCCAAGTATAATTATTGATTCCGCACCGACGACCCGGTGCTGCTTAACCAGGGTAAAAAAATGCCAAAAGCAAGTGATCTGAAAAAAGGCTCAGTTGTGGAAATCGACGGTGAAGTTTACGTCACCCACCAGATTGAAAAACGCAACCCCTCCGCCCGTGGTGCAGCAACCTTGTTCAAGATCCGATATTTTAATGTCCGTAGCGGGCAGAAACTGGAACAGACCTTAAAAGGTGATGATTTTGTCAAGGACGGGAACCTGGTCAGACGCTCGGTTCAATTTTCATATCGCGAAGGTGACCTCACCACATTCATGGATACCGAAGATTTCAGCCAGTACGTATTAAGTGACGAAGTTCTTGAAGAGCAATCAGGTTACATGACAGAAGATCTGGAAGGTATGATCGCTTTACTGGTCGATGGCGTGATTGTCGGGATTGATATCTCCCGGGCTTAGATATATAGTTTCACAGCGTGGATCAATAGACCAACCAGACCACCCACCAGGGTGCCGTTGATACGGATAAATTGCAGGTCACGACCGATCGCCAATTCGACCCGGCGACTGGTATCCATCCCGTCCCAGGACCTCACCGTATCGCTGATCAGGCTGGCTATCTGGGCACTGTTACGCCCGACCACCAAGGTGATCGCATTCACCAGCCAGACGTTGACCCAAGCTTGCATTTCCTTGTCCTTGTCCAGTTCTTCGGCCACGCCGGCCAACCATTGACCGACATGTTGCCTGATCACTGACTCGGGTTTTTCGATATCGGTTTCAATATTGCCGGCAAGTTCACGCCACAAACCATACAGGTAATCCTGCAATTCATCGTTATCCAGCAATTGTTGTTTGATGTCGTCACCCAGACGCCGGTGTTCCGGGTTATGTTTAAGATCTTGCGCCAGGTTTTGTGCCCACTGACTGAATTTCTCACGCAAATGGTGATCCGGATCCAGTGCCATTTCGAATAATTGATGCTCAATCCGCTCAAGCATCAATTTCAGGATTCGGTCATCAACAAAACCCGGCAACCACCACGGGCTTTCTGTTTGTACCTTTGCGCGTATTGCATCACGATTGTCATGCACCAGGACAATGGCGTAACGCAACAGCTGGGTCAAAATTTGCTGGTGTCTCTGACCTCGAACCAACCAGTCCAGCGTGCTGCCAAGCAGTGGTGCCAGGCTCACATTGACCAATTGTTTGCTTGAAAGCCTGGAAAGAAACCGGCGTACCCGCTTTTCATGCAGCGCACCAAGCGCCCAGCGGAGTACCGCTGTTGTAAGGTCCTCAACACTGCGCCGGCCTTTGTCGCTTTTAAGCCAGCCCACAACAAAGGCAGCCAGATTTGTATTTTGCAGTTTTTTCCGCACCACCTCAGGTTCAAGAAAATGGTCAGCAACAAAGCGTGACATGCTTTCGCCGATATCATTTTTCCGGTTGGGTATGATCGCAGTATGTGGAATGGGTAAACCCATTGGATGACGGAACAGGGCCACAACCGCAAACCAGTCAGCCAGGGCCCCGACCATACCCGCCTCGGCAAACGCGTGCAGCCAGGCCGCCCAGGGTGCAGGAGAGTGCAAGGTCAACGCGAATAACAAGGCCATCAGGCACAACAGCAACAACGCAATTCGCTTCATTCGGCGCAGTTGTAGTGCTTTGTCAGTCTCGCCGGGTGGTGCCGTGGGTTTCAAATTCAGCTGGTGCCTTTTTGCCGTCGGATTATGTCTGAACCATACCCGCTTACGGCTTGATTGTCTGTAGGTACCAGGTCATGAATTTCCAGGTATATTCCTCCATTTTGGAATAGGGTCCGGGTTCATAGAAACGTGATTGCACACCCTCAGCGTTGAACTCAATGATGCGCTTATCCGCCCGGGTGGTGACATCCCACAACCAGGTGAGGCGTTCCTTATCGTAGTCCTTGCCTTCTTCAGCATCGCCATTGACCAGCCACGTGATGTCACACGTGGACTCGTTGAGTGCAACGGGTGTGAAGCGATAGATCACGACATAGTCACAATAGGCCAATGCAAAAGTGACAGGCCCGACCTGGAAATCCGTGGTGCCGCCGTCGTAGTCCTTAACTTCTCCCAGCAACGGTGCAACCGGTTGGCCGTCTTCACTGCCGGTCACATGACCGCGCCACATCGGATAACGCTCAAAGGCATAACCGGTGCCGAAACCCGGTTCATCGAGGTAAACACAGTTCACAGACTTATCACTCAGCCCGCAAATACCGGCCCGGGCCATGATTTGTTCCATCTCCACAGTTGCGCGGGCACCGGGTTTGGCCAGGGCATGGCCACGGGTATATTCCGGATGAGACGGTGCACAGTGATAACACTCAGTATAGTTTTCGACCGATAACTTCCAGTTGGCCTTGATGGCGTAGGAAAGCCTGTGGGCCACTTTTGCGTTGTCAAGACGGTAAGGGCGCAGGCAATCGCTCAGGTCTTTGCGGACCGGTTCAAATGAAGCGGGCTGTTCGGCAAAATTAATGAAAATCATACCTTCCAGGATTTCAGTATGAATTTTTTTTAGTTTGATTGCGGCTTTATCAAAACCGTCAGGCATATGGGCCGCCGAGTGCAACCGGCCATCCAGGTCATAACTCCAGCCATGATAACGGCATACCAGTTTCTTGGCGCAACCCTTAAGTTCGAGACAAATTTTTGAACCGCGATGCCGGCAAACATTCAGCAGTGCGCTGACTTTCTCTTTGTGATTTCGCACAACAATAACCGACTCGCCCGCCATTTCAAACAGGAACCAGTCACCGACGGCGGGAATCTCACTGAGATGTCCGGCGTATAACCAGCTTTTGAGATAGACCTCTTCAATATCGCGCTGGTAGATATCCTTATCGGTGTAAAACGCCTGTGCCAGCGCAGTCATACGTGGCTGAGATTTAATTAAATTTTTGAGTGCCTGTTCGTCCATTCTCTATCCTTTGAAATGCGCCGGAAAAACACCTCGCAGATAAGACAGGCTTATCTCCCGTGCCAGTTCCGCAGACATTTCACTTGGGCTGATCAACATATCCAACCACAAGCCGCTATTCATGGCCAACAGACCGATGGCAATATGCTGGGCCTGAACCGCGTAACCCCCTTGCTTGATGATCTCTTCACACAGCAGGGTTAGCGACCGCTTGTACTCCCGGCTACTCTCTGTACAAATCTTACGGTAGGTCAGACGTGAGCGACTCTCACCCCAGAATGCAAACCAGACGGCCAGTTTGTTGCGTTGGCAAATGCGTTTGTCAAAATCCACGGCGGCCAGTGCGGCCAGTTTTTCCGCTGCTGAGTCCCCACTGGTTTGCAAAGCTTTGTACCATGCTCGGCGGTATTCGTCGACGACATGGTTTAAGGTTTCCTCCAGTAAGCGTTCCTTGCTCTGGAAATGCAGATTGATAATACCCTGGCTAAGCCCTGCTTCTTTGGCCACGGTTGCCATGGTGGTGACAGACAGTCCATTCAATGCAATCGAACGGATGGTCGCCTTGATTAACTGCGACTGCCGCTGCTGTTTGGATGCAGTGCGCTGCTTTGTCCTCGGCTGTGTTGCGGGCTGATTCAAATTGTAACCTCAATCAAAAAATACCTGATCTGCAGGTTTTCAGATTTCAGCATAACGTCTTTCAACGGCCTTTTCAATGAATGAACAATCATTCATTCACTGTAGACAGAACAGACTTGTTGTGCGAACCTATGCTATGGCAATAAGCCCAAAAAACCTCAGGCACTGAGCCACCACCGGGAGCCCGAAAGCGTGAAGAAATATGATGCCATTGTCATTGGCGCAGGGCATAACGGCCTGACCAATGCTGCCTACCTGGCCAAGGCCGGGCTTGATGTCCTGGTGCTGGAAAAAAACCCATACATTGGCGGCGCTACGGTCAGCCTTAAAAAACACAAGGACTGGATATATTCCAATTGTTCTTACGTCAGCAGCCTGTTGCGCCCGGAAGTTTATCGCAGTTTGAACCTGGCCAAATACGGTCTGCAAATTGTGCCTTACGGTGGCAGCGCCACCCTGTCTCAAAATGGTGATTACATAGGCTCATATGTTGATCCGGACGTATCCCGCAGGGAAATGGCCCGTCTAAGTCCGCGCGATGCCAATGCCAAGGTTCGTTTTGATCGGGATATCATGCGCCAGTGCCGGTTTATCCGGCAATTTCTGTTGCGCACCGCTCCCGATCCTGCATCCTTCAGACCCCGTGACCTGATGGAAATGCTGCATATGGGTAAAACCCTGCTGAGTTTGGGTGAGGACGTCATATACGACATGCTGCGTCTTTACACGATGAGCATCTCGGAATTCCTGGATGAGTATTTTGAGCACCCATTGATCAAGGCCGCCAAGGCGGGCAGCGGCATTATCGGCTCTGCTATGGGTGTTTTGTCACCCGGCACCGCTTATGTATTGCTACATCATGCCATGGGTGATGTTGATGGCAATATGGGTGCCTGGGGTTTTGCGCGTGGTGGCATGGGTGCCATCTCCAAGGCGATGGCCGCTTGTTATGCAGACCACGGCGGTGAAATCTTGACGGAGTCCGGTGTAAAACAGATCCTTGTAGCCAACGGCAAAGTAACCGGTGTGGCGCTGGAAAACGGCAATGAATATCACGCCGATATTGTTGTTTCCAATATGACCCTGCCACGTACTTTTCTTGAATGCATGGATCCCAAAGATCTTGAACCGGAATTTCTCCGAAAAGTGAAGAACTTCAAAATCCGTGGGTCATCCGGCAAGCTTAATTTTGCCCTCGACGGCGTACCGCAATTTACCGCGCTTGAAGGCAACCCTGAACTCATTAAGGGTGATCTGCACCTGGTGGATAGCGTTGAACGTCTGGAACGTGCTTACGATGACTGGAAAGCCGGCAGCTGGTCGCAGGACCCCTATGTAGACATTCTCATACCGACACTTACCGATCCAACCATGGCCCCACCGGGCAAACATTTCATGTCGGTGTTTGTGCAATATGTGCCACCTAAAGTAAACGGTAAAGACTGGACCAACGATCTGCGTGACCAGTTCGGACAGACCGTCATCAACAAGATTGAGTCTTACGCGCCGGGTTTTAAGGACCTGATCCAGCATGTGGAAATTCGCACACCACGTGAACTCGAAGATGAAGTCGGGCTGACCGAGGGTAATATTTTCCTCGGTGAACTGACCATGGACCAGTTATTCTTTAACCGGCCAATACCCGGTTATGCGCAATACCGCGGACCTGCAAAGGGTTTGTATATGTGCAGCTCTTCAAATCACCCCGGAGGCGGTGTAATGGCGGCTCCCGGAGCCAACGCAGCCCGTGAAATTCTCAGGGACATACGTAGACCCAACACCGTACCTGAGGGCTGGCTCGATGACTAACAACAAGCATACCGTTATCATCGGCGCTGGCCACAATGGCCTCGTTTGTGCAGCATATCTTGCCAGGGCCGGCAAAAAGGTCACCGTACTCGAAGCCGCCGAACAGGTGGGTGGAGCAGCCATTACCCGTGAATTTGCACCCGGTTTCAAAGTTTCGGCCGGTGCACACCTGCTCTTCATGCTGGATAAAAGGGTACGCAAAGAACTGTCTCTTGATTCGGCTGGTTTGCATTTTTCACAACAGAACATGAAAACCACGGCACTGGCTACCGATGGCAAGCACCTGCAGATCGCTGGTGAAATATTGCAGGGCGAAAATATCAGCGACAAAGACCGCCTGGCCATGCAGGAATACTGGCGTTTAATGCGGCGTTTTGCCGGTGTTATCAATCGCCTGAATAACCGTGTCCCGCCCAGGCTTGGAACCAGGGATTTCAGCGATTGGTTGGGCCTGGCAAAAACGGCCATGAACATCCGCTTGCTGGGCAAGCAGGATATGCGTGAATTCCTGCGTATCGCGGGTATCAATATTTATGATGTTCTGCAGGAGTTTTTCGAAAACCCACTACTCAAAGGTGCGTTGAGTATGGACGGCGTACTTGGGGCCAACCTTGGGCCGCGTTCCAACAATAGCGTTTTTTGTGCGCTACACCGTCTCAGCGGTTTGCAGGGTTATACCATAGCCAAAGGCGGCATGGGTGCGCTCAGCAATACACTGGCGAATGTGGCAGGCAGACAGGGCGCCGTCATCAGGACGTCGGCAAACGTCTCCCGCATCCTGCTGGATGGTGATTGTGTAGCCGGTGTTGAGCTGTTGGATGGTGAGCAAATCGCCGCATCTACGGTGATATCAAGCGCTGATCCCAAAACAACATTCCTTGGATTGTTGGGTGCCCGTAACCTGGAGGCCGGCTTTGTCCGCAGGGTGCAGAACATCCGTATGCGTGGCAATGCGGCCAAGTTACACCTGGCACTGGACGGCGTGCCGGAATTCAAAGGCCTGGACCAAAACCAGCTCGGCGACCGATTGTTGATTGCACCGGATATCGAGTACGTGGAGCGCGCCTTTAACCATTCAAAATATGGCGAATACTCAGTAAAACCGGTGGCAGAAATCAGCATACCGAGTTTGTTCGACGATAGCCTCGCGCCATCGGGCAAGCATGTGCTCTCAGCAGTTGTGCAATATGCGCCATATCAACTGAAGGCAGGCTGGTCTGAAGGGAAAGCTGCTTTCACAGACCGGGTCATCGATGTACTGGCTGTTTATGCACCGGCGATTCGTTCGCAAATTCTCCATATGGAATTATTGACACCCGTGGATATCGAGTCTGAATTCCGCATTAGCGGTGGTCATTGGCATCATGGTGAACTGGCCATGGATCAGTTCCTGATGCTTCGGCCCGTGCCACATGCCGCGCAATATGCAAGCCCGCTCAACGGTCTCTACCTGTGCGGTGCAGGCAGCCATCCCGGCGGCGGTGTGATGGGTAGTGCCGGTCGGAATGCTGCACGCACAGTCCTGGGCAGAAAAGACCATCAGGAACCAAGCTCATGAGCCAGACCAGCAGAAATGAAAAAGTGCATGCAATTGATTTTTCTCGCAAAAAACATTATCTCACCAAGGTTTTCAAGAGCCCGTTCTACTCTCGTCAAAAAGCGCTGAATCACTTACAGGAATGGGGCCGCTGGGCGGACTACCTGTCGCCGCACGTCTATACCTGTTCTGCGATGGAATATTTTGCCTGCCGCAACGCCTGCACGGTATTTGACCTGACGCCGATGAGCAAGTACCGCATCAGCGGCAAAGACGCACTGGCCTATCTGAATCGCCTGGTAACACGCGATGTCAGCAAGATCAAACCGGGTCGGGTTGGTTACTGCATCTGGTGTACCGATGAAGGCCAGGCCATTGATGACGGCACCATATTCCACCTGGGTGAAGGCGATTACAGACTGTGTTCCCAGGAGCGCCACCTGGACTGGTTATTGACCAACACCATTGGCTTTGATGTGCAGGTGAGAGATGAAACCCATGAAGTTGCGGCACTGGCCTTGCAGGGTCCCACCAGCTGCGTAACACTCAAAAAAATGGGGCTTGAAGGTATCGAGAATATGAAATTATTCGATATCAGGGAATTCCCATTTGCAGGTACACAGCTCATGGTATCGCGTACCGGTTTTACGGGTGATCTCGGTTATGAACTGTGGCTCGACCCGGGACACGCGAAAACCTTATGGGACCGCTTATTTGAAGCCGGTTTTTTGCACGGCATTCAAGCCATGGGCGACGAAGCCTTGCAGATGCTGCGGGTTGAGGCCGGTTTTATCCAGTGCCGTCATGAATTCATGCCCGCGCACGCGACCGTCCGTAGCGGCCACACCCGTTCACCGTTTGAGCTGGGGCTCGGCTGGCTGGTCGACTTCAAAAAACCAAACTTCAACGGCCGCAGAGCGCTACTGGCAGAAAAGAAAAACGGCCACCGGTATAACCTGGTCAAACTGGATATTGATGGCAACAAACCCGCCCGCGATTCATACGTGTTTACAAAAAACAAAAAACAGATCGGTACGGTGACCTCAGCAACCTGGTCACCCTCGGCCAAGGCGAGTATTGCCCTGGCAACGCTGGAGGTGCCCCATGGCGAACCTGGCGAAGAACTGCTGGTGGAGATTTACTATCAGAAAGAACTGAAATGGAGCCGGGTGATGGCCACGGCGCGGGTGGTCACAGAGGTGTTCTACGATCCACCACGTAAGCGGTTAACGCCACCTGCAGATTTTTGATTCTGCCGGTGAGCACTGCTATTGCTTCATGGTGGGAGCGCTGAGGCGGGTATTCAACGAAGGGCATCTACTAGAAACCATTGTCCATCGCTTACGCACAAAGCCGAGGGGGTGTGGTGTCTTGATTCAGGACCGTGAGCGACATGGAAGTCGCGCCCGAGCCCCCATGGATGGGTTTATGGCGAGTCCTGAATCAAGACACCACATCACCTTGGCGTCCCTGCTGATCAAGCGAGATCAGTCACAGTTCACCGGGGTTTTTGACGCCTGGCCGGCAACTTCCTCAACCAGGGCAGGTAATAGATAACCGGGTAAACGGCTACGCAATTGCTTATAAATCCGCGCGGATTCCTGTACCGGCAAGTCGAAGTGTGCTGCACCCTGCACCTTGTCCAGGCGGTGCAGGTAATACGGAAAAATCTTGCTCTCGAATAAGCTATGCGACAATTCACACAGTATTTGTGCACTGTCATTAACACCCTTAAGCAAAACGGATTGATTCAAAAGCGTATAAGCCTGCCCGGCCAATAAACGGAATGCTGCCTGGTTGTGGGCGGTTATTTCATTGGGGTGATTGATGTGTGTAACAAATACGACCTGCCCCCTGAACAGCTGCAATGTCTCGATGAATGCCCGGGTGACTCGCTCCGGTAAAACCGACAATAGGCGGCTGTGGATGCGTAACACGCGGATATGCGGAAAGTCGTTAAGCCTGTTGATCAGCTCCGCAAGTTTATGATCGCTTACCATCAGCGGGTCACCACCGGAAAGAATCACTTCACTCACTTCAGAATGGTTCGACAGGTAGCTCATGACCTGGCCGTCCAGGTTGTAATCAACACTGGCCTCGCTGTAGGGAAAGTGGCGCCGAAAGCAGTACCGGCAATGGATCGCGCAAGCACCAGTCAGGGTAAGTAACACCCGGCCGTGGTACTTGTGAATTAAACCGGGGACAGCCATCGCCTGTTGGTCTCCAACGGCATCTTCGGTGTAGCCATCGACATGCTGGAATTCACGTGCATCCGGCAAAACCTGGAGTAACAACGGATCCAGGGCGTTACCCTTTTCTATCAATGACGCAAAATATTTTGTTACCCTGAGCGGAAATGAGTGCTTGCCCTTAAACCTTGGTTGGGAAGGGTCAATCTCACAAAATTCCAGCAATTCACCAAGATCACGAAATGATTCGGAAAGCACAAGCTTCCAATCCCGATCTTGTGGCAAAAAGACAGCCTGGCAACTTTTCATTGATTCCTGGCTTGCTTGCGTCTGGACTCCAGTCGTTCATCTGCGCCCTCTGTATAAGCTCGTGCAGCTGCCAACAAAACATCCGGATGCAAACGTACCTTGTAATCCGGGTTTATGTAGGCAAAATTAATCATACCGTCCGAACCGATAATAAAGGTAGCAGGTGCGGGTAATACGTGATGGGTTTCGCCCGATGCCATTTCCAGATTTATATCGTAGCCCAGGTACCGCGCGTACAACTCATCATCTACGCGGAATGCCAGACCGAAGGCTCGCGTGGCACTCAGGCTTGAATCTGAATAAATCGTATAACCGATATCGGGATCGTCCAGGCTTTCCAACAGTAACTCGGGTTTATCGATACTGATAAACCAGATATTAAATCCCATTTCTTCCAGTTGCTTCTCTGCCAGGCGCAATTCAGATAAATGCAAATTGCAGTAGGGACACCAACCACCGCGGAAAAACGTCAGTACAATGGGTTTGGCTTGCGCACCTGATTCAAACTTGAATGCCTGGCCTTCAACATTCCGCACGGTGAAATCCGGCGCCTTCATTCCAACCATAAGCGGCTGTACCTGGTCAGCGCTGGCATGGATATCCTCGCGTGTATCTGCCGCCATACTCACCATTGAAAACCCCATCAAAAGAACCACTATTAATCCGGTTGCAATATTTTTCATTTGTATCCCTTGTTATTTGATAACACAGTAAGACCGTAAAGCTTGATATTCTATTGCATAAGCGGCGTTCCCCTGCAAAAACATTCAGGCTCGACGCGTATTGTTTAAGCCCCTGTCAGCTTAAATCATGCTTTGCTTTAGTGATTGTTAATGATCTATTCTTGATACAGGTCAACACCCAAAGACAGGGTTTGAATACAATTAAATTTTGAGCCCAAAACACTTTCAGGAGTCATATAAAATGCATTCTAAAATGAAAACAGCACTTGCAGCGGGAATAGCCATGACCATCGGTTTTGCTGGTAATGCATCCGCTTTTGAGCCGGGCGACTGGCTGGTCCGGGTTGGCGCATCCTACGTCAGTCCATCGTCGAACAACCACGAAATCGTGGATGTTGAATCTGCCACCAGCGCTACGTTCAACTTCACTTACATGATGACCGATATCTGGGCGGTGGAATTACTCGCAGCCTACCCTTTCAAGCATGACCTCGAGTTAAGCGATGGAACAAAGATAGGCAGCACCAAACACTTACCGCCTACCCTGAGCATACAAGCTCACTTCAGACCTACGGAAAAGTTTCAGCCATACGTTGGCGTCGGTATCAACTACACCGACTTCACTAATGAAAAAACCACCGGACCCCTCGAAGGCACAAGTCTCAACCTGAGCAGCAGTTGGGGATTTGCCGGCCAGGTTGGCTTTGACGTGCTGATTAATGACACATGGTTTTTTAATATGGACGCACGTTATATCGGTATCGATACCAAGGCCACCCTGGATGGCACAAGCCTGGGTACGGTAACCATTGATCCCTGGGTATTCGGTGGTCACATCGGTTTCAGATTCTAAGATTTGTGCTTAAAATTAAGGGGCCATTAAGGCCCCTTTTGTTTTGCCCCGGAGAAACCTCCGGGGCTTGAAGTACAGCAATCAAGCTGCTCGCTAATTTGAAAAACTCTTTGAAATGCTGTGGCACAGACCGCAGGAAACGATCTCCCCGGCAGCCAGGGTAGCACGCACCACACCATCTGCATCTCTTAAGACCCGGTCGACAGGAACCCGTGACAGACGGGTACCGCGATGGTCTGCGCCATGGCACGCAGCGCACTGGTCTTTACCGCCACTCCAGACGAAGTCCTCGTGGTAGAAGTCACCCTTGCTCTTGATCCAGTTGGGTTCATTGACCGGATGCATACCGTGCGGCCCCTGCAGGGTTCCGTTCGGGAAGCTGTTGGACTCGTGACAGACCGTACATTCCCTTATGGTTCCTGCATGTCCCTGTAACTGGATCGCGGGAACATTGTCATTGGCGTTTGGATCCCGGTTCGGCCAGATCGCATGCGGACTGCCATGACAGGCTTCACAGGCGATACCCGCGTGGTTATCGAGACTATTGCGGTACAAGGTACCGGGATTCTCGGCAAAACGGGAATCGACCAGTTCAATCGGCGTAGCTGCTGGATCGGTCGGATCATAAGCCAGGATACCTATTGGATCACCTCCATGGCCGCTATGACAGGAACTGCACTTGGGTTCACTGGCCCACGGTTCACGGGCTTCACCAGTAGTCTGCAGGGGAAATTCGCCACCCATCGCCAGCATGCCACCATGACAGTCATCACATTTTTGCCCGGCTGTGAACATGGCGCCACGGAAACACTGGGTGATCTTACCAGGGTGACAATTGAAGCAATTTTGCTCCATTGGAATACCTTCACCCGTTGGAATCAGCGGCATCTCGGTGCCCGCCATGGTCGGTGGATCTATCAATACGGGATCACCTGTGACGTCCCTGATCAACTCACCCGAACCATTGACCTGTAAACGACCATGGAAGCCGTGCATGACCGCGGACATATTGCTGATATCCGGATCACCTCCCGGCCCGCCCACTTCCGCTAAAGCATTGGAACGATGGCAGGAAGCGCACAGGACCGGTTGGTCATCGCTGACGAAGGTGGTTCCGTGTTGAAAATCATGCAGGGCGAGTATGTTGTGCTTGGCGGCGGTCTCGACGTCAACACGGTCACCGCTGGCTGCCTCAACAAATAGCGGGCCAACGGTGCGAGCCAATAAGTCTGCACCCACCGCTCCCAGTGCATGGCAATCACGGCAATCAACTTCGGTAGATACCGGCACCACTGCATCGGTTGTCGCCAGCACCGCTCCGCTTGCAAGTTCAACGGCCTGCACACGTATCAGGGGATAGGAGTTAAAGCGGCCCGTATCATCTGTCGAGGTCATGGGTATGCCCTGCGCCGTAAACCAGGTATTAGCGACATTAAATCCACTGAAGGCCTGTGGATCATTGTTGTAGTACGGGCCATCGATTCCCGGCATATAGCGGCCATGGTCGTTACCAGGTTCGTAGTTAGCCAGGGTTTGCAGCCCTTCATCGGGCACGGGGAACAGACCGGGGAATAACAGCTCGACAACGCTATTCATGCCATCAAAGTCATCCCAGAAATCAGTTTTTCGTACCATCGCATCAGCGGCAAGTGCGCCAACGGGATAATTCTGACTGGTTGAGTTGATCGAACCGGCACCGGCCGGGTCGTTTACACTCGAGGCTGCCGAGTAGCGTAATGAAACCGAGTTATCATCCAAAATCTGCGGGCGATTACTGCCCCTGCTGCCCTTACGTACGACCTGTGCATTAACCGTATTAAACGGAGGCAGAATACTGAACGGATAGGAGCCGAGATCTGCACAATGCATACCCAGGTCGTTAAAGGCCAGCACTACATTTTTGCCATCGCCGGCTTGAGCTGAGCCGGGCGCAGGCTGTTCGCTGACTTTAGGCGGTAGTCCGACGGGTGGTGAACCCACTTCGACCATTCGCTGACTGGTACAACGCGCACCTGCGGCATCGGTGACAATCAATTCGGCTCTGAACAAGCCATTGGTAACGTCAAAGG
>BS_KBA_SWE02_21mDRAFT_10000641_pt1 | contig 13214 bp, 16 predicted proteins | sample BalSeasSWE02_21m_FD_9196 | JGI IMG/M metagenome (IMG submission 9196)
CGCTTCATCGCCGGGGTAGATGGACACCTGGCACAAATTGAGTGCGTGCGAACCGAGTTAGGTGAAGAAGATGAGAGCGGCCGGCGCAAATTCAAGGTCATTGAAGGTTCGGATTTCATAATTGAAGTTGATACTGCCATCCTTGCCATTGGCTATAAGCCAGATCCGATCATCAGTTCAACTACCCCTGGAATAGAAACCCACTCGAATGGCTTGTTAATGGCCGACATCCATACCGGGGCAACCAATCGCAAAGGGATCTTCACCGGTGGTGATGTGGTAACTGGTCCACACCTGGTTGTGACAGCCATGGTGGCCGGGCGTAAAGCTGCAGCAGCCATTGACCGATATTTGGGTTGGTAAAAGACTGAAATAATTAGCTTGCTATGGGGAGTGTAAAGGAAAAGGTACTGCCCTGTCCGGACCCGGGGCTTTCGACCCAGATGCGTCCACCATGAGACTCTACCAGGTGCCGCGCAATCGTCAACCCGATGCCTGAGCCTCCACCCGCCTGGCGTGAGCGGGATTTATCCACGCGGTAGAAGCGGGTAAAGAGGTGCGCCATATGTTCAGCCGGAATACCAATNCCTGTGTCTGTGACACTAACCTGAATTTCGTCCTTGATCTGCCTGGCGAGGATATGAATATTTCCGCCTTCAGGTGTGTATTGGAGTGCGTTACTGACCAGGTTGGTAAGGACCTGGGTGATACGGGCTTCATCCAACGAAACCAGTGGTAAGTCTTTAGGCAGATCTGCAGCAAGGTTTATATTCTTTTTGCTTGCCTGAGGTTTTAATCGCTTGATGGTGGTCAGAATGAGACTACCAATCTGGGCAGGTTTGATCTCAAGCGGGGAAGCACCTGCCTCAACACGGCTTAATTCCTGCAGGTCGTCCACCAGACGTGCCAGGCGACCGGCTTCCTGGTGTATCTGATGGTAGGTTTCCGGGGCTGCCGGCAAGACTCCATCGAGCAATCCTTCCATCGATCCCTGGATGGCTGTGAGCGGGGTTCGCAGTTCGTGGCTGACATCCGCGATCAATTGACGGCGCATCAGTTCAACCTGTTCCAGATTTTCCGCCATCTGGTTAAACGAATGTGCCAGTTGGCCGAGTTCATCATGATTATCAATTTGGACCCGCTCGGAGTAATGCCCACCCGCGATGTGCTGACTGACGGTGGTCATGCGGCGAACAGGAGCCACTATCCCCCGGCTAAGCAGCAAGCTGACCAGCATGGCTGCCAATCCTGCGGCTGCCAGAGCCAATACCAGGGCTTCGTTGAAGCTGGCCTGAAAATTGGCAAAAAGGTCAGATACTACATTTCGACCAGCACCAGCACCCTGCATCATGCCTATGCCAGGTGCCAAGCCTCCACCCATATGACGATTAAAGGCTTCAGGTACGGTAAAACGAGTGGCTGCCACCAGGATGATCGCCCCGACCAGAACAATAGCAAGATAAGAGATGAAAAGTTTTACAGCCAGATGGCGGCGAATGAATGTGATCATAAGGTTTCATCCTCAAAACGATAACCCACACTACGCACAGTGGTGATCAAGGCTGGATCCCCAAGTTTTTGACGGACATGACCCAGATGAACATCCACTACCCGCATTTCGCCAAAGTATGTGGTGCCCCAGACGAACTCAAGCAATTGTTCCCGGGTTAGTACCCGACCACGATTTTCAGCCAAGGCTTTGAGAAGATCAAATTCAATGGCGGTCATCTCGACAGGGGTATCATCCACAGTGACTGTTCGAGCACCAATATCAATGCGGACGTGCTTAAATGAAAGGATCTGGCTATCAACCCCAGAGTTGCTGCCAGACTGGTAGCGACGCAAGGCAGACTTAATGCGGGCCACCAGTTCACGCGGACTGAAGGGCTTGGTGACATAATCGTCCGCCCCGACAGAGAGGCCCACGATCTTGTCGATCTCTTCTGTTTTTGCGGTCAGCAGGATGACATAGACATTGGACTCGCGCCGCAATTGTGAAAGCAGCTCGATCCCATCCATTCCCGGTAACATGAGATCCAGTATGATCAAGTCAGGTTTATAAGCACGTGCGGCTTTCAGCCCGGCTGTGCCATCTGCCGCGGTGTAGATCTCATAACCTTCTGGTTTTAGATACGCACTAACCAGATTTATGATGGAAGGTTCATCATCTATAACCAAAATTTTTGCCATAATTTTACTGACCTATCATTAAGTATTTATCTCATATTATTAAATTTTTTTGCAGCAATGTGACTTTTTAAAAATTGAAAGAGACTTATCAATCCATACCATGATTATTGTAACGTAAAAATGGGCTGGTTTGATCCGACCAGAACCAGTTGCCATTTTCTTATTACTATTTTGTGAAGAACATTTTTTAATTTTTCCAGTTTTTTGACGTTCAAATTTGCGATTACATGCTTGAATATAAACTGACAGGTTAAAGATAGAATCAAGAGTTTGTAAAGATTTGGTAAAGGATTCCAGATGTTTTTTCACCAAGAATCATGATCCCGCCAGGTACAAATGGCGGGATCATGATTCTTGATCTTTCTTCTACGTTTATTAGGGTTTATTACCGTTGCCGCTGCCGGGAGCGGGGGTTTGTTGCCCATAATAAGGACCATTCTGCATAGGTGTAATGGTCAGATAATTATAATTCGGGCCATTACCATCGTCTGAGGAGGAACCATTGCCATTCTGCTGTCCCGATGGCATTGGAGTAGTTGTGTGTGAATAATTGGGTCCACCTTGCCCGCTACCAGGCGATTGAGAAGGTACCGGGTCATTATTCTGGATCTGATTTTGAATCTGCTTGCGAATACCCTGTACATCCGTCTTACCCTGGGCAGACAATTGCAACTGCTGCTGCAAAGAAGTTCGTACCATTGCGATTACAGGGTCAGGAGAATCCGGGTCTCCTGCCATCAGCTTGGTCATCATCTGCAATTGGGCTTCTACCCGAAGGCGAATACGCTGCAACTCCATGATCATATGTTGATCATCCATCCCGGCTGCCAGGTTAAGAGCCTGGTTCAATTCAGCTTGAAGACGGGTTTGAACCTGCTGTGGGATGGGAGTATCAGCAGCATGCAAGGTTGCGATCTCCAAAATACGCCGGTCAGCAAAGTTGAGATTTTGTTCAAGTTGAGTCTGAGGGGATCGGGTTACCAGCAGCAGTAAATCCTCACTCCAGGTTTTAACTTGATACAAGGGCTGGTCAGGCAGACTGCCCTGGGCAGCATAAACTGTGCCGGCAGTGCCCCCGAACAATATGGTTATTACCAGGATGACAGCCATTATCGGTTTTAACATGGGAAGACGCTCCTTTGTTGAGAGGGTTGGAAACAAATTATTGATCCATCCACTCTGACGCTGATCCGCCTTCAAAGATACGGCTTGCCTCAAAAAATTTGCCTTGCCACGCACGATAGCTTGCGGGTCCCGCTCGGGAACCTGCTTCAAGTTGTCCAGTTTGTTCTCCATGTTGGAATCCAACTCATCATTTCTCATAAGAATTCCTTTTCTTTTTTTATCTTCTCAAAATTTCCGGGAAGTCAGATGATGGACGTAAATAAGCGGAAAACAATTACGTATCCATCTCCTCAATCCATCAAGAAGATACATCCTTTTGATCTAACAATTTTTTTAAGTTGATAAGTGCACGGTGCTGCAAGGATTTGATCGCACCAACCGGTTTTTTAAGAATTCTGGCAATTTCCATGTTTTCCAAACCTTCAAGGTATTTGAGAGCTACAACTTGTTGCTGGTCTGGAGTGAGGGTGTGGAGTGCTTTTCTCAAGTGGTGGTTCTGAAGCGTTATTCCTGTCAGCTCTTCGGGTGAAAGCCTTTTATCCGCTTGTTTTTCATCCAGAAAGTCCGGCTCGAATGTTTTTTTTCGATAATAATCCACGATCCAGTTGTGGGCAATCCGGAAAAGATAGGCTTGCAAAAAATCCTGAGGACCTTTTCTGGCGCTAAACGCTTGCAAGAGGCGGCTGAAGGTTTCAGCTACACACTCCTCGGCCATATCCTGATCACCTGTCAACCGCATGGCATAGCGATATAAACCTGGGCTGAATATATCGTAGATGTTTGCCAGAGTTGCAGGATCGAACTGCCGGGCGAGCTTCAAGATTTCTTTATCAGTGGTCACAATTCGTTCCATATATTGAGACGCAGATAATTTGAATGAGATACGGGTAATTTTATCAATTTTCCAAATATCACAGAAAGGCATCTCTACATAAAAATAATAACATAATTGAAAGGTATAAATTCGATATTCTTTCTTTTGACCATATCCCGGGTAAGGATTAACCGTCAAATAAGATAAAGGAGAAATTACCATGAAAAAAAATCTAGTTTTGATCCTTGTAGTTGTACTTACTTTCGCGTTGGTGATCCCGGTGGCCGCCAAAGGTCCGGGGCCAGGTGGGAATGGGCCAAACAATCCTGACGGAACCAATGGCACCCAGACCGCATACTCCCAGAAGCAGCAGGGACCCCGCCAGACCTTCGCAATGGTGGGAACGATCGCCAGCATTGATGAATTAAATATGACCTTGACGATCAATGTCATCAATGGCAACAAGCTGTTTCAAGACAGTGGCTTGGATGAAATAACCGTTTCGGTGGTTGAAACAACCCGTTTCCTGCTTCAGACAGGCAGAATAGGTGTACCGATCACTTTTGCCGAGCTTAAAGAAGGACAGCCGGTAAGCCTTAATGGAATCGTGATTGTTGATGAATTTGATATTGAAAGCTGGACAGCTTATCGTGTCACGGTGGGAGCGTATCTAACCCAGACCCATAAGAGATAGATCTAGAAAAATTCAATCAATCAGGCCAGCCGAACAGATCCGGCTGGCCTGAATATTTAAAGGAACATGATTTAGAAAAGAAACTTACTGGTATTTAGCAAAAGCTGCACGGAAATCATCGGCTGGTACACTACCAAACCACTTTTGGAGCACGTTACCTGCTCCGTCAATCAGGTAGAATTCCGGCTGGTAAGCAAAGCCAAGTGAGCGCTGGAAATCTTTTGTAGCCTGGTCATCCGCATCCAGATATGTGAATTGGACTTTACCAAAATATTCAGCTTCCAACCCATGCACGATGGGCGCCATGGAACGGCAGGTACTTCAGGTAAAGCGGAAGAATTCCACCAACTGTAATTGACCGGATGCCAGGTTGACAATGGATGGATCGGTGGCCTCGAGGTTGGGACCACGCGAGGTGGCAATCATTGCCGGGGCTGGCAGATCCGTTGCTACCACAGGGTTTTCCGTTGCCATAACCTGGGGAACCTGGCTGGGGACCTGTGTACCAACTACCGGTGTTGCGACAGATGTCGCAACAGACCCCTGAACAGCAGGTGCGCAGGCAGCCAGAAGGAGCATCAATAAGGTCATGGGCAGGCTTAAATACTGGATTCTAGTGGTTCTTTTTTTCATAGTTCTCCTCAAACAATATCTATAACAATTATCATAAGTATTATCCAGTATACCTTATTATATTTGTCTTCTCTACGAATATTGAGAGTTCATTTCCAAAATTGTGGAAGATATTCTTTGAAACTGGATAAGTAATCATCCAGAATGTTTTTGGCCTGTTCGATATCATTCACAACAGGATCAAGCAGCAAGCATTGCAGCGCCTTGACCCGGTCACCTTCTACAGCTGCATCGACGCATAATCGGGAAACACTGATCTCGCGGCGCAAAAGTTCGGCAACCGGTTCTGGCAGCAGGCCGGTGTGAACCGGGTGGATACCCGAGCCATCCACAACAACAGGCGTTTCAACCGTTGCTCCAAACGGGAGGTTTGCGATCTGTCCTTTATTGGGCAGGTTGGCAGCCAGATGATAATGAGTTGCGGATGAAGCCATATTCTCGATGATCTCCAGCGCGCCTTCTGAATCTGTGTTTTCCAATCCCGCGATGCTGGTTTGCCCAGCAGCCATGTCTTTCAACCTGTCGATCTCAAATCCACGAACAGCAGCAAATAGATCCCAATCATAAAGTCGGAGTGTATATTTTTCCCAGGGCTTCGTGACAGGATCAGAAACCCACGGCAAGTACTCACTTAAATGCGTGTCACCAGGGACAGGGAATAAGCCAAAGGCATCGAATACACGCCTGGTCAATGGCTCAAAAGTCGAATCCATTTCATTCCACCTGCGCCTGAAGAGTGGATATAAATCTTCTCCTGTAATCCGGTCATGGATGGAGAGAACCCACGAGAAGTGGTTTAGCCCTGCGGCGCGAATATCCAGGCGCGGGACAGTCTGCTGCCGGACCAGGTTGTGGAGAGGAGCTTGTAGAACATCAGCCTGCATGCCGGTGATCCCTTCCGGAACGGTAAACCCTAAATCCCTGGCCAGAGCAATACCAACCATCGTGTAAGCAATATAAATCTGATGACACAGCCCGACAGCCTTGATCTGGCTATGTCGATTGATGGCATCGCAAATACGGATCATCGGGTTCGTAAAATTTATAAACCAGGCCTGCGGGCAGGCATTTTCCATATCATGTACGATCTCCATAATAGGGCCAATATTACGGGCGGCATGGGCAAAACCTCCAGGTCCGCCATTTTCTGCATACGGCTGCCTGACACCATATTTTAGAGGTATCTCAAAGTCTGTTTTCCACAAACCTTCACGTGCCCCGACTTCAATGGCTGATACGACAAAATGTGCGCCTTCAAGTGCCTGGCGGTGGTGAACATGGGTTGTGATGCTTATACCGGAATCCCACTCTTTGTTGAGCCGCTCGGCCAGATGTTTAATGATATCGAGAGTGTCTGGATTCCGATCCACCAGAGCCAGTGTACTACCACGCAGAATTTTAGAACGCATCAGGGCAGAGAGTGTATTTTCCCCAAAGGAAGCACTACCCGCACCGATAACAACGATCTTGGTTGGAATGGTCATAGGGATACCTTTCAGTAATAACGGTTATGCATTACCAATTATCAAAATTTGATGACATCGAGTTATTTATAAACCAAAATCACCTGAAGGGATAGTATTTGGGATCTATTTTGTTCGTTAAACCAATTTAAGCGAAAGAAAGAGGTGACAAGGGTTGCAAGAAAAACCAGTATAATGTAAGTGATCGATAATTAAGGAACGGATGCAGCATGAGGGGTGATTTTTCAAGATGCTCGCAGGCAGATTTTGCGTTAAACAAAAACACAGTATGTGGAGATAATATGAACAGTGATCAGCTATTGAAGATCGTGGAACTTTACAGCCGCAAAAGTGAGACTGGCTTTGGGGAAATTACAGTCACACGCATACCAGATTGGAAAACCATGTTCGTGGAACAAGTTGATGGAGGCAGGGTAGTTACAATGACAGAGTACAAGGTGGATGGAAATACCTACTGGGCTGGTTTCAGTACGCGCAGCCAGACGGTTTTTATCAGCCAGGCAGGTTGATGAAGACAAAAAGATGACAACCAGGAATGATCAGATCTATTAATTATTCCATCGAGATGATCCCTACTTTTCTTCCATACCTGACTTATAATTAGTTTTCTCTTCTTCATTATCAACTCGTATCCAACCTTATATGACAGGGTTTTTTAATTCTGACACATTAAATCACCAAAGTATGTTGAGTTCGTCCAGATAACCTGTCTTATAAAGGAGATCAAATGTCTAAATCAACTCCTGAACGTTATCATCCTCTGCTTGTAATTCTGCACTGGTTGATCGCATTGCTTGTTTTTGCAGCATTGGCGGCGGGAATCTTCTTGAAAGGCCTACCCAATACCTCCTCAAAACTGGCACCCCTGAATATTCACATGGCATTGGGGACATTGATCATGTTCCTGATGATCGCACGCTTATATACCCGATACATGACCAAAAGACCCGCGGCTGTTGATTCCGGCTCTCCGTTGCTTAATAAACTTGCAGGTCTTGTACACGCCTTGTTATATGTGGCTGTAATCGCGATGGCAATCGCAGGCATGGGAATCGCTTCACAGGCCGGTTTGAATACTCCCGGTGCCAGCATTCCAATGGACTTTTTTGCGTTCCCAGCCCGTTATGGACATAAATATATTGCCATATTCTTAATAGTGCTAATCAGTGCACATGTGGGTGCATGGGCTTACCATCAATTTATTAAGAAAGATAAATTGCTNTCCCGCATGGGATTTGGGAAACGAAAATAGTTTCTGGTTTGTGATCATCTGGCCAGACTCCTTACTATTATTTTAGAAATCGTTGAGTTCAAAATAATACGGGCCAGCCTTTATCTTTTTTTATTATAGCCACCGAACGGAAACAATTTAAATATTCTGATGTAACAACCCAGATAAAAAGGTGAAAAGGCTTAAGTCGATTTACAGATTTCGAGAGATCCTGACAAATTTCAAACAATTTTATCCCCATTTGCAAATTGGTACTTTATTTTCAATACGAAAGTCGCTATAATTAATTTAGCCCTAATTTATGATCATAAATACATAAGGAGGTGTCTTTATAAATTTCCCGTATTCCTTGTTTCCTATTATTCGTCTATAGATAAAAAGGAGGAAGTATTGTGACACTTGGAGGATATGCCAACAAACTAGCCTGGGTAAATTTGACTGCTGGAAAAGTCGAATTAAAACCTGTGCCCGAAGACCTGGCTCGCAAGTACATCGGCGGTCGTGGTCTCGGCGTGAAGTTCGTGTTTGACAACGGACCAAAAGTGGACCCGCTCTCACCCGACAATATTCTTTGCTTCATGAACGGACCACTGACAGGTTCGGAAGCAAACATGAGCGGAAGGATGGCGATCGTGACAAAATCGCCTCTTACTGGAACTATAACTGATTCCCATCATGGAGGCTGGTCGGCAGCGCGTTTGCGCTGGGCTGGTTTCGATGGCCTGATCTTCAAAGGCAAAGCAGAAAAACCAACATACGCTTATATCCATGATGGCGAATTAGAATTGCTCGACGCAGGGGAAGTATGGGGAAAAGGCATTCATGCCACAATTCAGTTCTTCAAAGATAAATATGGCGAAAAAGACTTATCGGTCATCTCGATTGGACCTGCAGGAGAAAACCTGGTCAAATTTGGCTGCTGGGTCAATGAGAATGACCGCGCTTCCGGGCGTGGCGGCACAGGATGCGTTGGCGGGAGCAAGAACTTGAAAGCCATTGTTATCAAGGCTGAGAAAGTCCTGACCAAAGCTCCTGACCGTGAGGCCTGGAAGTTCGCTCATGACCGCGCCTTGAAAGGCATTATGGCCCCAGAGAACATCACCAGTCCCCGCAAAGGTGGTCTTTCGGTGTATGGAACCAATGTATTGACAAACATCGATAACAATATCGGTGCTTATCCCACCATGAACAGCCAATTTGCTGCGTATGGTAAAAATGCCGAAACCCTGAGCGGCGAATGGGTAAATGACAATATACTGGTTAATGACCCCACCTGTCATGCCTGCCCGACCGCATGCAAAAAGGAAGTTGAGATCAAGGACGGTCCTTACAAAGGCTTACATATGGAATCCGTGGAATACGAACCCAGCTGGGCTGTCGGTGCCAATTGCGGTAACCCGGATGCCCGCCTGGTGGCCAAAATGATCGATCTTTCCAATGACTTCGGTTTTGATGCCATTGAAGTGGGTCACCCACTTGCCGTCTGGATGGAAGCCAGCCAGCGCGGCTACACCAATGGCGATGGCAAACTTGCCTGGGGTGATGGTGACGGCATGACCAAAGCTGCAGCCATGATCGCCAAGCGCGAAGGCATCGGCAATATTCTAGCTGAAGGTGCAGATGCCACCGCCAAACATTTCGGTCACCCCGAATTGGCGATGACCTGCAAAAAACAGGGCATCCCCGCTTATGATCCGCGTGGACTGAAGGGGATGGGTCTCGGTTACGCCACATCCAATCGCGGCGCCTGCCATCTGCGCGCATATACACCGGCGGCAGAGCTGAACATCATGCCCTATGGCTCGCTCAAGGTGGACCCACTTGAATGGAAAGGCAAAGGCGGATTGGTCAAGATATTCCAGGACATCCACGCCTTCTCAGACAGCATGGATCTGTGCAAGTTCAGCGCGTTTGCGATGGGAGCTGAAGAGTACGCCCAGCAATATGCCGCCATGACAGGTGTGCCCTTCACAACCGATGATGTACTCAAGACCGGCGAACGTATCTATAACCTGGAACGCTACTACAACAATCTGAACGGATTCCGCGAGGGCAGTGATACCTTGCCAAAACGCTTTCTTGAAGAACCCTCTGATCAACAAGGTTCCATGGGCCATGTCTGCGAGCTGGACAAGATGCTAGTGGAATATTATGAAGCGCGTGGCTGGATAGACGGCGTTGTCACCGAAGCCAAGTTGATGGAATTAGAGATCGTCTAAGATTGATAATCTATAAAGAAGAAGGCGCACCAGAAAAAGTGCGCCTTCTTTGTTTTTTAATTGTGGAGTTAATCATGATATTAACGAAGCTTCTAAAACCAGGATATTGGTCCAACAAGCAAGCTGTCAGCCTCCAGCCCGGAGGGTTTTCTTGAAAAAACGTGCCTGAAAATCTTCGGCGACACGCTCTTCCAGTTCCATTTTCAGGCGTGTCTGCCCAACTTCAAGTGAGCCGAGGCGAAAGGGTTCCATGTGTTCGAGCTGCACGCTCCAGCCATCGCCGCGAACCAGGCCTTCGCCCACAAGTTCGCCGCCGAGTTCCTGTAGATATTCCTTCAACAAATAATAAGGGATGCCGCACATTTCTTGTTCGATGAATTTCATTAATAGTACCTTTGGCTTAGAGAAACATTGGGTTTATCCACCACCAACCGGAGGAAAGATATCTATGTTGTCATCAGGCTGGATCATGGTGTTCATATTATTTTCAAGATAAACAGTGTCGCGTCCATTGACAAAGAATTTCATGTGACTATAAAACTCATTGTTGGCATCCAGCAATTCGATACGCAAAGCCGGGTAATCATTGACAATGACTTCCACAAGATCGCGAGCACTGGCAGGGAGATCGATCTTCACTTCGATGGTTTTCTGTCCGACGATGGCACGCAGATTGGCGTAAAAACTCACCTTCATAAATGTCTCTCCTTTGGTATTGTGTGAAAGTATACCAAATTCTTTTTGTTACGAATTGCTATGCCGTTATCCGGATCTATTGCAAATCGGATGGTTACAACTATGCAGGTGGGATTATTAGTTGGAGAAATGTTTAGCCTTTAGCGCCGTCATCAACAGGTTTTTTAAGTACAGCCAGAGGGTCCCCCCCCTGCCAGGCTGTTAATCCGTGCAGGATCAGGCTGATCTGGGAGAGCCCAAACCAGAGGAGGAAGATCGTCAAACCAATGGAAGCACCGGTGATCCAGCCAGGCAGGAACTCAAGCAAATCTGCGATCTGAGTTCGCCAGTCAATAAGTTTCTGATCATACTCATTCACAATGGATAAAAAATTCTGAAGGTTGGTCTTGGTCTCTGTAAAATCACTGCCCATCAGGTAGGATGCGTCGCTTACAAAGGTGGAAGCATTCTTAACCAGATCCTCCACCCGGACGATCTGACCATCCAAAGAATCAGCACTGTCGATCAGATCTCCCAGTAATTTATCACCCGGCAAATTCAAGTTAATAAAAGGCAGCGAATTGATCTCTGCCAGTTTATCGCGCAACCCCTGCAAGGTAATTTTAGCCTGGTCGATCTTCCCACGGGAAGTAAGCAGACCCGGCAGTAATTGATCGTCCAAAATCCCGGTCGTATTATCGAACAATGTCTTTACCTGGGCGAACTCATCTTTCAGGGCTTCCATGCTGGCCTCGGCGGATTCGACGAGGCGCAAAGTGCGTTCCAATTCGAGCCTGGCACTCTGGAAGGCTGTTTGAGCGTGGGCCAGATCTTGATCAATAACCTCTAATCGGGCAGTTGTGTTTTCAGTGAGCGGCTGCTTGTATATCCAAACCAACCCGATCCCGACAATGCTCAAAACGAGCAGCAGCGAGCCAAGCCCTATAAGGGTGCCGGAAATTATTTTTCTGGCCATATCATCTCCTGTATTCGAAAAGTACCAGTTCGTTCAACCCCAAAATTGATTTATTCCAAATCCTACTTCAATTGCTTCTTAATCTTCTTCCGGCTCTTCTTTGTTACGGGATAGCCATTTTTTTACAGCCGCTTCTGTACTCTCGGCGCTGTGAGAATTGCAGGCCACCAGAATATGTTCTTTTTCTTTCAGGATGTGGGCATCCGGGCTGGATACGGTCCAATCCACCAGACTGCCATATGGAGAATAAACAGCAAGAACATTGTATACCCTGCCACAAACGATGCAGCCATGCATTTCGACTTCTTTACGATTATCCGACATATTTGCTCCTAAATTACCTGAGAAAATTATGTTTATTTTTAGTTTCAATTATAAAGCATTCATCATTAGGGTATCACATAATGGATTTTTTTGATTTCATTCGATAATCGGTGTGTGACTATCGCTTTTAAAAGAAGAAGGCATTGTATGGATCGATGCACCAATTAGAGAGAATAATAATTCCATATTGCAAAACTCCCCCCGTTGCCGGGGGGAGTTTTGAGATCTATAAAATATGGTTATTTGGCAGCAACTTTGATGGTGCGAGGCTTGGCGGATTCGGCTTTGGGCAGGCTGAGGGTCAGAACGCCTTCTTCGATCCTGGCTTCAGCTTTCTTTGCGTCCACAGCAGAAGGCAGGCGCAGGCTGCGGCGGAATGAACCGTGCGGCAGTTCGCGCATCAGGAATTCGCTGTCATCCTGCTTGTATTCACCTTCGATGGTGACAACATCTTCGAGGATCTGAATGTTCAGGTCTTCGGCTTTCAGGCCGGGTACCAGGGCAGACAGGACGAATTGGTCATCGCTGCCTTGTATATTGACTGCCAGGCTGTAATCCCGGTTTGATTCACAGTTGGCGGCCTGGGCCATCATGCGGCGGGCCATGCGATGATTAATATGATTGGGGGTAATATAGTAGTTCATTTTTTCTCCTTGATAGATATACCAATATTGTTTTCGTAATGTCCTAATATTAACGGACAGATATTAGAAATATACAAACAAGAGATTGTAATTTTATAAGAAAAAAAGCGGGAGTTGCCCAAACGCAACTCCCGCTTATATAGCTACCTATTACTCGAATTGTTAATTAAGGAAAGAGTTAACGAAATCAAGAACATCCTGCTTG
>BS_KBA_SWE02_21mDRAFT_10000642_pt1 | contig 13213 bp, 19 predicted proteins | sample BalSeasSWE02_21m_FD_9196 | JGI IMG/M metagenome (IMG submission 9196)
AAAATCTATGTATTAGTTTTAAGTTCATTATTTCCTCATTAGAAAAAGAAAGCCAAAATTAGCTACAATTCGATTTGTATACAATGAAATAGGGATTATATAAATCACTTGTTAGATTCTTCATCAGAGCTTTTCTTGAAAAATTTATCATACTTTGCGCTATCAACTGGTTTGTGGTACTTAGCGTGAAACTCTTTTAATCTTTTCATCGAAACGGTATCAAATTCGTCATCATCTTTATCCCTTTTTATGAATAATTTATACTCGTCATATTCCTGACGCGTAAAATTTCTTTCATATTTTTTTAATGTTTCAAGATATTTTTTCTGCTCTCTGTACGATGACATTGCTGAATCCTAAACAAAATTAATTTTTATTTGATGGAAAAATAACCAATCTATTCTATTGCAAAAACCCATTACTAGAAGTAAAATATAGACGCAGGTTATTAGAATTTAGTTCTACGCGCAGAAAATTCTTATCATTTAATAAAGACACTCCGATATTCCCCGCCCCATTCGTTAAGCAAGTCAATGACCGGAATTATTGATTTACCAAGTAAAGTGAGACTATATTCAACTTTTGGGGGAACTTCCGGATAGACCTTCCGAGTAATTATTTCATCGGCTTCAAGTTCCCTTAGCTGTTGAGTGAGCATTTTATGAGTTACTTTTGGAAGAGATTTTCTCAACTCCCCATATCTCAGGGAGGATTCTTTTAAACTCCAGATAATTGGAATTTTCCATTTCCCACCGATAATATATAAGGAAAGCTCGACTGGATTATTGTATTTTTTTCCTTTAAACTCTAATTCTGACATCGTTTCTCCATTACTTACTTATTATACAGTATATATCTAAAATATCTATACCTATACAAAAATAGCGTATATATAAGATATGCACAAATATAAACTTAAATTCTATTTTTTTTCTTTAGATAGTAATACCACAAAAAATACGCTGCCAGAGATCTGAATGGTTTCAACTTTTTAGTAAACCGGATAATTCCTTCATCGGATTTTATTTTGGTAAGTTCTTTTATTGTGGTGATTAGTGCGATATCGCCGAGTGGGAAAATATCTTTATTCTGTAAGCAGAACATCAAATAGATATCTGTTGTCCAATCTCCAATTCCCTTTATACTTGTGAGTTTTTTTCTCACTTCTTCAGGATGCAATTTGGACAATTTATCAAAAACTAATTCATTAATTAATACGGCTTGAGATAATGCCCGAAGATATTTTGCTTTTTGCTTACTTATATGGCAATCTCTCATTTCGATATCAGAAAGTTTTAAGATTGCGGACGGTGAAAACTCCGGCAAATAACTACTAAGCTTAATAAAATGTGCTTCCGCAGAGGCAAGGCTAACCTGCTGTTCCAGAATTATTCTTGATAGTGAAGTAAAACCTTCTGGTCTTTGCCAGTTTGGAGGGATACCGTATTTGTCTTTTACTAATGAAAAAAGTTTGTGTGAGGTAGTTAGTTTTTTTATATCGGAATCGTTAACAATTTTATCCCGTATATTCTTGATTCGCATGATAGTTTATTTCAAAACAAACATCTTTTACACAGTATTTTTTATAGTGTAAAATAGGTGTGTAACCATAGGTGAATGTATCACACTATTTATTTTCAGAGAAAATTTACTTTTATCAAGGTGTTCAAACAGTCGAACACCTGACCTGATGATTATTGGGGCAATGTGAATACTAAACTCATCTACTAAACCAGCATTTAAATACTGCTGATTTATACTGGCACCACCTGATATTCTTACATCTTTCTCACCCGCAGTTTCCATTGCTTTTTCCAGAGCTGTTCTGATATCACCATTAGTAAAATAGAATGTTGTTCCACCAGGTCTTACCCATGGCTCTCGGTGTTCGTTAGTAATTACAAAAACCGGAACGCCAAAGGGAGCTTTTTCGGGCCAGTTTGCTTCACCTTCTTCAAACATTCGTTTGCCCATTATGTTTGCGCCTATTCTTTTAAAAATACGCTCAATAATATCATTATCTTGATTGTTTGTTTCGCCGCCTTCAAGTTGTAGATGCTGCAAAAACGCTTTTTGTTTAAACATCCAATCATGGATTTTAATACCACCATCTCCTAGTGGATTTTTCGGTCCAGCGTTAGGTCCTGCAATAAATCCGTCTAAAGAAATTCCGACGTCAAAAAATACTTTGCTCAAGTTTTATTCCTTAAAGTTTTTTTCTTCAAACTAATTTTTTGTTCATTTTCTTTAACACGATACTTAATAATTTGGGTTATTAGGTTTAGCGGTATTGGTTTATCAATCGGAAATTGTACTGAGCCTTTGCCCTGTTTGTAAACTAATAATTCTTTCACAAATGCTTTATGTCCTGTGGGAGTAGCATAAAATCCAATATGATTTTTAAATGCTGCAAAATGAACTAAATTTTTCCCATTTAGTTTAAACATTGGTATTGCATAGCTGATCGCCTCTTCGGCATCCGGCGCGGCTTCTTTAATTGTTTGTCTAATCTTTTCTAAAATAATTTGAATATCATCTGGAAATGAACCGATATATTCATCAATAGTATTTATTATATTCTTTCCTGATTTCATAGTAAGCTTTTTTATTCATCCCATTTTAGCATTACATCAGCAGCGTTTTGATGAACTTTTTCCGATAGCAGAGCGGCAAATTCTTCATCGTTTAATTTTTCTTTTTGCTGCAAAAAAACATTCCACAATCGTATAAAAGTTTCTATCCCACCCGCATCATAAATATCTCCCGCAGCTGAGTGCCAGCGGCATTGGTACCAACCATAATTCTTTGGATATTTTTGTCCTATTTCTTCATACCGCTCTTCTATGTCGTTTAGCGAGGTGAATTTATATTCTTCTTTTCCACCAGCAATAACCATTTGAGGAAAGACAGTGAGAGCAGGCAACTGTTCGGGTTCATTTTCAGCAATGTAAGTATGAAGTAAAATATTGCAGAAAAGTTCACCCATCCACATTCGCTGAACATTTAACCCGGCCTGAAATTGATAAGCATGCCCAATTTCGTGAATGGCAAGTAAATCAAAAAAAGCCTGCATCGTTAAGTTGCCATTTTCATCAATATAGGTTGTAGAGATTTTATCTGCCAGTTCTTTGGGAAGCTGTTCAATTGGCGGAATAAAACTATTCCAGAAATCATTATTCTCCGATGCAATGATTAATAATTCTCTTTGATCGTCATAATGCGGCATACCATACACAGGAAACGTTGTATGCTTCGGCCAATCCACCGGATTTAATATCCGCAGCGTAACCTTAGGCTCAAAAGCAATTGTCTTATTATAAAACTCAAGAACTCTGTCCATTCTTTCTGCAACTGTTTTTGCTCTGTCATCATTTCCTGAACTGAAATAAACTTTAGTTTTATATCCATCAAGTGCATCAAGATTTGCGTAATTTTGCGCGTAACCTGTTAATCCTAAAAAAAAGAAGCATAAAATTAGAATGGATTTATATCGATATACAAAAGTGGGTACGATCATATTAATATTCCTTTTTAAATTTTGGTTGGTAATGGTGTCTGCAAATGTAATGTAATAATGACTTTCCACAATGATACTAATCATATTTCCCTGATTACTCCCCAATTCATTCTTCATATGCTTTTTCTAAATCTGCAACATCAATTTTTTTCATTTGAAGCATTGCCTTCATAACTCTTTGAGATTTAGCAGGCTCTTTATCCTGAAGAAGTTCCGGTAAAATTCTGGGAACAATTTGCCACGATACTCCGAATTTATCTTTCAGCCAGCCGCACACACTTTCCTCTCCTCCTTCGGAAGTAAGTTTGTTCCAGTAATAATCAACTTCTTGCTGGTCTTTACAATCAACGATAAAGGAGATTGCTTCGTTAAAATCAAAATCGTGCTTTGCTGTCGAACCGCTCATCGCATTAAACAAATAATCTGAAAGTTTAAATTGTGCGAAGAGAAGAGTTTTATCAGCAAGTCCCGCGGACTTATCAAAAGGAGCTTCCATTATTAATTTTGAATTTGGGAAAACAGAAGTGTAAAACGTTACAGCTTCTTTAACTTTTCCAAATTTTTCATTGCCGAATAAAAGCGCCGGAACAATTTTTTGTGATGAATTAATTTTTTCAACATCAAGCTGCCAGGAAAGACCAAACTTATCCTGAACCCATGCGTACTTTGGACTCCAATCATATTTGTCAAGCGGCATCAAAATATTGCCGCCGTCTTTTAACTTGTTATAAAGTTCATCAATAACTTTTTCACCGTCGCAATAGACAAACAATGATATCGAAGGATTTAACTTAAACGCAGGTCCGCCGTTAAGAGCCAAAAACTTATTGCCCTCGATTTCAAATTCTACAGTAAGAACGCTCCCCGCCGGCTTCCCGGAAACCTGTGCGGAAGCTTCATCGTATCTTGCGGTTCTTCCGATTTTTGAATTATTTAAAAGTGATGTATAAAATTTCACCGCGTCTTCTGTCTGGTTATCAAACCAAAGGCACGGTGTTATTTTTTGCATAAGGGTTCCTTTCTATTTATTTAAAAACCCATGGATAAATCCGTGGGCTATTAAATTTTTCATTCCGGTTTATAATGATTAACTACTATGCCGCATTCAAAGGACTGGCTTTTTATCAGCTTCAATTTCATTTTATCTTCTAAGCTTCCAAATATTTCCAAACCTTTTCCAATCGCGGTTGGATTGATGAACAAATAATATTCATCAATCAGATTATTTTTTATAAGCGAAGAAACAAACCCAGCGCCGCCATAAACAATAATATCTCCCTTACTGTTTTGATTTTTTAGTTTGTTTACTTCTTCAGTTAAATCACCTTTCGCGAGAGTTGTGTTTTTCCATTCTGATTTTTCAAGAGTCCGGGTAAAAACAACTTTTGGTGTATCTATCATTTTCTTTGCAAACTCATAATTTTCTCTTAATTCTTTTGTAGACTCATCACGTTTTTCTATCACCGATGTCCAGTGCCCGACAAATCCATCCGTCATTTTTCTGCCAAGTAGAATTGTATCTATTTTATCATGCAGATCATTTACATACTTTTTTATATCATCGCCCCAATCCCACGTCATCCAATCCAGTTCGCCGTTGGGACCGCCGACAAAGCCATCAACTGATATTTGCACCTGCAATTTTAGTTTTCTCATATCGACCTTCTTAGTTAAAAATTATTTTCATAAACCAGCAATACAATACCGCAATCGTATTTGGTTACTTTTTTAAGATTTATTTTTTTGAATTTATTCAGACTGCTGAAAATTGATTCACCTTTTCCAATAACTACGGGATTTAAATAGAAATGAAGCTCATCAATTAAATCCTTTTCAATTAATTCAGAGACAAATGAACTGCCGCCAACCACAAGGATGTCTTTACCGCTTTGATTCTTAAGATTGTTGATTTCTTCAGTCAAGTCTCCTTTTAAGAGGTCAGTATTATTCCACTCAGATGTTTTTAGTGTTTTTGTAAAAACATATTTTTTCATCGCGACAATTCTTTTTGCTACTTCGTACATTGGGTCATCTGATTTTGCAAATGTGTTTTGCCAGTGCGGGATATAATCCACCGCTAACTTTCTGCCAATTACATGAGTATCACACGAATCAAGCAGATCAAGAACATCATCTTTAATTTCTTCCCAAGCCCAGGTAACCCATTTCTGCTCATCATTTGATCCTGTAGAAACAAATCCATCAAGCGACATCTGCATCTGCAATTTAAGTTTTCTCCCCCGAGGACGTGATTTCCCCGACTGTGTCGGGATCTTCGGTACTTCATTCAACATTTTTAACCTCCATCATTTGAATTTATTATTGATTTTCTTTAGAAGTTGAATAACCAATCATCCACTGTACACTGAACTTATCGATTAAAGAACCGAAATAATCGCCCTAGAACTGATCAGCCATAGGCATTTCTACTTTTCCGCCTTCTGCAAGACCATTAAAAAGTTTATCCGCTTCGTCTCTGCTTTCAGCATCAATGTAGATGTACATATTATTTCCAAAGTTAATCGTAAAACCCATTGAAGGCAGTGCATCGGTTGCCATAATCATATTATTTCCCATCGGTAAAGCCATATGCATAATTTTTTGTTTGTCTTCAGAGTTAAGTTTTTCTGAGCCGGGTGTTCCATCAAAACGGAAAATGCCGCCGGGGAAATCACCGCCAAAAACTTTTTTGTAAAAGTTGAATGCTTCTTCAGTGTTTCCAGGAAAGTTCAAATAGGGATTAATTGATTTCATATTTTACCTCATAGATTTTGTTAATAAATTCTTTAGTGAAAAATTATGCGCCCGAATAAATAAAAATTCTTACATTTTCGGTGTCTAAGCTTGGTGTTAAGTTATAACACAGGAAGGATGAAAGATTAATGTTTTATCTTCTATGATAATTTACTGTTTGTCGAGATTTAATTCCAAGTATAAATTTTACTTTCAGGATATTGATGATAGGTTGGTGATTCAAAACACTAAACTCGTTTATCATTGAACCGAAAATAAAGTCAATTCATCTTAATGTCAGAAAGAACTTTTTAATAAATGAATGTGTTTTAAAAATTAGGAAAGCAACAAATGAAGAAAATAATTCACAAAGCAGGCTCAAGGGGACATTTTGATTATGGCTGGCTGAAAACAAATTATTCATTCAGCTTCAGTAATTATTACGATCCGGAACGTATCAATTTTGGTATGCTACGAGTTTTGAACGATGACATAATTGAAGGCGGACAAGGATTTGGAACTCACCCGCACAACGATATGGAAATTGTAACCGTTCCGCTTGAAGGTGCACTTGCTCATAAAGACAGCACCGGAAGTGAAGGAGTAATTTATCCTGATGAAATCCAGGTAATGTCTGCAGGAACAGGAATTCAACATTCAGAATATAATCATCTTAGCAATGGAACCACAAAACTTTTACAGTTATGGATTTTTCCGGATAAAAAAGGTCACGAGCCAAGATACAAACAGAAATTTTTTGATTCAGATGAAAGAAAAAATAAACTGCAATACATTGTTACTCCCGAAAAGAAAGACGACAATCTTTGGTTGAACCAGGATGCTTATCTTTCACTTACTGATTTAGAAAAAAATAAATTTTTTGAATATAAAATTCACTCAAAAGGAAATGGAGTATATTTGTTTTTAATTGATGGAGAAATTTTAGTTGATGATGAATCATTATTAAAAAGAGATGGAATCGGTATTTGGGAAACGGATGAGTTTTCAATGACTGCAAATGAAAATTCTCGGGTTTTATTTATCGAATTGCCGATGGAGTGACCAATATTTTAATTAAATCTAATGGTGAAAAAAATGTTAACGAAAACAATCCTTATTATGATTTTAATTCTTTTTTCAATTCATAATGTCTTTGCACAAAATAAAGAATTACCACAACTTATAACTGTTAAGCAGGTTGATTTGAAAAGATATACCGGCTTGTGGTATGAAGTCGCAAAAATTCCAAACTCTTTTCAGGATCAATGTGCTTACGGAACAACAGCAGAATATAAAATTGATGAAGATGGAGATATTATCGTTACAAATAGTTGCTACGAAAAAGATGGTAACCTTGATGTTGCGGACGGATTAGCAAAGGTTTTTGATAAAAAAACAAATGCAAAACTTGAAGTGAGCTTCGTAAGTTTTCTTGGCTTCCGTCCTTTTTGGGGCGATTACTGGATTATCGGACTTGATGAAAATTATCAGTGGGCTGTTGTTGGTACGCCAAGCAGAAAGTATGGTTGGGTTTTAAGCAGAACCCCTTCATTGCCTGATGATACGATGAAAATAATTTTTTCCTTGTTAAAATCTCAAAATTACAATCCTGCAGACTTTGACATGAATGAACAAAAAGAGTAACTTAATATTAAGTAATAATACTAAGGTGGCTAAATGGATCTGGAAAAATTAAAATATCCAATTGGCAGATATCAACTTGAAGATAAAATTAATAAAACTTCAATTGAGAATTGGATAAAAGAGATTGAATTACTTCCGCAGAAATTATCTGAAGCAGTAAAGGGATTGAATAAAGATCAATTGCAAACTCCATATCGCCCTAATGGATGGACTATTCAGCAAGTTATTAATCATATTGCTGACAGCCATATGAATGCGTTCCTTCGCTTTAAGCTGGCTCTAACCGAAAACAAACCGATGGTCAAACCCTACGACGAAAAACTCTGGGCAGAACTTCCTGATTCTAAATTGGTAGATATTAATGTCTCTCTTGATTTGATAAAGTCTCTTCACAAAAGATGGACTACTTTATTAAGACATCTGAGTGAAGAAGAGCTAAACAAAGAGTTTCTGCATCCGGAATCAGGCATGAAAAATCTTAAAGAAACTATTTGCAATTATGCATGGCACGGGAACCATCATCTCGCACATATCACCGCTCTTAAACAAAGAATGAACTGGTAATTATCTCAGGTATTAAATTCCAAACATTACAGTAAGTGTAAATTCCCAGGCATTTATTGATCTCGATTCCCCAACTATATGAACAGAAGATCCTTCCTGATATAATGGATCAGCATCATCATTTAAAGAAGTATACGCATCAACTCTCTGGAGATTAGTGTTAACACTGTTGTATTGCTGACCGAATAAGTTGTACCAATTGCAGTTTACTCCCAAATCAAGTGTTACAACCGGAATAAAGTCTAATAAAACTCCACCACCGAGACCAGCGCCAACCCTTGTGGCAGTTTCTAAATCATAATCACCCGTTGGTACACCAGAAACTCCTTGGAAGCTAACTGTACCGCTGAAAGTATTCACAGAAAGAAACCCATCAAAGTAAAATCCCACCGGTGATAAGGGAATTGAAATATTAAATTCGGGACCAGCTTTAAATGACAGAATGTTTTGTGTGTTTTCGATCTGACTATTTTTGTTGCTTGGATCTGATTGCCCATCACCGCTAAATGAAGAATAATCTATTATTCCAAATAAATTAAGTCCTAATAATCCTACTCTTACCTTCGCATTAAAATTATATCCACTACTCATGCCATAATTTGTTCCATTGTAAAAGTCTTCTGTAGAGCCAGCATAGGTTCCCGTCGGCAGCATATAACCACCACCGGCGCCTACTTGCAGAGTAACTTGTGAGTAATTTATTGAGGAAATAAATAATATTATTAAACAAGAAAGTAAAGCAATGTTTTTCATTTTTCTCTCCTAAAATTTTATTGCTGTTAAATGGTACTAACTACATTTTTATTATTGGTCAAATATTCTGCCAGTAATAGTTAAAAGATTTATTGAATAAAACTAAAATATGTATATAAAATGAAATATTTTACAGGGTAATTTTTACAAAAAAACTTAAATCAAAAATATTATGAAAAATCAAAAACTTCTTCAGCTGATTATTTTGCTTCTGATTTCAACCATCTTTTCATCATTTGCATTTTGTCAAGATTCTGGTTCAGATAAAAAAGGAACCAGATCAATTTTTTTAATTCGTCATGGACATTACGATGAGTCGGATGAGAGAGATGAATTTGCCGGAAAAGGTCTGACTCCTCTCGGAATTGCACAAACAAGATTGCTATCCACCAGATTGAAAGCGATGTCAGTTGAATTTAGTTCTCTCACGAGCAGCACAATGACACGTGCCAGACAAACGGGTATGGTNATAAACGAAGAATTTCCTGAATTAGAATTTAATCAAAATGAATTAATCTGTGAATGCACTCCTCCATCGTGGAGAAAAGATATTATGATTGGACTAGACACAACTGAAAAAGAGCAGTGCGTAAAAAATATTGAACAAGCTTTTAAAGAATTTTTTACTCCTTCACCAGATGCGAATGATCGAAACGATATTATAGTCTGCCATGGAAATGTAATCAGATATTTTGTTACCAAGGTTCTGAAGGTTGATACAATGTCATGGCTGCAAATGAGCATAACAAATTGCAGCTTAACTATTGTAAGAATAAAGCCTGACGGAACAATGAAGCTCGATGCTTTCAGCGATTACGGGCATATCCCTGAAAATATGAGGACATTTACGGGTGGAGATAATGAATCGAAGGAATTGGTAATTCCATCATCTCATTAGAACCAGTTTTTTTCTGTGATAATTAATTGTCTTTCAATCAATAAATCTTGTGAATTTGTTACAAATTAAAGTTTTTAGCCAATGTGCAATGTTAATATTCCACAAATAGTGTGTTGGAATTATTGATAAATGTCATTACGTTCCTTTTGCAAATCATCATCTAAAAGGCATTGTAATGAAAAAAATTACCCAACTCCTTATAGTCCTTTCTATTGTTATATCTCTAAAAGCTCAAGACACAACATCATATAAAATTGCTGTGCTTCCGTTCATCTCAAGAGAAATTGATCCGGCTTCGGTTCAAACAGCCGAATCACTTTTTAGGATGGATTTGAGTAAAGTGAGTTCAATGGAAATTATTTCGGAGAGAAGTGTTCAGTCTGTTCTTCCTGATTACGATTGTGCAGACCGGGAATGTGCAGTTGAAATTGGGGAAAAGCTTAGCGCAAATGAGGTGATGATTTGTACACTCAGTCCGCTTGGAGAAAAAATTATTATTCAGTACATACTTATAGAAACATCAACAGGAAAGAATATCTTATCAGAACAGGCAACTGCTCTATATTTAGAAGATCTTGATGCGGTAATGTACCGGATTGCTCTGAGTGTTGCTAATCATACTCCATTTTCAGCAAACGTAGAAGTTGGGAATGTTGTCGGTGAGGAAACAATTGAACCATCGAGCAGAGCTGCCCGCTTTAATTTTGGTTTTGGATTCGGTTATCTTTTTCCATCTGACGGATACGATAATGATGATAAATCTTTTACTATAAATTTATATTTTGATTATGAAATTCAGGATTATGCGGTTGGATTAATGGCCGGTGCGCGTGATGGCGTTGCGCTTGCTATTTATGGTAATTATTTGTTTTCAAGAACTGACATCTGCCCATACCTTGGTGGAGCTTTAGGATTTCATTGGATTTCTCACGACTACACATATTCATACAATAATTATTATCATATGAATGGTGTTGAACAAGATGAAGATGGAGTTGAATTAGGGCTGGGAGGCGGAGTGAGATTTTTACATACTTACGGAATTCAATTCTTTATTAATGTTGAGTACATAATAACTCTTAATAGTTATAACGATAAAGCAATAGTTTTTACAATAGGAATATTATGATCAAACACATTGTGTTTTGGCGATTGAATGAAAGGACATATGGAAATGATAAACAAACAAATGCACAAATCTTAAAAGAAAAACTTCTCGCAATGCAAGATAAGATAGATGGTTTGATGAAGATAGAAGTTGGTTTCGATTTCAGTAGTGAAAAAGATTCCTGCGATGTTGTATTGTACATTGAGTTTGAAAACAAAGCAGCATTGTATCAATATCAGGTCCATCCTGATCATGAAGCAATCAAAAAATGGTTGAGTGAAGTTAGATATGAAAGAAGAGTCGTTGACTATGAAATTTCTTAGTACATCCGAGTGCTCTTAGTGCCTGCCTATTAGGTAGGCAGGTCTCGGTGGTATAATAACATTTTACTAGAAACGCCAACTAAATAATTGAAAATTCAAAAAGAAAATGAAAAAACTTAAAAAGGAAGTGCTGGAACTTTTAGAGCAGAATGATTTTGAAAATAACATTCAAATATTTCGCAAATACGATGAACGAAAATTAGTAAATGCACTTTTTCCATTTCTTTGCAGCACTGACAAAAAAATAAAAGCTAATGCTGTAACGGCTATGGGCGAGGTTGTTTCAAAAATTGCTGAGAGTGATCTGGAATTTGCACGAATTATTATGCGCCGCTTAATGCTAAATTTAAATGATGAATCAGGTGGAATTGGTTGGGGAGCGCCTGAAGCGATGGGTGAGATTATGGCAAGAAGCGAAAAGCTGGCTGAAGAATACTATAAAATATTAATCTCATACACCCTGGGTGGAGGAAATGAATTGGATTTTGAAGAACTGCAAAAAGATGTGATTGCAGGTCTTAGAAGATTATCGGTTGTTCGCCCAGATTTAGTAGAAGAAGTCAAACATCTTCTATAGATAAGTATAATTAAGATTTAAACTAAGAAAAATTATTTTTTAGATAACTTAACAATATCCCTGCATTCCAATATTTTCTTGTCTGAACCGTGCAATGTTACGTTAACCATTGCTCTACCAACTTCTTCCAAAGAAACAACATATTTTGGAAATAGCATTTTTAAAAGAGGATAAAAAGGTGTAAACACTTTATAAATTTTATAAGCATTCTTTAATCCTTTTATTGGTTGAATATATCCCGGTCTGAACATATAAGCTGCTTTAAAAGGAAGTTTTAACAAATCATTTTCCGTTTTTCCTTTTACACGTGCCCACATACTTCTTCCTTTTTCCGTGCTGTCTGTTCCAACTCCTGATACATAACAAAATGTCATGTCAGGATTAAGCTTCAATAAAGTCTTAGCAAGGTTCAAAGTTAAATCGTAAGTGATGCGCTTGTATTCATCTTCTTTTTTTCCAACTGAAGAAACCCCTGCACAAAAGTAGCAAGCATTGTATCCGGAAAGCTGATCTTCAATTGTAGAAAGATCAAGAAAATCTTTGTGGATAATTTCCCTTAACTTTTCGTGTTTTACTCCGCAAGGTTTTCGATTTATTACTAATACTAATTCAACATCGGGATGCAGAAGGCATTCGTGCAAAACACCTTCCCCAACCATTCCTGTTACGCCGGTTATAATTGCTTTTATTTTCATATTCAATTATAAGAAGATTTTTGGAATTGCGTTATAAGGTGAGTTGGGAGGAAACCTTCGAGGTTAGCATACTTCAAGCGACATGCAACCTCGAAGGTTGCAAGCTTGGTTGTCAAAATATTAAATTATTCGGTACTTCTGATAAAAATCTGAGTGAAGTAAATGGTGCTGCCATCATACGCAACACCGACACCAGTAAAATTTGAATTGCTTTCAATGTTACTTTTATGTCCGGGACTATTTAACCACGCTATGACTACAGCTTCTGCACCATAATTATAAGCAACATTCTCCCCTGCCCAGCTCCACGAAATTGTTTCGCCGATTTTATTAATTCTATCGTTAAAGCCATCGTGATTAATTGTATGTGCATTTGCCATTTCAATACTATGATTTCTGCA
>BS_KBA_SWE02_21mDRAFT_10000643_pt1 | contig 13207 bp, 12 predicted proteins | sample BalSeasSWE02_21m_FD_9196 | JGI IMG/M metagenome (IMG submission 9196)
GACAATAAAAACTGGTATAATGTTCATGATCTTTTTGTATATGATTTAGTAACTAAAGATGAAACGCGTTTAACTCATAATTTAAGGGCTAATAATCCTTCAGTTTCAACTGATGGTAAAAAAATTGTTTTCCTTTTCCAAAAAGACGGAACAACAAATCTTGGTTCTGTTGATATTGATGGCAAAAATTTTAAGCGCTTAACTTTTTTTGAAAACGGTGAACAGGTTTACAATCCAAGATTTTCACCTGATGATTCATATATCATATTTGATTATTCATACGCTAACACCCGAGACATTGCAAAAGTTAATTCAGAAGGGGGAAATATTGAATTCATTTTATCTACAGATAATGATGAACGCAATCCTTCATTTGACTCATATGGAAATATTGTTTATTCATCAGATGAAACAGGTATTTTTAATATCTATTCATATAATCTTTTATCCAAAACTAAAACTCAGTTGACAAATGTGATTGGTGGTGCATTTATGGCCAATGTTGATGAAAATGGTGATCTAGTTTATTCGGGTTATACATCAACTGGGTATAAAATATTTAAAATTGATAAGACTGAACAGCAAAAAGTAATAAAGGGCAATGATTATATTAGACTAACTAATCCTCCTTTAGACACTGATAAACCATTAGGTAATATTAATGATTATAATATCTCATCGCTAAAAAATTATGATGATAAAGACAATAAGAATGAAGATAAAAGTAAGTATACCGGTGCATTCTCACGATTAACATTTTTTCCATTCTTAAGATTTGATAATTATAATACTGGCAATACATTTCTTGAAAAATTTAAGCCGGGAGTTTTTGTTACATCAAGTGATATGCTTGACCGCTATTCTATTTTTGCAGGCGCCGCAGTGAACGCAAGATTAGAAAGAGATTTATTCTTGGTTTTTGATTATCGAAACAAATTACCACTCTTATCGTCTCTCGGATTACGTCCAGAATATCTCTCGAACTTTACAGCATAAGTAGAAAAACTGATGTTGATGTATTTTTTACAGAAAATATTGTTGATGGTAATGTTTCTTATGAAGACACAGTTGGTACAGACGTAACCTACGATTTGTTTGAATTTGATTTTATAATAAGACATAGACTCTTTTCGAGGGATCAGAACCTTCAACTTAAATATACTTATAGCAGTTATACAGCAATACTCGGTAGTTTTCAACTTCCAAATAATATAGGATTATATCCTACAACGAAGGATAATTATTTTAATGGACAGAATATTGAAGCTAGGTTCACTTGGCGCTCGATTTTACCATCCAAAGATGATGAAATTAATCCTGCCGGATTCGATATTAACCTTGCGTATAATTATGAATTCAATGATTTTAATAATGAGGATAATTACACTGTCGAGGACGGTTTATTAAAACCTAACTATAATAATTTTAATTTTAATAGACTGGAATTAAAAACAAGTCTTTTTTTACCTGTTTTCGATTCACATACTTTTAATACTACACTAAGAGTAGGAAGTATTCTCGGACCCACCGTTCCGGATTTTTTTGATTTCTATCTAGGTGGTTTAATTGGGATGAAAGCGTATCCGTTTTATGCAATCAGCGGAAATGAAATTGCCTGGTTAAACTTTACATACCGGTTCCCATTATTTCGTAATATTGATGCAAGAGCCGGACATTTATACGTAGATAAAATATTTCTGTCATTTAATGGTGATATTGGTAATGCCTGGAATAAAGATGCTACTACTATCGAAAACTTCAAAAAAGGTGTGGGTGCTGAGCTTAGAATTCAGCTTAGTTCATATTATCTTTTCCCAACAAGTGTTTTCGTAAGTGCCTCATATGGTTTGGATGAATTTAAAAGAACAGTAAATAATGAGATAATTACTTATGGTAAGCAGTGGAATTTATATGGTGGAATTCTTTTTGGATTTGATATACTCAATTTCAATAAATCCCCTAGATTTTGATAAAAGGAAATTGTAATGAAAGCAATTGAATGTTTAATATTAGTTACTTTAATAACATCAGTAAATTTAGCGCAAGCAGTTGAAGATAAATTAATATTATCCGGTAACTTATCTGCAGATGCTAAAATTTTATTAAACCAATATGTAGAAGCAACTCCGCTGCAAACGACTTATACAGTTAAAAATAAAAAGTCTCCTATTCTTGCCGGAGTTTTTTCTTTATTAATTCCGGGTACTGGTGAAATTTATACTGAAGAATATCTTAAAGCAGGAATTTTTCTTGTATTAGAAGCTGCAGTAATTACCACTGCTGTTGTCTATGACAATAAGGGTGATAATAAAACAATTGAGTTCCAGAATTATGCTGATGACTACACAAATCCAGAACATAACTGGAGCGTTGTAGATTATGCTAACTGGCTTGTTGAGAATGAATACACTCCAGACCGATGGGCTGAACTTAAGGAAAAAATTATCATCAGCGACGATCAAAGGATCCCTCCATGGGATAGAGTAAATTGGGCAGAATTAAATGCCGCGGAATCAGGTTCACATAAATTACCACCTCACGGTGAGCAGCAGTATTATGAGCTCATCGGAAAATATCATCAATATTCTTCTGGCTGGAACGATTTTACAGGTGGGGGAAATAAGGACCAGATTTCACCCAACCTTACTTATTATTCCGGCATGCGCGGCGAAGCCAATGATTTTTATTCAGTTGCTTCAACTGCCGTAATTGGAATTTATGTTAATCACTTTTTAAGTGCATTGGATGCCGTTTGGTCGGCGACTCAGTTCAATAAGGACCTTGCGGTAAAAGTAAGACTGGAAAATATTCAGTATGCAAATAGAGTAGAGTTTTATCCTAAGATATATTTTACTTACAGTTTTTAGTTAGTTCACACTGTCTAAAAGTTTATAATTACAGTTCTGTCATTCCCACGAAAGTTCTTGATTGCAAATCATGATTATCACTTCGACCAGAGGGAAAAGTCTAATATTTCGTACAGATTTCTCAATCGAATCCGTCGTTCCGGGCTTCGAAATGACCTTTTTATAGCAAACTCAATCTCCTAAGACTTTTTTCATTCCCACACCATATTTCCGTATTTTTCCGATATGAAAATACCACTAATAGCAATTGTAGGAAGACCAAACGTAGGCAAATCAACGCTTTTTAATAGACTTATAGGCAAACGAGAAGCAATTGTTGACGATCAAAGCGGAGTTACACGCGATAGAAATTATGGAGAAGGTGATTGGAGCGGAAAGAGATTTCGTTTGATTGATACAGGAGGATATGTTCCAGAATCCTCAGATTTATTTGAAACTGCAATCCGAGAGCAAGTTGAGGTTGCAATTACAGAAGCTGATTCAATTATCTTTTTAGTAGATCTTAAAAACGGTGTTAACCCGATCGATAAAGTTATTGTTAATTTGCTTCGGCAATCAGGGAAAAAATATTTTTTAGTTGTTAATAAAGTTGATGCTCAGGTGCATGCTGCAGGTGCTGCTGAATTTTACTCACTTGGCGTAGATATGGTGTATGATATTTCTGCGTTAAGCGGAAGACAAACCGGCGATTTACTTGATGATGTTACAAAAGATTTTCCTGCAGATGATCTAATTGAAGAAGACAAAAGATTAAAGATTGCTGTAGTTGGAAGACCTAATGTTGGTAAATCTTCGCTAACCAATGCTTTGCTTGGTGAAGAAAGAAGTATCGTTACTGATATTCCCGGTACTACACGAGACAGTCTTGATTCTATCCTAAAATATTATGGTGAAGAAATAATATTAGTAGATACAGCGGGCTTACGTAAGAAAAAGAAGGTTGAAGAAAGCATTGAGTTTTTTTCCAACATAAGGACCTTTAAAGCTATTAGTGAAAGTGATGTAACTGTTCTTATGCTTGATGTGCAAACAGGATTTGAAAAACAAGATCAGAAAATTATTGATGAAGTTGTGCGGTGGAGAAAAGGACTGATTATTGCAGTTAATAAATGGGATGTGATGGAGAAGGAAACCAATACTGCCCGTGATTATGAAAATGCTATCAAAGAAAAATTAGGTACAGTAGATTTTGCCCCTATAATTTTCACCTCAGCATTAACCAAACAAAGAATTTTTAAGTTAATTGATCTTTGTAAAAAAGTGCAGGCTGAAAGAACTAAGAAAATACCAACCTCAGATTTAAATGATGCAATACTTCCTGAGATTGAAAAAAATCCGCCGCCTGCATCTCCAACGGGAAAAGAAATTAGAATAAAATTTGTAAACCAGGTTGGTGACTATTATCCCATATTTCTTTTCTTTAGTAATTACCCAAATCATATTCCTGACCATTATAGAAGATATTTGGAAAGAACAATCAGACGGAAATATGGGTTTGAAGGTGTTCCTATAACTGTTAGTTTTAGACAAAAATAATTCAGTAAAACCTTATGGATAATAACTTTTTCCTGATAGAACATCCGATAATTAAACGTGATGTTACAATTTTAAGAGATAAGAATACTGATTCAGAAACTTTTCGAGCTGCTTTACAACGAGTATCTAATATTTTGGCTGTAGAGTTATCAAAAGGATTTAGATTAACTGAAACAGAAGTTGAAACACCTCTAGAGAAAACACAAGGTGCAAAGTTAACTCACGAGGTAATACTTGTCCCGGTTTTAAGAGCAGGATTAGGAATGGTAAATGGTTTTCTTCAGATAATTCCTGAAGCAAAAGTTGGGCACATAGGTTTGCAGAGAGATGAAGAAACACTAAAGCCTATCGAGTATTACTACAAAGTTCCAAAGCATTTAGAAATGGCAGAAGTTGTTATGCTAGATCCAATGCTTGCAACGGGTGGTAGTGCATTTGAAGCATTAAAATATTTGAAGAAAAGAGGAGCAACAAAATTGGTTTTTGCTTGTCTTGTTGCATCACCTGAAGGGGTTAAAAAAATTCAATCTGAACATCCCGATGTAAAGATATTTGCTGCAGCTTTGGACCGCGAACTAAACAGTAAGGGTTATATTCTTCCCGGATTAGGTGATGCTGGTGATAGAACGTTCGGCACACTTTAATAAAAAAATTCTTCTTTTACTTCTTTTTTTTATTTTCTTGCCAAAGAATTTTGGTCAAGTCTATCCTGATAAATCTGTTCATAAAATATTAAAATCTGGTATTAATTTAATTATTGATCAAAAGTATGATGAAGCGGAAAAACTTTTTGATCAGTTGGATAAAACAAGAAAAGATATTCCCCTTGGTAAAATCTATCTTGCCGCCGTTCATATCGCAAGATCTTATGATTATGAAGAACCTTACGATCACGAACAAATAGCAAAATATCTTGAAGGTGCAAAGAAAATTTCTGAAAGATTGCTTAAGCTTGATGAGAAAAATATTTGGAATAACTATTTCTTTGCTTTAACAGAAGGCTACATTGCTTATTATGATGCATTATGTGAAAGTTGGCTTCAGGCATTTTCCACTGGGCTAAATTCTGTTTCAGTGTTTGAAAGTTGTCTTGAAATTGACAAAAATTTCTATGAATCTTTTATAGCTATCGGCAGTTTCAAGTTTTGGAAAAGTAAAAAAACAGAATTTATTAATTGGCTTCCATTTATAGATGATGAAAAAGTACTTGGTATTAAATATTTAAAGAACGCCATAAAATATTCAGGATATAGTTCGCATCTGGCAATTCATTCGTTAGTCTGGATTTACATTGAGCAAAAAGAGTTTGAAGAGGCAATTAAAGTTGCTGAGTTAGCTTTGAAAGATCATCCTCAATCAAGAATATTTAAATGGGGATTAGCAAGATCTTACGAATATATTGATCCTGCTAAATCTGTATCGCTGTACAAAGAAATTCTTAACTCATATCCTAAAAGTCTAAAATCAAACAAAATTAATGAAGTTACTCTAAAACATATTGTTGCTCAGCAGTTAGTAAAAATGAATAAAAAAGAAGAAGCATTATCGACTTGTAATGAAATATTATCAATTAATGGTTACTCAAAATACGAATTAGATAAAATAGGGGACCGTCTTGATAGGGTTATGGATTTGAAACAGGACCTAATTAAAAAGTAATATAACTCACATATTCTGAATGATCTCTTTAACTAATCATTAAAAAAAACTAAATTGTTTCAGGTTTAATAAAAGGTATATTATCTAAGTAAAGTGATGGCAATCGATAATCCTAAATACCAAAAAATGCTAGACAACCTTATAAAGATTTGTAAAAATAATATTCCGGTTGTTGATGAAGCTTTTATTTCTAAAGCTTTTGAGTTAAGTCTAGAGGCTCATAAGAATGATATGCGTGCATCGGGTGAACCATATTTTACGCACCCTTATGAAGTAGCTATGATTGTTGCAGAGGAATTTCCGCTTGATGATGTTACGGTTATATGTGCTCTGCTGCATGATGTTGTTGAAGATACAGAATACACTGTTGATTTTATGAATCGTGAGTTTGGAAAAGAAGTTGCAGAAATTATTGATGGTGTTACAAAAATAAGCGGCATTTTTCGCGGGCATGAAATTAACAAGGCTGAAAATTATCGTAAACTTTTACTTTCAATGGTTAAGGATGTTCGAGTTATTCTTGTAAAGTTTGCAGATCGTTTGCATAACATGCGGACTTTGGAATTTGTAAAACCTGATAAGCAAAGAAGAATAGCTCAAGAGACTTTAGAAATATATGCTCCGTTTGCACATCGTTTTGGATTGGGAAAAGTTAAATGGGAGCTTGAAGACCTTTCATTTAAATATCTTAACAAAGAAGCTTATGAAGAACTTGCCAGAAAACTTAAGGCTAAAAGAAAAGACAGAGAATCGTACATTAAAAAATTTGCTGAACCAATAGTTACAAAACTTGAAGAAGCAAATTTGAAAATTGAACTTAGTGGAAGAGCAAAACATCTTTACAGTATTTACAGAAAGATGGTTAGGCGTAATAAACCTTTTGAAGAAATTTATGATCTCTTTGCTATAAGAGTAATTCTGGACTCTCAAAACAGAAATGAATGCTATACAACTCTCGGAATTGTTAACCAGATTTACTTACCTGTACCTGATAGATTCAAGGACTATATATCAATTCCGAAAACAAATAATTATCAATCTATACATACTACAGTTGTAGGACCATTAGGCAGATTAGTCGAGGTGCAAATTCGTACAAAACAGATGCACGAAATTGCAGAGAAGGGAGTTGCAGCTCACTGGCGTTATAAAGAAAATAAAACCGCTACTGATGGCGAACTAGAAACCTGGGTAAACTGGATTAGAGATATTTTTGAAAATGCTTCTCGTGATGATCAGAAAAAAGAGTTGCTGGAAAGCTTTAAATTAAATCTTTACCAGGACGAAATATATATTTTTACTCCTAAAGGTGATTTAAGAAGGTTGCCTGTAGGTTCAACTCCAGTTGATTTTGCTTTTGATATTCACAGTAAAGTTGGGTTTCATTGTATAGGTGCAAAGATTGATGGAAAGATTGTTCCTCTTGATACAAAACTGCACAGTGGTGATCAGGTTGAAATTATAAGTTCGAAAAATCAGCATCCAAACAAGAATTGGATAAAGTTTGTTCAGACACATAAAGCTAAAAACGAAATTAGAAAATGGTTAAACAAAGAGGAACAAACAGTTGTAGACAGTGGAATAGAGACCTGGGAAAAGAAGATAAAAAAAATGAAACTTTCTTTTACACCTGACGATGTTTTAAAAATTGCACATTCCAATAGGTTTGATAACTCCAGACAGTTTTTTAAAGCAATTGCACAAAGCACAATTAATATAGATGAAGTTCTTACCGCAACTAATCAAAAAGATGATAAAGAATTTGAAAAAGAAGTAGAATTCCAAAAGTTTGCTAAAATCTCAAGGAGTGAGATCGGTGGAATTTTAGTTGATGGAAAAAAATCAGGAATAATGTACACGTATTCAAAGTGCTGTAATCCCATCCCTGGTGATCCTGTAATTGGGTACATAACTATTGGTGAAGGAATTAAAATCCATCGCAAAACATGTGTTAATCTTATATCGCTTTCGTCAACTGATTCCAGCAAACTCGTAAGTGTGCAATGGCCGGAAGCCGAAAGTTCTTTGTTTGTAGCTGGGATATCAGTTCGCGGGAAAGACAGACTGGGAATTTTAAATGATATCTCACATTCTATCGTCTCGTATCAGAGTACAAATATTAAATCACTAAATATAAATTCAAGTGATTCTATGTTTGAAGGTAGTGTTACATTGTATGTAAATAATCTTGATCATCTAAATAGAATTATAGAAAGATTAAAAAGAGTTGCCGGTGTTTTTTCTGTTGAAAGATTTGAAAGTAATTAATGTCTGAAATTGATGAGACAAGAATTATGGGAATTGATTATGGAATGAAAAGAATTGGAATCGCATTATCTGATTCACTTAAAATGTTTGCTTATGCACATACAACAATCCTGAATAGTTCTACAACTTTTTCTGAAATTGAAATTATCGTTAAAGATAAAAATGTAATCAAGTTTATCCTTGGCATACCAAATGAGGAAAGACAAAAAAAAGATTCTAAGACATCTGTGATTAATGATGTTAAAAAATTTAAAGAAAGTTTGGAAAAAAAGTTTGGTTTTGAGGTTGAACTTTGGGATGAAACTTATACTTCTGTCATAGCTCAGCAACAGATATTAGAATCTGTTAACAAAAAAATAAAAAGACAGAACAAAAATCTATTGGATATGTACTCTGCTGCCATTATTCTGCAGGAATATCTTGATTCTATAAAACGAAATAACTGATAGCATTTAATTGACTTTGCTTAACATACAAACTATTTTTTCTTATTAAAATTTGCATCGGGAGCAAACAAATGGTTATTGAGTCTTTAGGAGTTATTGAAACAAGCAGTGTGTCTGCATCGCTAAAAGCTTTAGATGGTATTCAAAAGGAAAAAAGGGTTAATATTATAGGAAAACAAGTTTTAGGAGAAGGAATTGTAACTCTATTTATTACAGGAGATCTGGGAGCACTAAAACGTGCTCTCGCTTTTGGAGCAGAGTCGATTGTTTCATCGAATGAATTTCGGAGTTCACATGTAATTCCGCTTCCTCATAAAAACTTACTTTCTATTATTGAATTAAAGAGAAAATAATTATGTCAAACTCAATTGGATTAATAGAATCAAAAGGTATTGTTGCTTTAATTGAAGCGGCAGATGTAATTCTTAAGAATTCTCCAGTCATAATTTTGGGTATTCATAAATTAGAAAACGGATTGGTATCATTGGCTGTGATTGGCAACTCAGATTATGTAAAAGCCGCCATAGAAAGTGGAACAGAAGCCGGAAGAAGAGTAGGCGAAATTTATGCTTCATCTGTTGTCGATAATCCGGGAAAAGAATTATTAGAATTATTTAGTGAGTTATTTCCGGGTGATGAAATTTCAAAATTTGTACCAGCTATAATATCTTCGGCAAAATTAGTTTCTGATGAAAAGGCTAATGAAGGGACATCCAACCTGTTTGCATCAATTACAAAGCAAGTTAAAACCAAATCTAAACGAGAAAAATCAAAGCCGTTACAGGTTACAAAAAGTTCTCCTGTTCATAAAAGCAAAAAAAATAAAGATCAACCTGAGAATCAAACAACAAGTAATCATGATGAATCTTTAGAGAAAAAGATTAAAGACATTAAGCTTGAAGTTGATGAGAATGATGAAATTCCCACATCAACAAAACCTTTAAGTACTATTGAAAGATTAAGAATTGAAGCTCTTGGATTAGAAAACAAGAAAAATAAACCTAGTAAAATTTTCGTTCCCGTTGAGAAAAAAAATGATGAAGCAAAAAATGCAAGTCCTAATACTGAAAATGGGAATGTTAATTTTGAAGCTATTGGTAAGATGAATGTACATAAACTTCGTCATTACGCACGTGAGTTTCCTAATTTTCCCATTAAGGGAAGAGAGATTTCTCGCGCTAACCGGAATGAATTAGTTAAATTGTTTAAAACTATTAAAAATATTTAGTGCAATAAGTGAAGAATAAAATTTACATCATAATATTATCAGTAGTATTTTCAATCCTTATCTGGGGTTCTATTACTTTATCAGACCAGTTTTATTCGACGATGGATTTTAATGTTAAAATTGTAAATCAGCCTTCCGGATATGCTTGTGGAATCATCAATCCTGAGAAGATTTCCGTAAAACTTAAAGCAAAAGGTTGGCAGCTTTTAACGATTGGTATTGGCTCTCAAGAAGAATATTTAGTTTCTGCTGATAAAGATAGTGGAGTAATTACAGTTGATCCTATTAATGAGATCGATGAAAATAGCTGGTTAGGTGCCGGATTATCAATTACAGAAATTAGTCCAAGCCAAATATCTTTTAAAGTAGAAAAATTAAAATTTAAGAGACTTAAAATTGAAGCAGAAACTGATATTTCATTCAATGATGAATATGGAATAGGTTCACCTATTAAAATTTATCCCGATTCAGTATTAGTGGCAGGTCCATCTAGTATTCTCGATAATATTTCTACAATAAAAACTAAACTCGTAACACTCTCATCTTTAGATAGTAAGATTAAAATAATTACTAATCTTGAGGAACCAAAAGGATTTGAGTTAGAGCAGAATAAGGTTGAATTAACACTTGATGTTCAAAGAATTGTTGAAAAAACATTTGAGAATATTAAAGTTAATATCGATGGTATTCCAAGTGATAGGGATATTGTATTAATTCCAAATAATATTAGTTGCAGTTTAAGAGGCGGCATTAATATCCTCGGCAAGATCAACCCGAATGAAATTAGCGCGTCTATTGATTATAGAGAAATAGTCTACGATACGCTTGGAAGTGTGCAACCGAAAATCGTAATACCTAAAAACACTAAGTTAGTATTTATCAAACCTGTGCGGCTAAATTATATCATTAAAAAATTCGAATAATTTTTAGCTGTTATATATAAATAGCAAGTAAAGGCAAATCAGTTTTATGTTCATAACTTTTGAAGGAATAGATTTCTGTGGGAAATCCACACAAGTGCAATTGTTGAAAGATTATCTTTTAGAACAAAAAAAAGATGTTTTTTTAATTAGAGAACCTGGCGGTACTGGAATATCTGAAAAGATAAGAGAAATCCTTCTGGATAAAAAAAATAATGCAATGGTAAATGGAGACAGAAATATTTTTGTTTTCCGCAAGCAGGGCACAGTTAGTTAGAGAAGTTATACGACCTTATTTACAAAAAGGTTATTATGTGATTTCCGATCGATTTCACGATTCTTCTACTGCATACCAGGGATTTGGGAGGGGTTTATCTGTTGATGCTATACAAAATATTCATAATCTTGCAATCGGAGAAACTATTCCGGATATTACTTTTTTTATTGATATACCAAAGGATATTGCAATATCAAGAAGGAAAGGTGTTGCCCATTCTGATTTAGATAGAATTGAAGTTTCAGATGATACTTTTTATGAGCGAGTTAGAGAAGGATATCTTTACTTATCTAAAAAAGAAAAACGATTTAGAGTTATTGATGGTACACAAAATATTAAGCAGATAAATGAGCAGATAATTAATGAAATTAATTCACTTGAAGGTATAAATAAATGAAGTCACGGAGAATAATATTAATCTCATCGCTAACAGTCATAGTTCTTTTTGCTTTCGGATTCGTGGTTAGTAATAGTGATATCTACTTTGAAATCAGTAAGAATCTGGAATTGTTTGGAAAAGTATATAAGGAAGTTTCTTTTAACTATGTGGATAATATTGATCCTCAGGAATTTATGCGGGCAGGTATTAAAGGAATGCTAGGTAAACTTGATCCTTATACGGTGTTTATTGATGAAAAAAATCAGGATGATATTGATCTGCTAACCAATGGGAAGTATGGTGGAGTAGGAATATCAATTGGTGTTAGAAATGATAACGTTACTATTCTTGAAGTGCTTGATGGCTATTCTGCTCAGAAGCAAGGTATTAGAATTGGGGATATAATTACAGGAATTGGTGACACAAGAGTTACTCCGGAAATTATTGATGATATTTCATCACTTGTTAAGGGAGAACCTGGAACACCAGTTATGTTAAAAGTTTTGAGACCAAGCGAAAAAGATACTTTGATATTTAATCTTATTCGTGAAGAAGTGATTGTCAAAAATCTTGTCTTTGCAGATTTCTATCCTGAAAGTTCTAATAATGTTTATTTAAAGTTATCAAACTTTAGTCGTTCTGCCGGCGAGGAAATAAGAAGTGCTTTAAAAAGATTGAAGGATAAAAAAGAGATTAAATCAATTGTCCTGGATTTAAGAGGAAACCCCGGTGGATTATTAGATGTTGCAGTTGATATATGCGATAAATTTCTTAAGAAAGATTTATTGATTGTTTCAACTCGCGGTAAAGAATTAAGCAGTGAAAAAAAATATTTTGCATTAGAAGAACCTTTGGTTGGAAAAGAAAAACTAATTGTTTTGATTAACGGAAACAGTGCTTCTGCTTCTGAAATAGTGGCGGGTGCAATGCAGGATCATGATAGAGCAGTAATACTTGGAACTCAATCATTTGGCAAAGGATTAGTACAAACAATTACTCCGTTAAGCTTTAATACTTCTTTAAAAATAACCACTGCAAAATATTACACTCCAAGCGGAAGGTGTATACAAAGGATTGATTATTCAAAAGATAATCAGGTAATTCCTGATCCAGATTCATTGAAAAAAGATATGTTCTCTACAGATAATAAAAGAGTCGTTTATAGTGCGGGTGGCATAAGTCCTGACTCGTTAGTAAAAAATGGAATCGAAAGTGATTTATTGAAAGATCTATTGGCTAAGGGTATGATTTTTAATTTCGCTGATAAATACTATTATCAAAATGTTGATATTGATTTTAATAAAATCAATAATGAAAAAATTCTATCAGAATTTAAAAAGTATCTTACGGAATCTAATTATGAATACGAATCTGATGTAGAAAAAAAGATAAATGAAGTTTTAAAACATTTAAAGGAAAATCATAATTCTAAAGATTTAAGCAAGACTCTTGAAAAGTTAAATTCTGAAATTAAAAAAATATTTGATGTGGAATTTGCTGAGAGTACTGATGAGATATTATCTGAATTTAAAGTAGAACTTGCACATAGGTATTTTGGGAGTGATGGAGGAATTAAAGAAGGATTAAAGTTTGATAAACAGTTTAATACTGCTCTAGCACTCTTTAA
>BS_KBA_SWE02_21mDRAFT_10000644_pt1 | contig 13197 bp, 30 predicted proteins | sample BalSeasSWE02_21m_FD_9196 | JGI IMG/M metagenome (IMG submission 9196)
TTTATCATAATCATCAGGCATTTCAATAACAGGATAACCACATTTTTTACATATACCATCAAACCATATGTCGTCTACGCTACTTAGATTCTCCATTTAATTCTCCTAGATTTCATCACCATTATTGAAAGAATAATTCTAAACAATCTTTCAACACAGTAATCAATTCATCTTTTTTCACTATTGAAAATTCTTCATCTCCAATTTCAATTTCAACTTCTTGATCATCACGCCAACCGATTTCTATATCTTGACCAATAAAAGAATTTATGATTATATTAACAACATTAGTTATAGTTTCGTATTCTGATAAAGTTTTTGTTGATTCTGGAAATTCTTTTTCAAAACTTTTAGAATCATAACCATAACTTCCCATTCCAGCAGGAACGTTAAAATGAAGTCGAAGTACCTTTGGATAACGATAATCACTTTCGATTTCTACTTTATTACTCATCATTTAATTCTCCCGATTAGATTCAAACTCCACACCATCTTTTGTAATTTTAACAAGTAATCTTGCCCCACGTTTTAGACATCATAATTGTGCTTTACAACAACTTTCCATTACATCATACAAACAACTAATCAAATGTAAATAAGGATATTTCTTAAATTCAATAGTTTCATGTGATTTAGCAATAATATTCTTAGCAGGTAATAGATCAATACTCTCAACTAATGTTTCGTAAATATTATCAAAATCAATATCCCAGTTATTGTTAAGTAAAGTAACAAAGTTAGTATAATCCTGAGCTATTACACTATTAGTAGGAAAATACATACATTGCTTCTTCTGTTTACTATTATTCATCTTTTCTCATTTTTTCACCTCTTCACCTTTACTAAACTTTGATAAGTAAATGTTAAAACTTTGTTTAACATTTCTTCTTTTTCTTTGTTAGGTTCAATTCGACAATTCATAAAAATAACATCAGCTTCTTCAATATTACATATTGTATATTTATCATCAACACATTTAGCAGAAATGTTCCAGTAACCTTCTTCATTTCTTTGACTTTTAATTAAGGTAAACCATTTAATTAAATGATTTTTTATATTATCTTCAAGATCTTCAAATTTTATTTCCATTATTTACCTTTATCAAATCAGGATAATCAATAATTAAAACATTTATACAATCACATTGCATTCTATTAGTTTTTCTACTTTGTATGAATCCAGAAGAATTATCAGGATTACGTGATTGAGTTGATGTTATTATAGGTATATTATATTTTTTAGCTATTTTATTAAGTTTATCAACAATTTCTTTAATATCATCATATATAGTCATTTTTAGAAACCTTTATTAAGAAGTTCCATTATTTGCCTCCACCGAATCAGGGTGGACAATAATTAAAACATCTACATCATTACGTAGATTTGGTTTTTCTTTCCAACCTTCTAGAATTTTTGATTTAGCTTCTTCAATAGTATCAACAACTCCTTGATCACATTTTGATGATTTATTCCAAAGGGGAAGAATGCCACAATTAGTAATTCTAGACCATTTATATTTATCATCACTTAATTTTTTAAATCGTCCTAAAATAATTTCACGATTAACACCAAGGAAGTGAACATATTTTCCATTTTTCATAAATGCACAATTTTTAAAAAGACTAAGAGTTTTCATATTAACCCCTTAATTTATTTGGTACTTATTGATAAATATCAAGTCCTGATACAATCTCCTCTTTATCAAAATCTTCTTTACCAATTCGAATAATACTTTCAACTTGGTTAATTTTATTTATTCTTTCTCCAGTTCTTACTATTCGAATATTAATATATTGTTTTGTTGAGTTAAAAAATCCAATACATACATTATGGTTATCACCATTTTCAAATACATATCTCCATATTTTAACTACTTCCTCACAATATTCTTCAACCATTATGTTTGATGTTCCTTTAAAATCACTGCCTACAGAATACATAAAAATAGTATATCTTTTATGAGGAATTAATGTTAATACTCCATCCTCATTTGTGATTATTTTACAATCTCTTATTGGTATTTCCATTTCAAATTTTCTTTTGATTTCTTCATTTGAAAATTGAAGGTCTTTACTTAGATAAATTCTCAAGGTTTTTTCATTTTTAATACCATGCTTTACTTCAATATAATTTTCTTTTACACTTACATTTATCATTTTTTATCTCCTTATTATTTAGAATTCTTCATCTAAAAAAGTTTTTATTTTGTTAATAATTTCTTTTTCTTTAGGATATTGTTTTTTGAGTTTTTCAATTAATGTTTCTAATGATGTTAAATCACAATCTGCTAAAAAATTGTGTCCTTCTTTTATTATCCATTCTACAGTTGTGAAATATAATCCACTTTGAATTCCAAATAAGAATACTGGTGAATCAAAGTCTTGTAACATATTAGATAATACTTCTTCTCCAAATTTTTCAGTTAATGTTGTGTAATTACAACACCTAGGACCAATTTCTTCAATTATTTGTTCTTCTATTTCGCTCATATTTCCTCATTAGATATTTCATTTTTAAATTTAAGAATATTTATTATTGATTCTTGAATATCTGATTCTTTAGAACCAACTAATGTCCATTTGTCTCCACCTCTATAGTACAATTTTGTTCCATTTTCAAATATAGTATCTTCTTGATTGATCTTTAATACGTCTTTCTTTAACATTTTTTCCATTATTGTAATGGGCATATGAAACGTAAAAGTATTCATTTTTTATTCTTCTTTTGATATTATGATAATTCTATATTAATTTTAACACATTCTGTTGCTTTAATTGGAGTGATATGTAAAATCGTTTTTATATAAGAATATGGAATAACTAATTTAACAGAGTAATATGCTTTTGGAGGATTTTCTTCAAACCAATTTCTGATCCAATCTATGGAGGGTGGATTCCCACCCCAATATATCTCATAATCAGATTCATCATTCTGAAGTTCGGCCTTATCAAGTTCATCATCAATTTCATCATGAAATTGATGATTTTCTCTGAACCAATCTTCTTCAAGACCTGAATACTGAATTGCTTCATTTGAAGCAGAAAAAGGAAATATATGCTCCCAGATTACAGCTTTTGAATAATGCAATTTTTGTTTAAAACACTTATGGAGAATAAGATAATAAAAATATGCTCTCATTCTATCAAAAAAGTTTGGATATAAATCCTTCCAAGTCTTTTTATTCCCAGTTACTTCAACTTTACTATCATTCAACACTTTCCGATCTTTTAGTTGATCTAAATAACTTGAAAACATATTATTAAGAGTTTCTTGTGTTTCAGGGGTAGCTGTTTCCCATATAAAATGTTTACTAATAGCATTTTGTATAGTTAGAAGCAATAAACGAATTCCAACCTTATTCATAGAATCTGATTTTAAGGTTTTTTTTCCCCAAACTTCTTTTCCTAATTTATCATTCATTATCTAGCCCCCTTTGATTGATCTTTAATACGTCTTTCTCTAACATTTTTTCCATTATTGTAATGGGCATATGAAACGTAAAATCCATTTTGTCTCCTTATTATTTAGAATTTATCACCCCCTTGATTCCCATAACACTGAAGCAAACACAACCTTTCTATTGTCATCATATTCCTCTTCAACTAACATAATCAATGGAACTTGTCCAAACCATTTTGTTTCATAACCAATACATAATGAATAAACTTTTCCATTGAAGTCCACTTTAGTTTCTATTCCATTTATTCCCATTATACTCTCCTAAATACTTTGTCTTTTTCTAACATTTTTTCCATCACTACAATTTTCATATGAAACGTAAAATCCATTTTGTCCTCCGATTGATAAAAAGTTATATTAGTATCTTATTGGTTATTAATATCTATATAAAAATTTCAATAATAGGAAAAAAATAAAATGTCTAATATAAACCAATTAGTATATATAGTAATACAAGAAAACAAAACAATTTCTTTTCCAGATGTAAGACAATCAAAATCATTTTCATGTGGAGCTAGTGCCGTTCAAGCTATTTTATATTATTATGGTATTGAAATTAGAGAAGATAAATTAATTAGTAAACTTAATACAAATAGCGAAGAAGGTACAAATATTAATAGAATTGAAAAATTATTTAAAGAATATAATCTTAAAACTAAATCACAACAATTAATGACAATAGATGATCTTAAATCATATATAGATAAAAACATCCCCGTTATAATATGCATTCAAGCATGGGGAGATAAAAACAAAGATTATTCTTCTTACGATAATGGACATTATGTTATTGCCGTTGGTTATGATGATAAAAATATTATATGCGAAGATCCTTCACTAAACGACAATCGAGGAAGTTTAAGTTATCAAGAATTAGATAAAAGATGGCATGATATTGATGGAAAAAATAAATTGGAACACTTTGGTATAGTTGTGTTTGGTAAACCTCCTAAATTTGATCCTTCTATAATTAAAAAAATAGAATAAACAATTAAACAAAGTATAACCAGTTATCGTACTGGTAATACGATCAGTTTCGAAGGTAACTGATAACCCAAATATTATTCAAATTCAAATGGTCCTGCTGGTCTAACCGATTCTGGTTGAGTTCCAAATAGATCAAGAACTAGTTCACATTCACTAATGAATCTTAAATCAATTCTCCTTAATGGGGTTTCGAGAAGTACAAAAGATAATCTATACCCTTGATCAAGAATCATTTCTCTGATTTCAGATAATGTTAAACCATTACTTTTTAAAAGTTCGAGTGCGATTTGATCACATACACAATCAATGCTTCCAATAGTCATTCTTTCTCTTCCTTCAGACATAAAATATCTCCTTGTTAAGGTTTTTGTTAATATATAATATCTTTATGAAACTAAGAAAAAAATAAAAGAGGGGTAAACTCACCCTCAGTTTTTCGTGGTTAACAAATTAAACTCGTTTCTTCGTAAGTACCGTGGACTCCCATAACAGTCCAGGTGTTTAATTCATTGTCGATTTTCATATTACGTAAATCACCATCATTGTTTGCATCATAAACTTCATGCATAAATTTTTCTATAGCTTTGTATATATAAGGTCCTGATACGATAACGACACGAGTATAATTTTCAGTTTTTATGATAACACATCTTATGATAGATACTATTTCATGTTGGTGTGCTGGTGCATAATTATTGTGTGGGGATTTAACCCACCCTCTGGGTTTTTGAATATAACCAGGATTTAAACTCCAATGAGCATCTGCAAAACTTATACCGTCCTTTTTCATATTTTGACATTCTTCACAATCTTCAATAAATTTATTAGACATTTTATTCTCCTTTTCTTTTTGCATATTGCAATTCTGTTTTTAAAACTCCATATTTTGTTTCTACCATGGCAAAACCATTATCTATTACTTCAACGATTTTGCCTTCAAGATCAGAAGATTCGGGTTTGAATCCTGGAGTATGTTCATCTGCATTGAAAAACGAAATATTTTCACATAATCCAAATTCAATTAAATCTCCTTTCTTAAAAGATTTGACTTTCTCTTTATTCTTTCTTATTCTTTCTTTTAGTCTTTCTTTATTATTCATATTTATCTCCTTAGAATGTTTTTATTTTAATTTAATATCTCTATAAATACTTTAAAAAAATAAGTTTTAACTCCCTAAATTAATAGGGAGTTTGAGAGAATCTATTTATCTATTTCTCAATTCATTTTTAAACTGCTTAAAATCTTCTAAGTTTATAGATTTTTTTCTTTTTTGTTGTTGTAATTCATTATATTTTTGGTTTAACTTATTAACTTGATTTATAAAATTGCGATTTGCAATCCTATATTTATCAACATCTTTTTTTAATTTTTCATTTTCATCTTTTATTTTTTCATTCTTCCTTTCATTGAGGACTGATAGTTCCTCAAGTTTATGTTTATGTCTTTCTTTTAAGGTTTTATTTTCTTTTTGCAACCTCTCGATCAATTGTTTCAGTTGAGTTATATTATTGGTGTATTCTTCATTACTTTTCTTTTCTCCTTCTAACATACGAATTCTGTTTTTCAAAGTCTTATATTCTTCTTCTTTCAGAACCGATGCATTATAATCGGTTTTAGTACTTAGCAGATTCTGTTGGAGTTTTTGAATAGTCTTAATATTCTCAATTTCCAGCCTTTCTTTTTCTGCTAATTTACTTTTTAGAGATAGAACTTCTTCTTTCTCTTCTTTAATTCCTCCTGTTCCTAATAATTTTTTCTTCAGGATATAAATTTCTTCTTTCTTTTTATTTACATCCCTTTCTAATGAGTGATTATATGCTATGATCGATTGACCAGTCATTATGATTTCATTATAATGTTCATCACTCATTTGATCAACATCTAGTGGAATTTCTTCCGGTTCAATTTCTTCCGGTTCAATTTCTTCCGGTTCAATTTCTTCCGGTTCAATTTCTTCCGGTTCGATTGTTTCAAGTGAAATTTCTTCCGGTTCAATTTCTTCCGGTAAATATTGTTTAACTATTAAGGACAGATAATATTCTTTAAATTGTTTAATTACCATATACTCTTCATCATCTTCAGATATAAATATAATATCTGAATCTTTTACTTTTTTCATTATCTGCTTTTTTTTATTCGTTGTATTAACAGATATAACATACTTTTGTTTTCTACATTCAAAGAGAAATGTAGATAAATCATTCTTTAGTTTTACACTTTGCTCTTTAGTAAGGTTTGATATGTTTAAACCAATTTCATTAAACATATTTACTAAAAAATCGTTAAAGGTAAAAGATGTTCCAATCGCTATTTTTTTGAACATGATGAATGAAAAGTATCTATTCAATTCTCCTATTGGATTTATTGGTATGTGTGAAATTTTTTTAAATTGTATCTCATTAATTATTTCTAAATAGTCCTCATGGGCAAATTCATGAAATATGTTTAGAAAAAGATTTTTTGTGTAATTCTTCGTCATATACATTCTAAAATTTCGATTATATTCTTTTAAAAATTCAGAAAAATTGATTATGTTTCCTTTTCCAAAACTGTTACAAAATGTCCTGATTTGGGCTTTAGGTGTCATGAAGCATCTCTCAATCAAATATTTCATTTGTTTCTCCTTTTAAAAAAGTTATTATTAACATATAATATCTATATGAGATATTTAAAAAAATCTAAATAAAAAAAAACGATAATAAGTTGATTAACGCATCAACGTTGCGATCAGTTACCTCCGAAACTGATGACCTGATGGAGTTTTTTATACCTTTCGATAATTAAATGCACAGAAGTTTTGTTCAAAGCTGATATCGTCGTTGTTTACTTTAATTTTGACCCAATACCGACACGTCTCGCGCCTTGCATCGGCGCACAATTCTACATTTGCAGGCATTATGTTTCTTTTGCTCAAGGGAATGTGATTCCCTTTGCCAATTGTTATTATTTTTTCTTCTTTCATTTCATATCTCCTTTTTTGAGTTTATATTTATTAATTATATCTCTATGAAATGATTAAAAAATTTAGTCAAAAATATAACTTCTCCCCGGTTAAGGGGAGAGTCTAATTGTTTATATTTCTTTAATTTACATGCATTACTTCATGAAGCTTAAGAGATTTCCAAGCTTCAGTTTCTTCTGGGATTGCATCTTTTATTTTCTGTTCCAGTTGAACAGTTTTGTTTTGCAAATTAATATTTTTCAATTTCAGTTTTTCGTTTTCTTCTAATTGAATTTCAATATCTTTATCAAACTTTAAATTTTCCTTATTTAAATGTTTGATCATTTTTGTTGACGATGCTATTGTTTTATTCCGACTGTTAACTTTATTTACAAGATCTTCTTGATCTTGTTTTAATTTAGAAATAATTGAATCATGAAGTTTATCCTTTTTAAGTAATATATTGAAGAATTTTATACCATTTTCAATAAGATCCTTTAACTCAAGATCTTTATATTTTTGTGTAAGAGTATCAAGTTTTTCTTTAATCTCTTTTTCATTTTCAATAGGCTTTTCTTTTTTGGTTTCTACAACATTAACTGGTTCTTCTTTGGTTTCTATAATATTAACTGGTTCTTTTTTTGTTTCTACAACATTAACTGGTTCTTTTTTTGTTTCTACAACATTAACTGGTTCTTTTTTAGAAGAAAAACCGTCTTCTATACTTTTAAGTTTGGTTAGAGTGGAAAATCTTTTTCCCTCTCTTTCTATATATCCTTTTTTAACATAAGTAGATATAAATTTATAAATTCTTGATTGGATCACTGCTTTTATACCATCTTCTATATTTTCAAAACCGGTATTCATAATAACTTGTTCATAAAAAACAGGACTATTAAATTCTTGACCATTTTCCATGATGTTAAAAACTTTGATAAAATTATCATTATCTATTTTAACATCTGGCCTACGATTTCTCACATATTGTACAGAAGTATTCTTTAACTTCTGAAAAATCTTTCTAGATAGTGAATTTTTCTTTTTATTACTATGATTTTTGATTATATTTTCTTTTACACATCTATGTATAAAAGTATTAGCAATATTTGAAACAAGTTTTTCATTAACACTTTTGTCAGTGTTTTCTATAGTTAGTTTAGCAATATCTTCAACACTAAACATATGATTTACTCCAATATTTTCGTTGTATAACGTTCTGATTGTATCTGTTATATTCATTGATTCCTCCTTTGTTAGTTCAACATTATTATCTTGATCAACTAATTCGTAAAAATGAAAACTACTCTCTGTCATTCCATGAGTAGTTCTCCCTTTTCCATGAGCACTAACCTTCCATAAATCTTTCTTATCTTTTGATACCACTTTAATAATATAATTCTTTTCTTTATTTCTCCATTTTTGCCCTACTTTGATTATATTTGTTTTTATTTGCATTATATTCTCATTCTCTCCTTTTAAGATATATTACACTTCTATACATATCTCTTAATAAATACCAAGCAAGTGGATATAAATATTCACTAATATATTGTTCATCGTTTTTATATTTTGGTACAGCTACTTTTAGTGAATTTTTTTTAGAAACTAAATAAAATACATTATCTAATTCTCCTAAACCGTCTTTGATATTAGTTTCTAATCCCCATTTTAAATAAGTGGTGTTTGAAGCACAAAAAGTTAATAATTCTTTTTGTTCTTTATTTAAATACCCCTCAATATCAAGTATATCAAATTTATCATCTTCATATTTTTGTAAACCTAGTAAATGTGAAATAATATTTGCACCATCAATAGTAATAGTTTGTTTTTCATGTTCTTTAGTTTTTACAAATCTATATTTTAAGTCAGGATCATGGTTATAGGTTCTTATTTTTGTGAAAATAATAAGTTTTCTATTTTTATCAAATCCTATCTGATTTTTAAATTGATCGACTAATAATAATATATGTTTTTTAAATTCAAGACAAGTAACATCATGTGGTAACTGAAATGACTTTTTTTCAAAATCTTCAGTATCAACATCATCATCAATATTTATATATTCATCATCAACATAAATTTTTTTTGATTTATTAAGAACTGGTAAAAGATATCTTTCTTTTCTTAATATATGTTTTTTAAAAATATCGTACATTATTCACATCTCCTTAATTTCAATAATATTTGGAGGATTTGTTATATTTAAGATTAGATATCTATCATCATTTATATTTAACATACTATCTAATATATAATTAGAATATTCTCTAATTCTTTTAATTGATAGTTGCCATTTACCATCTTTTAATTTAATATTATCAAAATATTCTTCTGGAGTCCATCCAAAATATTCTGTATTTTCTCTAAGTACTTTTGTAAATGCAGATTTTAAAGTATTTCCAGATATTGCATAATATGATTTATTATTACGACCAATTTCAACAATTAAGAAATGTTTCATATTGTCTCCAATATTTTTATTTGATTTCACTTCCATTAAATGTTATAACTCCCCGGTTAAGGGGAGTGTCTAATTGTTTATATTAATTATTTCTCATCAAAAAATGTTTTTATTTGATTTCATTTTCATTAAAAACTTCAATTCGACAATATTCGATACAAGGAAAAACATCATTGATTGGTTTATATATTTTCTCTCGAATTTCATTAGCAATATGTACAACTGGTTTTGTTTCCGAAGAGACTAATGCAATATAAGGACTATCCTAACGAATATAAACATCTGGTCTTACACTTTTAATTTCTTTTTCCCAATCTTCTTGTAGACCACACATAAAAAGCAACATTACTTCATGTTCATAATCAGATTCCATTTAATTATCCTTTAATTATTTCAAGTTCTTCTTCATTATCTTCTCTCGCAAATTTATATGTTAAATTGATTTTTTCGATTAAATCTTTTTTTATATTTATTGAATCTTCATAATATTTGACCATTCCTGGAACGTCGTTATCCCAACCAATCATAGTTTGTCTTAATCGCTCATCTTGATCGTTGAATACTATAACTGTACAAGGCAGATGATCATCTTCATATATATCGACTACTTCGACTTCTGATATGTCAGAAACCTCAGTTATATCCATTAATGATTCTTGTTCTTCTTTTGGAATATGATCAATCATTAATTCTCTTAATTCTTTTCGAATCATAATTTCTACTGTTATTACTTCTTCTCTTGGTTCTTTATATTTTAAAGAATACTTACCTATTGCTGTTGATGGATCTTCTTTTATTAGATTTACTAATTCATCATATTGCATATTCATCATGATATTTCTCCTTCTAAAAGTTCGACTCGACAATATTCGATACAAGGAAAAACATTATTAATTGGTTCATATATTTTTTCATGAATTTCTCTTGTAATATTTACAACAGGTTTCTCTTCAGAAGATACTGATGCTATAAGATCAGCATACCATATAATATCAACATCAGGTCTAACGCTTTTAATTTCTTTTTCCCATTCTTCCATAAAAAACAGGAGAAGATACGCCTTTTACATCTTCCGCCCTAAATACAGAATAACTATAAGCGTCATCTCCATCGTATTTACGAATCGTATACTTCGATTTCTTTGCCATTTCCCCCCCTTAAGGGTAAAGATCTGGAATATCTGCCATAGTATATCCCTCTTTTATCCAGATAGCAGAGATATCACCACGCCATAATCCACATTCAACCAACATCTCAGCTTCTTTGAGTAGAACCTCCTTTTTATAATCAGTTAGATTTGAATTATCAATTGCTTCTTTTGCCCACTTCATAATGTTCTTTTTTGAATTTCTTTTCAACATTTATCCTCCTATTGATCTAATAGTTGTTCTTCCAAAGCTTCGATTCTCATTTCAAGGGAATCATTATTAACGATAATAGCTGAAATATACTCTATTAGATTAGCTAAGATTAGCGAGACTTCACTAACAGAAGAATCTTCCCCTGTATGTTCTTGGATTCCTTTTATTATAACAATACTTTTTTCTAAAATCAATTTAGTTAATTCTGATTCGTCTTCTAATTCCTGTGTTAAGAATCTAATTTTATCCATAATTATTCAGGCACCCAGGTTCTTTCCATAACAATATTTTCTTCATCAACACCAATATTAACTAATCTAGAAAGTAGATCATAACAAATAAAGGACATAATTGATTTAACTTCTTCGGCTTTTAATTTTATACCATATTCTTCAAGTATTTCTTGATTTCCTTGGTATTCCTCATTAATATAATCTGTTGTCATTTCAAACAAATCATGACAATCAACGTCTTTGAGTTTTTTATTATTTGTGTGTAAATATGCCGTATGTTTCCATTCCTCAAATATTTTATTGTGTTTTTCAAAAGTTTTCTTTAATTCGTATAATATACATTCATCAAAGGTTTCTGAAGGATCCTTTAATTCTTTTAAAAAAGATTCCATTGATTCTATAACACTTTTTTTCCATTCTTTTGTATTCGGATTCATGTGATTCTCCTTTTAGATTTAGGGTTATTTCTAAACAGCAATAAATAATTGTTTTAGATCTTGATAGTTTTTAATAAACTTTTCAACTTTACCAAAAATTTCTAATTCAAATTCACATTTAGAAATAGTATCAATAAAATCTTCTTTAACTTCTTCAATATTTTTGCCTCTATACATATTCCTATACATAAGTTCGTTTTTAGCTAATTGATCTCCTTCTAAAATTATATTTAAAAATTTTTTATTCTCTTTAAGATATTCTTCACAATTTCTAATTTGATAAGCTGTAGAATTTATCATATAATCAATAGTTGTATGATAAGTACCTCTTATATTCACTGAATAAATTCTTTCAAGTGAATCACGATATAAAAAACCATCTTTTTCAAATATTATCCAATTAATGTTGATATAATCTTTTATATGATTTGTTTTATAATTAACTCTTCCCCAAATTATAAAAGTATTTATTGGATTTAAAATATATTCAGATAATTCTTTAATATCTAACTGTCGGAATACAGCTAATGTCATTTGTTTGTTATTAATTTTTATCGCATTAATAGTAACTGAAGGTGTAGTAATACTTAAATCTTTAGTTGATATTTTCATATCTTCTCCCTTGGTAAAAATATCCATTGTTTATATTTTACAAGATAATTTTGTATAATAATATCTTGTATTTTTTCAAGTGCTACTATTCCAATTCCTGGTAAATCAAGAATATTATGTGGTTGTTCTTCTGCAACTTCATCTAAAAATACATATCCAGCAATATGAAGTGTCTTGTGAATATTGCGTTTTAATTTACAGGTCATAATCATTTTTCTTCTTTCTTTTTCTGGTAATTTTTGATTTTCTTTATATTTTTGTGTTAATTTTTCTACTAATTCTTTCTTCATTTAATTTTCTCCTTTCTTCTCCTTTAACAAACTTTTAAAATCTTCATAATAAAAATTCTCCTTTATTCTACTTTCTTTTTTAGAGAAAGTAGAATTTTAATTTTAATCTTCTTCAGCAATATTTGGTAATTCAAATATTCCTGTTTTTAACCATTCTCTTTCATTTGCTGAAAGATATGGAAACGCATGTTGTATAAATGCTCCTTGATTGTATTTATATAGATCAGGAGATTTTACAGTTACAGTTACTGGTTGTCCAGTTATAATACATTTGCCTGAAAAGGTATAAACATGTTCAGGCTCAAATTCTTCTTCACATTTCACTTTATTACTACTAAGAAAATAATTCATTTTTAACTCCTTTTTTTTATTATTATTATTTTCATATTAATATCTATATGAAATACTTTAAAAT
>BS_KBA_SWE02_21mDRAFT_10000645_pt1 | contig 13188 bp, 14 predicted proteins | sample BalSeasSWE02_21m_FD_9196 | JGI IMG/M metagenome (IMG submission 9196)
AGGGTATGCTGCCCGGCCATTGCAAGGCCGTGGGCAAGGGTGACAGCGGACGTGGTTTTTCCAACGCCGCCTTTTTGGTTAGCAATAGTGAGGATGGTCATAATTCTGTCCTTTTCGAAGAAGAGATGAAAAAGAGTGGTAGTGAACCAAAAAAGCTTCACCACCACTTTGAGCACAAGCCAGGGACCCATCCTAAAACATAAAAACAGTGTACAAATTGACTGCAATCTGACTGCAAAACGAATTAGATCACATGTTCTATATGGACATTTATTAAACAAAAAACCCCCAGATGTGGGGGTTATGTAGTGGTTTACCACCATATATAGTGACCGACCGCGGGCTCGAACCGCGAACCAATTGATTAAGAGTCAACTGCTCTACCATTGAGCTAGTCGGCCATGCGCGCAGTATTATACCCCCCAAAGAGTGGGGGTGTCAATAAGGGAGGCTTGCGCTTGACATGAGCACAGGGTAATTTAACCCCGACCGGCTACTGGACAGTAATCTATAAAGTCTATAATTTTAGTATACTTTTACTTAAAATATCAAATCCTTACGAACGATTCAGGTGGTGGTCTATATTGGATCAAGGCAACGCATCAGGGAGATCAGCTTGACAGATCTCTTCTTGAATGACCCGAGCCACTTCCCCCAGAGCATTTTTTACATCCCCACTTAACCCTGCACCCAGCTCCATTTGACTGGCCTCGATCCCGATCAGGATGATCTTTCCCGGCAATGACTGCGGATCCACTTGTGCCCCAAGCGCAAGGGTTTCGGCTACACCCCAGCCGTGAGCTGAACTGGAACCAGGCACAAATGCAGCAAGTTGATCCCTGTTCAGGCGGTGGATCGTTCCGGGTGCCGCGCCGCTAACAACCGCGTCGACCAGGATGGCTGTAGATGTGCCAGCCAGCAGGTTAAGCAAGTCCAGTCCGGGAAGTTCACAAAATTCCACCTGCACACCCGGTGTGTTCTTAAGGTAAAACGCTTGCCAAAGACGGACAGCCTCCAACCCGGCCGCGTCATCACCCCGCAGGGATTGGCCTATTCCAACCAGCAGAATTGATGTGTTCATGCAGAAATTATACTGCCAGGAAGTGAACGATGGCACTTCCCGGCAGTTTTACCAAATTGTTCAATTAATATTTATTATCCCTATTTTTTCTTCTCTGTTATCTCCAGTTTGAGGAAATGCGTGGCACACGAGATACATGGATCGTAAGCCCGCACCAGGTGCTCACACGTCAGGGTGGCCTGGTCGAGCGGCATGGTGATAACCTTTGGCGCCATCAGACGCAGATCTGCCTCGATGCGCGGTAGATTCTGCGCTGTGGGTGGTACGATTTTCGCTTTTTGGATGAAGCCGCCAGCGTCAATTTCGTAGCTGTGGTAGAGCAAACCACGCGGTGCCTCCGTGGCTGCGCAACCGGAACCAGCTTTTAGTTCCAACTCAATTTTGCTGCTGCCCTCCGGTTGATAATCGCGGATCAGCTCAATTGCCAGCTCGCAGGCTTCCACCAATTCGATGGCACGGGCGATCAAGCTCTTGTAGGGATTGCACAAGGGGAATTGAATACCGATCTCTTCCATCACCTTTTTAGCTTGCGCACCAAGCTGGTTGTGGTTCAGGTTCAGGCGTGCCAGCGGACCAACCAGGAAGGTGCCCCCGTCGGCTGTGTGGCTATGAAGCGCATTGGAATGGGGGGCATGGCTTTCCAGATACACCTTTGCATACGATTCCACCGGCAGGCTGCCACGCTTGCTTGAAAGAACCTCCCCCCCGATAATGGCATACTCATCTTCATGGTGCAAGGCAACGAAATCATAATCCACTTCCAACTCTGGGTAGGGTAACGTGGCTGCCCAGCGAACCGTCTCGATGGATGTTTGTAAAGCCCACTCAATTTCATTTAGCAATGACTGCAAATCTGATGCTTTAGGCCACTTGTAAAACCCGCCTACGCAAGCGCTGACAGGATGCACTGATCGCCCACCTATCAAATGCAAGATCTCGTTTCCCACCTTCTTCAGGCGCAGGGCATTCTTGACCACCTCCGGGGCAACAGCTGCCAGGCTGAGCGCGGATGGGTGTCCAAGCAAGTCGGGTGCCTGCAACAGGTAAATATGCAGGGCGTGGCTCTCGATATACTCCCCGCAGTAGAACAGGCGGCGAAGTAGACGCGTCTGGGGAGAGATAATTGCACCGACTGCTTTTTCCAATGCAATGACAGAACTCATCTGGTAAGCCACCGGGCAAATTCCGCATATTCGTGCTGTGATATCCGGCACCTCTTGCAGGAAACGACCGCGCAGAAAGCCTTCAAAGAAGCGCGGCGGCTCGTAGATATCCAGACGAACCTCGGCAACTTCACCATTCTCCAGGTTGATATAAAGTCCGCCTTCGCCTTCAACGCGTGCCAGTGCGGGGACTTCAATGATCTTATTCATATTATTTATTCTCCACAATTAGCAATTCGACAGCAGAACGGAAGACCGGGGCGTTATTACTGATGTGCTCCAACAACTGGCGCGTTTCACCGGGGTGGGTCTCCACAGCTTGCAAGGTCGGCACCAGCGAATCCAGGTTAGCCTGTGCACACGGCCCAAAACAACCATAGCAGCCACGCCCACTGGTCGGGCAGACCGCGCCACAGCCTGCCTGTGTGGCCGGACCAAGACAGGGTTTTCCATCCGCCACCAGAACGCAAATGGTGTTACGCCGCTTGCATTCCATGCAGACACTGTAAGTGGGTAAATTGGGGCGTCGGTTCTGCAACAATGCGCTGATGACTTCCAATACCTGACCTTTGTTTACCGGGCAGCCCCATAATTCCAAATCGACGTTCACATGTTCAGCGATGGGTGTGGCAGTAGCCAGATAGTTCAGATATTCAGGGTGCGGGTAAACCACCCGGGCAAACTCAGCAGCATCAACCTTGTTACGCAACGCCTGGATACCGCCAGATGTGGCGCAAGTGCCCAGAGCGATCAGAATTTGCGCATCATGCCGAATTTCTTTGATGCGCTCAATCTCATGCTGTGTTGTGACCGATCCTTCAACAATAGCAATGTCATACGGACCAGGACGCATCTCGCTGGTCGCTTCCAAGAAGTAGGCAATATCCACTGCTGCAGCCAAATCCAGCAATTCATCTTCCATGTTCAACAACTGCAATTGGCAGCCATCACACGAAGAGAATTTATACACGGCAACAGTCGGTCGTTTTGTTTTCATTAAAAGTCCTCCACGTTGAAGTAGGCTTCCAGTTGATCAAAGCGGAAGACAGGGCCGTCCTTGCAAATGAAATATGGTCCAAGTTGGCAATGACCACACGAACCCTGCCCGCATTTCATGTTGCGCTCCAATGAAACATAAATGCGTTCCGGTGGAATGCGGCGTGCCAATCCTTCAAAGACAACAAAACGGATCATGATCTCGGGGCCACAGGTCAAGAGAGCGGTTTTGGCCGGGTCGATACGAAAGCGATAGAACAACATTGGAACAACTCCGATTGAACCTGTCCAGGTTTCATTTCCCCGGTCTACGGTTGTAACGACATCAATATCTTTTTCCTGCCAGCTCTCATATTCGGCAGGAAATAAAAGGTCATTGGGAGTACGGGCACCATAGATCACCCTTACTTTGCCGAAATTTTCCCGGTGACGAAGGATATGGTATATGGTCGGGCGCAGAGGAGCCAGACCAATGCCACCACTGGCAATGACGATGTCGAGGCCATGCATCTCTTCCATTGGCCAGGGAGCACCAAATGGGCCACGGATGCCAATCGTATCCCCTACTTTCAAACGGCTGATCTCACGGGTCACATTTCCGACGAAACGGATGGTGTGCCCGATACGACTATGGTCTCCCGGGTCTGAGCTGATCGAAATGGCCGCCTCTCCATACCCGGGTACGAATATCATGTTGAATTGTCCCGGCAGGAAGCGGTAGTTCTCTCGCAAGAGCGGGTCTTTAAATTGCAGCCAATAAGTACCCACACCTTCTGCCTCGGGCACGATCTCGACGATCTCAGCCCAGTATGGCGCTAATGATTGTTCGTTATGTACGGCTGCGTGTTTGTTGGATGTTGTCGTCATTTTGTAGATCCCTTTCGGAAGGCGGGAATCTCCGCGGTCAGGTCAATACCGGGTGGACACCAGGTGATGCACCGTCCACAACCGACACAACCCAATGTGCCATTTTGCTCCACCCATGTACCCAGCTTGTGGGTCAACCATTGACGGTAACGGGAGTGTATAGTGGGGCGTGTGTTGCCCCCAGCCTGATACGAAAACCCAGGGTTAAAACAGGAATCCCAGACCCTCTCACGGTATGTCGAATCTCCTGACAGGTCATTGGTATCGACCACATCCCAACAAAAGCATGTCGGGCAAACCTGTGTACAGTTTCCGCAGGAAAGACAGCGTTTGGCGATCTCATGCCAGTGCGGGTGGTTGGGATTCTCAAGCAGTAAAGCGGGCAGGTCGCTTGTATCCAATTGGCGGGTCTGCTGGGTTGCACGTTCAAGGCCTTTTTCTGCGGCCTGAAGCAGGAAAGCACTTACAGAAGAAACGGGTAGATCACTCAGGACACTACGTCCAAGTTCGGAACCAATCTCCAGTAAAAATTTATCATCCAGTTCGGTCAAGGATAGGTCAAAACCTTTGCTTGCCCTCGGCCCTGTATTAACTGAACTGCAAAAACAAGTTTCGGATGGGTACATACAGTTCACCGTCAGAATGAACAGATTTTCACGACGGTCATGGTAAACCGGGTCGTTAAAATCAGAACGGATGAAGATATTGTCCTGGATCTGGATCGCAGCCTGCTCACAACCACGTACGCCGATGAAAGCATATTTCGGTTGAGCTGTCTCCGGGAGCTTCATCTTCCATTCCAATCCATCCCTCTTCAGATGAAATAATTCTGANCAGGATGGGAACAGGAACTGCTTCCAGGAGTGTGCCCCCGGAATAATGTCAAAGTAACGATCTCTGACCGTCTTGATCAGGCGATATCGACCAGGTGCTTGCTCAGTGATATAACCATGTGGAAGATCCTCCAGGCTATCAATGCGATCATAAACCAAATTATCCTGCTCCTGGCGTGGTCCGATGGTCTCAAAACCAAGAGCATGCAGGTTGCTGAGAAGTGTATTGAAAGCAGTCTTGGAGATCGAGACAGAGCTACCGATCTCGAGTCTGGATTCAGCCATTCGAAGCCTCCGGAGGTGAAGCGAACATATCCAGGAGTTGCAGGCGGGNGGCCATCAAGCGCCCGGCGATAATGTAGGCGATGCGGAGCATTATTAGGTACCCCAATTCATGATCCTCTTCACAAAGTTTTCGCAGAGCTTCCGAGTCGAAACCGATAACAATGCTGGGCAGCACAGCACGAGCGCTGGCGGTGCGTATGCGAATTACCGGCGTCACACTTGACCAACCGAACATATCCAGTGGTTCGGCAGTCAGAATGGGAACCCTGCCGCGGTGGGGTACCAGGATATCAATGGTCACACGTCCTTCAAAGACCACATATAAACGATCTTCCCTATCACCCTCACGGAACACCTCTCCGCCTTCGGGGAAGGTATGCACGCTGGCGATCTCAGCCATTTTCTCAAAATGGGCTGGTTTGAGTTCTTTGAACCAGGGAATATTTTTTAAAAATTTTCTTGGATCGTTTTTTTCATCCATTGGCACTTTTCTCCTTTACTTTCTATTAGAGGATTAAAATTGCATGATTTATAATGGTCCGCCTCTCATGTGTGCGGTATTTATACAAGAAAGAACCTTTATATTATGAACCATAATTCATAACTACAGTTAGTGAAGATTGTCACAAGAAAAAATTGCACCTTGTCACAAGATTTCTATTCATCCTGTAAAGCCGGAAAAGGCAAATCTATTGGAGTTGTATTCTAGGGTCTGAAGCCCACTATTTCAGTTTGCCAGTGAAATACAGAAAACAGTTTTTCGCTTCCGATCTGGATCGATATCTGGATACATCCGTCAGCAATTTATCTGTAAGAAACTCTGGACTACTCTTGTGTAAGCCTTAATGAGCTTTTAATACATTTATATTATCCATTACCTGGTACTTCTGGCAGTGGACATATCTCGATTGTTTTTAAGAGAGGGTGGAAATGTGTAGTTGTGCTAGTTTTTTTTCAGTAATTGGCTCTGGGTGGTCTCACGCCGGGTCACATCCAACAGTGAGGTGTAGTCCAGGATATTGACAATGGCAGTTCGCACATCACCCATCACCAGTCTTAAGCCGCAGGTTTCCACATCCGGGCAATCACAAGCCTCATAAGCCATCTGAGAGACACATCCAATAGGAGCGATCGGACCATCCAACACACGAATNATCTGCCCCAGAAAAATCTCCTGNGGGTCCCTGGCCAGGTAATACCCCCCTCCCACACCCATTTTGCTATGTAATAAACCGGAATTTTTAAGGGTTAGCAATATCTGTTCCAAAAATTTGGCAGGAATCTTCTCTCTNTCCGAGATATCCTTGATTTGCATTAAGGAGGGGTGCACACCGGATTGAGTATTTTTTGTCAGGGAGATCATTGCCCGCAGGCCGTACTCACCTCTTTTGGAAAGACGCATGATTGGGGTTGCCTATACTTAATTTTTTAAATTACATTACCGGGAAAGGCAGGGTGAGCGGGGAGCCAAGCACCCGCCCACCCTTTCCCCGTAAAACGGGTTGTAACTTCTAAATCGACAAAGTCTATTTAGATAATAGACTTTATAATAATAGTATAGATATTTTTTTTTGAAAGTCAATAGGCAATTTATCGATTCAAGAAGATGTCCAGCCAGGATGGTACTGTGGAAATGAGCAGGTTCATCAACAAAAAACAGCCTTGATCGGGATGATCCCGATCAAGGCTTATTATCAGACTGGAAAAACTAGGATAATAAGATCAATATTGAATGGAACTTAGCGCATTAAGCTTATCCATACTGTGAATTGCAATGATCTGGCGCACTGTACCTGTCAAACCACGCACAACAAGGCTGTCTGTGCGGGCGGTATTACGCATATACTTAACGCTTTCCAGTAATTCGCCATCTGTGATGCCCGTGGCAGCAAAAAAAACATCCTCAGATGAGACCAGATCGTCCATTGTTAAGACCTTATCGAAATCGAAGCCCATCTTCTGACCCCTCTTCAATTCCTCCTCATTGCGGGCATATAATTTTCCCATGATCTCTCCGCCCATTGCCCTGAGTGCGCAAGCTGCCAGCACACCTTCCGGTGTACCCCCGATCCCCAGGAGAACATCAATTCCAGCATCCGGCCAGGCTGTCATCAATGCACCGGCAACATCTCCATCCGGGATCTGTCGGATGCGCGCACCACAACGGCGAACTTCAGCAATAAGCTCATTATGGCGGGGGCGATCAAGTATGATAGCAGTCAAGTCTTCCACAGATTTACCTGAGGCGCGGGCAATTGCTTTTAAATTATCTTCCACCGGAGCATCAATGTCAATTTTTCCGCGGGCATCCGGACCTACAGCAATTTTATCCATATAAACAAAGGGACCCGGATCGAACATGGAACCACGCGGCGCCAGGGCAACTGTGGAGATCGAATTTAAATTTCCAAAGGCGAGTGGACGGGTGCCATCAATCGGGTCTATTGCAATATCCATTTCCGGTCCAAAACCGGTACCGACCCTCTCCCCGTTAAATAGCATGGGAGCATTGTCCTTCTCCCCTTCTCCAATGACAACGATGGCATTCATTTGGATGCTATTGAGGACCAGGCGCATCGCGTTTACAGCAGCGGCATCGGCTGCCTCTTTTTGTCCCCTCCCCATAAAACGCCCGGATGCCAGAGCAGCAGCTTCGGTGACACGCACCAATTCAAGAGCCAGGTTACGAGTAGGTTCAAATTCCATTTTATACCTCCCGATATGAACAATATTCTTGTTTCTAAAAATTTCGGGGGATTGGGGTTTGAAGGGAAGTTTTGCTCAGTTTTTGATCCCAATTATCCTGGAAAAAATTTCAATTTGTTGGCTAAATGAACACCCAACTTATCAAAAAATATCCAATCGCGGCGGCCCATAACCAGGAATCGATACGGTCGAGGAAACCACCATGCCCCGGGATGATGTTACTTGAATCTTTCACTCCTGCCTGGCGTTTTAACATACTTTCTCCCAAATCTCCCAGTGTTGTGAAAACGGACATCACCAGACCCAACAGCCCCCCCTGCCACCAGGTCACCTGGAAATCATTTGGCAGGTTATGAAATAGGATGGCCAGACCAGCCATAGACAAAGTGCCCAGGATCACACCAGCCCAATAGCCTTCCCATGATTTTTTGGGGCTAAGCCGTGGGCTTAGTTTGTGCCGCCCAAAGCGGGAGCCAATAAAAAAAGCGGCTGAATCAGCAACCCAGACCGAACCGAGGGTTAACAACAACCACCACAAACCTCCCGGTATTGAACGTAAGTCCAGAAGATAAGCACCCACCCAACCCAGATAAACAAATCCACAGATCGTTAGAGCGAAATCGGTTGCAGCTTTATCCCGACCGCGCTCATAGGCAAACATGTGTACAGTCATTGCCAGCAAAACCAGCAAGGTCAGCAAGGCACTGGATAATTCTGGCAGATAGCTGCGGAAAACCAATATCAAAAAAACACCGCCCACAGTAACGATCATGGACGGTTCAAATTTTGCAACCCGAAAGATCTTGACATATTCCCAGGAAGCCATAACCAGGAAAAATCCGATCAGTAAAATATAATAAATCCCCCCGAATACAATGGCAGGTATCCCGATGGCAGCCATGACAAGAGAAGCGATTACGCGTTTCATCAACATTGAAGATTCTTCCTAAGGGTTCTGAGAGAGACTTCCAAAGCGGCGATCTCGCTGGGCATATGCATCCAGTGCCCGGCGATAATTTTCCTTGTCAAAATCCGGCCAAAGTGTGGGAGTTACAAACCATTCAGAATAGGCCGATTGCCAGATCAAAAAATTTGAGACGCGTAACTCTCCCGAAGTGCGAATGATAAGGTCCGGATCGGGTGTGCCGTTCGTGAACAAATATTCATCCACCAGGGCGATATTCACATCTTCAGGTTTGACACCAGCCTGGATCATTTTTTGGATGGCACACACTATCTCGTCCCGCCCTCCATAATTAAAGGCAACACTAAGGATCAATTTGTCGTTATCTTTCGTCAGCTCGATGGAGCTGAGAACTTTTTTATGTAATTTTGAACCAAGGCGTTCCAGGTGACCTATATGCCGCAGTTGAACCCCTTCCTTATTCAATTCTTTCAATTCTTTGTCAATTACATCTTCCAGGATAAGCATCAAACCCTGAACTTCATCCTTGGGACGCCCCCAATTCTCCGTGGAAAAAGCATAAATAGTCAGGTATTTTATTCCAAACTCCACGCTGGCAGTAATGATCCGACGCAGGTTCTCAGTACCTGCCCGGTGTCCCGCCAGTCGAGGTAATCCGCGGGATTGGGCCCAGCGGCCATTGCCATCCATGATGATCGCAACATGATTTGGGATTTTACTCCCGGAATTGGATTTGGTATCAACCATAGGATGCCTAGACTTCCATGATCTCCTGTTCTTTAGTTAAACCGGTTTTTCGAATGGTTTCAATAAACCGGTCTGTTACTTTTTGTAATTCTTCTTCACCGCGCTCCAGGTCATCTTTGGAGATCATTTTTTCTTTCTCAAAATCACGCAGATCAGAAAGTTGATCGCGCCGGATATTTCTGACAGCAATACGTGCATCTTCCAAACGATTATTAACCAGTTTGACCAGGTCACGACGCCGATCTTCAGTTAGTGGAGGCAGGTTCAGGCGAATGGATTTTCCATCATTATTGGGGGTTAACCCCAGATCTGATGAAAGGATGGCCTTTTCAATCGTCCTGACGGTGGTAGGATCAAAAGGGCGAATAAGCAGGCAACGAGGCTCTGGAACACTGATGGTTGCCAGTTGCAGCAAGGGTGTTGGTGCTCCAAAATAATCCACCGGCAAGCGTTCAATCAAGGCCGGACTGGCCCGACCTGTGCGAATTCCGGATAAGTCTTCTTCCAGACTCACAATTGCAGATTGCATGCGAGTGTCTGTTTCTTTAAGGATGTCTTTGATCATTGTGACCTCCTGCTGGTATGGTTTTGTAATTATTTTCTTAAGGATACCCCAAAATACAAAAAAATGCTACCTGACCTGCGGGCGTAATAGAAACCAAGGATATAAATCTTCCTTACTTAGTAAATTACTTTTTAATAAAAATAAAGAACACAACAGAATTTGCAATAGCTAATTTAGGAACATCAAGTATTATGAAGTGACGTGTCTCTCAAAAAACATCAGAAGACTGTCAGAAGCTTTCAAACTGGATTTGGATACATAAAGATCAGTCAGTTACCAGTGTACCCACCTTTTCTCCATACAATGCGCTTTCGAGCGCTTTTGGATCCCATAGATTTAATACCAGGATGGGTAAATTATTTTCCATACAAAGAGTGACCGCAGTTGTATCCATTACCGCCAGGCGACGATTTACCACATCGATGTAGGTCAGTTGGTCAAACTTTTTGGCATTCGGGTTGTGATTCGGGTCAGAATCATAGACGCCGTCCACTTTGGTAGCCTTGATAAGCACTTCCGCGCCGATCTCCATGGCACGTAAAGCTGCTGCAGTATCTGTTGAGAAGTAGGGGTTCCCGGTACCTGCGCTTAAGACGACTACGCGCCCTTTTTCCAGATGACGGATCGCCCGTCTGCGGATATAAGGCTCGGCTACCGAGCGCATCTCGACTGCCGACTGAACACGCGTCATCACCCCTTGTCTCTCAAGGGCATCCATCAAAGCCAGGGCATTCATAACGGTACCCAACATGCCCATATAATCTGCTGTAGCGCGGTCCATGCCGCGTTCCAAACCCTGTTTGCCCCGCCACAGATTTCCAGCTCCGATCACTATTGCCACTTCCACCCCCATTTTATGCACAATTTGAATTCGACGGGCGATCGACTCAGCTTGCAAAGGATCGATCCCGCGCCCATCTTCTCCCGATAATGATTCGCCACTAAGCTTGAGTAATATGCGTTTGTATTTTAAGGTTCCCATATAGTCTCCATTTTTGATAAGAAAAAGACCAACCTCATGGTTGGTCTTGATTTTCTACTCGTCTTTGCGTTCGCCTAACTCCCAGCGTTGAAATCGCCGAATCACGATATTTTCACCGAGGCTGCCAACGTTCTGATGAAGCATTTTTTCGATCGTCAGACTCTCATCACGAATATATGCTTGTCTCAGCAGGCAAACCTCATCTTTGAATTTTTCAAGACGGCCGGCAGAGATTTTTTCGAGCATATTTTCGGGTTTGCCTTCTTCACGGGCACGGGCGCTGGCGATCTCCTTCTCATGCTCGAGAACGCTTTCAGGGATCTCGGTTTCAGAGATATATTTCGGAGCAGATGCAGCAATTTGAAGGGCTATTTCGTGGGCGAATTGTCTGAAACCTTCTGATCTTCCAACGAAATCGGTTTCACAGTTAACTTCAACCATAACACCAACACGGCCGTTGCCATGTGAATACAACTCAACAACACCTTGTGACGCTTCCCGGTCAGCTCGCTTGGCAGCTGTCGCCATACCTTTCTCGCGCAGAAAATCAACAGCCTTCTGGTAATCACCATCCGATTCTGTCAGGGCCTTGCGGCAATCCAGAATACCGGCACCTGTGGCATTACGTAATTCTTTGATCATTTCAGTGGTTATTTCCATTCCATTACCTCAACTCATTTTCAACTTCATTGCATCCGATCAATTTTCCCGGAATGCAAAAATCCAATCATTATTCGGCAGGTGTCTCTTCTTCGACAGCGCTGGCTGTAGCATCTTCTTCAACAGCAGTTGTTTCTTCTTTAGTCTCTTCTTTAGTTTCTACTTTAGTTTCTACTTTAGGTTCTTCTTCAGGTTCTTCTTCAGGTGCATCGACAGCAGATTCATCTTCAACAGCATCCCGAGCCCCTAATTTTGCCAGGGTTGCTTCTCCCAGCAGATCATCATCGCTCATTTCATCGTCCATGTCCATGATGCGGCCAACCTTCTTTTCAGAAGTAGCCTTACTGGCATCACTCTGGGCGTCGCGTTCATCCTGATCATCTTTACGCATGGCCACACCTTCCAGGACGGCATCAGCCATTTTTCCTACCAACAGCTTTATGGCGCGAATGGCATCATCGTTGGAAGGAATCACATAATCTATTGCTGTTGGGTCACAGTTCGTGTCAACCAAAGCTACGATGGGGATATTCAACAGGTTGGCCTCGTGAACCGCAGCCACTTCACGGCTGACATCCACAATGTAGATCAGATCTGGCAGGCGTTTCATGTTTCGCACCCCAGATAATCTCAGTTGCAAGCGATCAATATTACGCTGGATCAACAAGCCTTCTTTTTTGGTCAATCGATTTACTTCACCACTGGAGATCAATTTTTCCATGCGCTCCATCTCCGCGATGCGCTGGCTCATGGTGCTCCAGTTTGTCAACAAACCACCCAGCCAGCGTTCAGTGACATAAGGCATATCACAACGAATAGCTTCATCACGAATGGTTTCCTGAGCCTGGCGTTTTGTGCCAACAAACAAAACCACGCCGCCTTCAGCAACCTTGTTGCGAATGACATTAAAGGCATTGTTGAGTGATTTGACTGTCTGTTGGAGGTCAATGATGTGGATGCCGTTGCGCTCAGTGAAGATGTACGGCTTCATACGGGGATCCCACTTGTTAGTTCGGTGGCCAAAATGAACACCGCTCTCAAGCAGGGCTTTCATGGATACAACTGCCATTGGAATTACTCCTTTGCGTTTACCCTCCGTCTCCTTCTACCTGGCCGGGGCTGCGTTCGATACGATCCGCAGCACGCTCCGGCAAGTCCAAAGACGTGTGGATTTGGGACATATATTGCCTGCCCCGGGCAAGATGTGCTTCACTCAAAAAGGAATATCCTTCGCAAGCAGAGCGGAAGATAGTATACCATGGTTTGGAATTAACCTGACTAATAATCAGCGTGGGATTGTATAATATTTCCTCCAGAGTTCAAGTCTCCCACAATGCACGAATCTAAGGCACAAACCCCTTTTTCATGATATACTCAA
>BS_KBA_SWE02_21mDRAFT_10000647_pt1 | contig 13162 bp, 13 predicted proteins | sample BalSeasSWE02_21m_FD_9196 | JGI IMG/M metagenome (IMG submission 9196)
GTCAGCAATATACAGATTGCCACTGCTATCGACGGCAACACCGTAGGGGTAGTTAAGTTGGGCACTGGTAGCCGCCCCGCCGTCGCCACTATAACTCGCTACGCCAGTCCCTGCCACCGTACTGATGATACCGCTTGTGACTTTACGAATGCGATGATTATCTCTGTCAGCAATATACAGATTGCCACTGCTATCGACGGCAACACCGTAGGGGCGGTTAAGTTGGGCACTGGTAGCCGCCCCGCCGTCGCCACTATAACCTTGTGCGCCAGTCCCTGCCACCGTACTGATGATACCGCTTGTGACTTTACGAATGCGATGATTAAATAAGTCAGCAATATACAGATTGCCACTGCTATCGACAGCAATACCGGTGGGGGAGTCAAGTTGGGCACTGGTAGCCGCCCCGCCGTCGCCACTATAACCAAATGCGCCAGTCCCTGCCATTGTACTGATGATACCGCTTGATGTGACTTTACGAATGCGATGATTATCGAAGTCAGCAATATACAGATTGCCACTGCTATCGACGGCAACACCCCTGGGGGCGTAAAGTTGGGCATCGGTAGCCGCCCCGCCGTCGCCACTATAACCCCATGCGCCAGTCCCTGCCACTGTACTGATGATACCGCCTGATGTGACTTTACGAATGCGATCATTATCTCTGTCAGCAATATACAGATTGCCACTGCTATCGACGGCAACACCGGCGGGGTAGTTAAGTTGGGCACTGGTAGCCGGCCCGCCGTCGCCACTATAACCAAATGCGTTAGTCCCTGCCTCTGTACTGATGAGACCGCCTGATGTGACTTTACGAATGCGATCATTATATCTGTCAGCAATATACAGATTGCCACTGCTATCGACGGCAACACCGTTGGGGAGGTTAAGTTGGGCACTGGTAGCCACCCCGCCGTCGCCACTAGAACCCGCTGTGCCATCCCCTGCGAGGGTGCTGATAATTCCCGCGTGGACGGCGAAGGAGAAGAGAGAAAGTATCAGGAAGAAACTGCCTGTAGTCCAGTTGATTAGCTGTCGTTGGCGGAGTCGCGATCGTAACCAACGGAATCGGTTAAGCAGACCCAGACTACCGAGGAGGGTTGAGTGGTCAACGGGTGGAGGTGATTTACCCACCGTCAAATTTCGTGCCAACTTTGGCACCGGGTAACTAGATAAAGTTTTCATTGGGAACTCTCCTTTTAAAGATAAGTAAGTATGGTTAAGAGGTTTAAGGTAGTGGTAACGGTACCAAACCTGACAGGTCGTAAAGCACCTGTCAGGTTTAAGACTACGATTAAAAGTCTGACATAAAGAATTAAAGAAGTCAAGTCGGGTCAGACGGGCCGAGGTGACTCTGTTGATTCTGAGTCTTTCTCAAGTAACAGCGAAATGAGTTCACTCAATTTAGCATGGGCATAATTGGGATAAATTTTTTTATCTGGCAGTCTGCCGTGTACTATTGCACTTCGGTAACGATAAATGTCTTTTGCTTCACCAGCCAGATGTTCATTGCCGGTTAGCACGTTCCATTTCAAGAACTCTAGGATTTCATCCGGTTTCCAATATTCCACCTCCTCAGAAAAATGCTGATAAATCGCTTCTCCTAAACCGTGGGGCCTCACAGTTTTCAACACGGTGCCCTTGTTTTGCAGATAAGTTCTCAAAAAACGTTCAAACTCCGCCCATAGACTGATGACAAATAACCCTTCTATGCGGCTTTGGGCCTTGACCACGTCTTTCTCCACTGCCTCAATCGATGGATCATCGGGATACTCAGCCGTAAGCAGGGTGACGGTCTGTTCCGCCAGAAAAGTACGTTGCAACAATCGCAATCTATGACTAGCTTGGTGAGTTTTCACCGCTCGCTTCAACACCATCAAGGCATCGGCGGTAGTCTTATATTCTTCCCAAAGTGGGTCAAGCGGATTAAAATTCATAATCACTGACCAACGTAATTAGAGTATACAAAGAGTCTTGGTCTATCAACTGGACTTGACGGGTGCGGGGGTCCCTTAACAAATACCAGCCATCTTCATGCACTCCCTTCAACAGCGGTTGCCGTTGGCCCGAGGATAGTCTCCTGGTAGGTTCGCTTCTGGGCAAATAAGCTAGCGGCTCCATCGTTAGCCAACCACTGACTTCAATCACGCCTTCGCCTAGCAGAGAAGCGGCACCCATGGGGGTAAAATCGACTAACCAGGGCTTATTAAAATTCTTCTGGATAGCCTTTTGCTGCTTGAGTTCTACAACCATTTTATTTCCCCGATAAGTACCTAATTCGTCCTTAAACGTGCGAGGCACACTGGAGAACGTGTAATCTTGGTTGCCCAACCAACTTTGCAACTGGGCGTAAAATTGAGTAACCCGTTGTAAATAAAGCTGCCTCGCTGGTTCGTAAGCAATTTCGTTACCACGTTTAGTCAACATAACTGACAGTTCTTCGTCTCGGCCCAATAACCGGGTGAGCAGTTCTGGATGAATTTTAAGGTCATCCAGTAAGATATTTGGCAAGGGCGCTGAACTAGGTGTCATGGTCGTTTCCCTCGCGTCAGTCACGGTTGGTTGTCACAACTAAAGCCGCAGACCGCTACCCAGGTCAAAGGGTCTGTGGAATTATCAACGAGTTGAGGTGAGTTACCCCCGCCCGTTAAGTTTGGTGCCAACTTTGGCACAGTGTCACTAGATAAAGTTTTCATTGGGAACTCTCCTTTAAAGATAAGTAAGTATGGTTAAGATGCACAAAATAGTGGTAACGGTACCAAACCTGACAGGTCTTGAAGACCTGTCAGGTTTAAGACTACGATTAAGTGTCTGACATAAAGAATTAAAGAGGTCAAGTCGGGTCAGACGGGCCGACGTGACACTGGTAATTAGTAGGTGTAGGCTGGACTAAGCGTAGCGAAGTCCAACCATTCCATGATCCACAATCAGGTTGGAGTTCGCTTCCCTCACTCCAACCTACGCGGACGCCTGGTTTAGAACCTCAGTCGGGGTAAAACTGGTCATCTAACAGTTGCGTTAACGAGAACGAGCAGGTCTCGGGAAACTTACCTTCATCTTGCGGGGCTTCCTTGATAGCTTTTAATACGGCTAACCCATAAGCGTCAACCAACTTATCGGCTAATTGATACTTCAAACTGGGACTGTCTTGCAGCAGTAATCTAATCCGTTCCCGTTGTTCTTTAATCGTAAAGCGCCAACTCTTAGAACGCTGGTGTGGCACGAATTGCCACTTCAGTAAGTGCATGATTAAGACAGCCAAACGATTAACTATACGATTAACTATTTGTTGTCTTTGTGCTTTACTCAAACCATCTATTTCCTCGATAAGATTGTCAATATCAAGTTCTGATAAGCGTCGTTGCCGAAGCAATTCCACCTGATGAACTAACCAAGCATAAAAGTCTTGGTCATAGTAAGTAGTTACCGCGGACATGATGAGTCTCCTGAGTTTATTTCCTCCTGTTTCCAACGTTCCAATAATTCTTGAGTGGGGCTAGTAGCACTGGTCGTTTTTTCCGAAGCCAATAACACGTTGGTATCTAACACCACTTTGAAAGCAGTTGTCATCATAAGATAAGTTAACGTCGTTGCTGAATCTCCGCGAGAACTTCGGTGAGGTCGGAAACCGCCTGGTCCCGACTATAACCCGCCACCTGTGGAAGGGCATATTCCTGTTTCGCCTCAGCTAAGATTCTGAGAGTGTCACGTTCATAAGTTCGCAGATAGGCTACCGCAATCTGATTACCACGTTTAGTGAACATGACCGACACATCCTCTTCTCGGCAAAATAAGTTGGTGATAAGTTCTGGGTGAATTTTCAGGTCATCCAATAAGATATTCTTCTCGTTCCCACGCGCCAGCGTGGGAATGCCGTCTGGACGCGCCAGCGTCCCTATCCCGCAACGCTGGTGCGTGGCCCACCGCATTCCTACGCTGGCGCGTGGGAACGAGATAAGAACTTTTTTCAGTCGGTCTGGCATTATTTATTGGGGAATAGTGTTACAGAGATAATGGTAATCCCTAAATTCCGGGCCCGTTGGATTAGTTGCCAGCCGATGCCGTGGTGCAGGTGGCAGACCGTCCCAACTGTCTATAGAAAGCCATTGACAATAATCATTATAGCAAACTATCAGAACTTTTTCCAGTCGGTCTGGCATTATTTATTGGGGATGAGTGTTACAGAGATAATGCTAATCCCTAAATTCCGGGCCTGTTGGATTAGCTGCCTAAACCTTGAAGCTTTAGAGTAGCTAGGGATTGGGTTCAAGTTGGGTGGCGTTCTTACTTCAATGGTTTAGCTAGTTCCGGTCTTAATTTCTGCAAAAATTCCAAGGCGCCACATACCCGAAAAGAATAGAACGGTTCTAACGGTTCTATCGCTTTGAATGACATCACTACCAAAATAAGTTATTCTAGTTTGATTGCCGTCGTTGGAGTTCGCTGGCGCTCACTCCAACCTACAACTACTTTGACCAGAGTGGCCGATTTGTTGAAAGTCAGCAGTATTTGTTTAATTTCAGCAATCATCTCGTAGGGTAGTTTTAAACTAAGAAGCCACTTTACGAAAGTTAGTTATAAGATGGCTTCAATTCAGATTAAAGTATTTAAATTCAATTAGTTATATGGATAACTGCGTCATCAAAGTGCTGGCAGTGGTGTTCTAACTGCGGTTCTTCAGCTTCTTGTTCAACCCATGACAGTAATTCTTCGGCAACGGCTTCCAACATGGCTTCTATGGCCGGGAAATCGGCGGCATCATCCCATTCCAAACAACCATCAGAAATTAACCATAATAGTTTTAATTCCGTTTTGGTTAGTTGTTGTGCTTGTTGGTAACAAATCGTTTCGACTACATTCAAATAGGTATAATAGAGTGTGTTATCTTCATGTTGCAACTGATGAGCAAAAGCCTCCCAGATGTTTGGAAATGACAGATTAACCTGGTGAGGTAAGTGGTGAATGGGAAGTGCTTTAAGTTTCTCAATCGTTAGATTGACTAATTCCGCATATTTGTCTTCAATAATGAGTCTAATTTTTTCTTCAAACATATTATTCTCCAAAGTTTTTTTATTTGTTAAAGCGTGTTGATAACAAATTAATGGGCGCGAAAAATGCTAGATTTTTATTTAATCTTAACTATTTAAGAGTTGACAACTTTTGAAAAATTGTCAACTCTAACTTAAAGAGTTGACAACTTTCGAACAGTTGTCAAATCTCGATCCAAAGCAGATTTGACAACTTTCGAACAGTTGTCAAATCTCGATCCAAAGCAGAGTTGACAACTTTCGAACAGCTGTCAAATCTAAGGCAATCTAAGAGTTGACAACTTTCGAACAGTTGTCAAATCTAAGGCAATTTTATTGAGAGGTGAATTATGAACACGTTAGTTATTCAATCTACGGCTACGGCCCAATGGCACCTCCTCATTAACGAGGCAGAATATGTTTGTCAAGCTCATTTAGGAGAAGATTTACAAAGTTACTTGGTATTTTTATTGATGCGCTATGTCAATACTTCGGAGTTAGCTGATAGTGTATTAGCTATTGAATATCTTAATAGTTTTGAACTCAGAGGTCGTGGTCAACGTGAACAATTATGCGAAGTTGGTGATAAATGTTTGCTTTATTCTGGTCTGTTTCCTGGTCGCGCGGAACGACGGCAAGTGCGTATTAGTTATTATGTGGAATTAGGAATGGCTGCTTACGCATTGTTATCCAATTCGTTGGCTGGTGTCAAGGCTAAGATGTTTGAAAAATTGTCAGGGCGGTTTGTGTCGTTGATGGATGTGTTACAAACCACTCGTGAATTAGGGACTGAACAGCCTGCGTTGGCACCGTTGCAAGCAATGGAATTGTGGAATGATACCAATAGTCCACATGCGTTGGCAACTTTGTCTCGTTACACTAAAGCTACGCCCGTGAAAGTGACTTCTTTCTTTTCTCCTTTACCTTACAGGAAGTTAGCTTCAAACCGTGCTCAATCAATTTGTTATCATTAATTTTGTGTCATCAAATCAGGCCGTTAAAACTGGTGTCAACTTCCCGAAAATATAACTCACTTTACGCACGGTTAATTCAACCACCCCCAACCCCTCCTTGTTAAGGAGGGGAGTCTGTCATACCAACTCAGTTAGCGCATACTCCCCTCCTTATTAAGGAGGAACAGGAGGTAGTTATACCTAAGGTGAGTTAAATGGGTTTTACAGTCCTATTCTTCTGTAGCAGGAGGAATATACTCTAACACTTGCCATAGCACTTTTTTAAATTTTAAGGGAGCTTCGATACCTTGAATTGTCGTTTTCATTCCGCCCATACCGGTAATGGTAATATTACCATAATTGAAAATTCTACCCAACAAACTTTGTTCTATCGTAATACTTTCAAATCGTCTTAATTTTAACTCAACAATGGTGCGTTGAAATAGCCCCAATTTGGCAATCACTCGTTTTGAAGTAATCGCTAATTCCGTGGTTTGTTTGAGGATAAACACTTCCCATAAGACTAATAAGCCAATGATTAATAAAATTATTAATCCCACATGCCACACTGATAATTCTAAACCTTCTTTAGATAGAATAGCGGGGGTCCATAAAATAATCATTGGCTCCTCTTCGCCTAAGAAATCTGGGTTGGTGATTAGCAAATAACTACTGAATAATACTAACAAAGCGGCCCCAAAGTCGAAATAAAAAAACCAGTGGGTAATGGCTTGGTATAAAATAATTTCACCTGGAATGATAGCTTGACTAATGTATTTGGTAGCGGCTTGCTGTTTTAATAATTGCCAACTTTGAATGGCTTGTTGCTCTGTGGTTTGCCAACCTTCCTTAGCTTGTTGTTGAATGGTTTGCCAACCGGCTTGCGTTTTTTGCCGACCTAACGTTTTCCATTCGGTGAACGATTGTTGTTGGTGATGTTTCCAATTTTTAACCTCTTCCCATTGATAGTACACCCATTGTTTAAAACGGTTGGTAAGAGGTATCAGTGAACTGGCTTGAAGTTGTTTTAAGGATTCATCATAAATGCCGCGACGGTAAGAATTAGATAGAATCTTATAGGCTTTTTTGATCCGATTAAAGTGGGTCCGGGCGGCGGCATTCATTTGTCCTTTGGTGGCATAGATTTTCCCCAGCCGCATCATCGCCGCTTTAATTTCTTCAGGAGTGGCTTCTGGAGAAATTTCCATCAATTCATATAGATTTTGTTTCATAGTCGTAAGTAAGTATAGGGTTTAGATTGGTAGGGTGCGTCCTACGCACTATTTGGGTACGGTGCGGTCTTTCAAACGGTGCGTGGGACGCACCCTACTTTAATGGCATCGCTTCAACGATACCATCTCATTAGTCATTGGCAATGCTATTCGTATTTTGCCGTGATAAACTAAATCCACAATATAGCATCACTAACATTCCTTGCACACCGATAATGCCAAAACCCAGTAATTGTAATACTATCGAATAGGCCACTGCTTGGGCTTCTGGTATTCCATAGAGCGCTAAGGCGAGGACACAAGCTACTTGATAGATGCCAATGTAACCTGGGGCCGAAGGTAGAGAAATACCAATGACAATAAATACGCCAGTGGTCATGGCGGCTTCATAAGGCAATGACCAGTTAAATGCCCCCATCAGTAGCCACATGTAGTAGTAATCTAGCATGAAAGTGAACAAACTTAATGGCAAGATAAACAATAAGTTATGTACTTGGCGAAAGGCTTGGATCGCTTCTAAGGCGTGAAGATACCATTGTTGCCAACGTTGCCAACGTTGCGGAGGAGTCCATTGTTGCGCTTTGGTCTGTAAAAAATTGACCGTTAGAATCAAGATGATCAAGATGACTAAGCTGATGATAAATATCGTAATAACGCTATTGGCAATCGTCGAGTTAATTTTATCGCCATGTATCCATAAAATTACCATAGTCAGCAGGCCCGCCGAAATTAAATCGATCATTCGATCAATGACCGCACTGGCTGCGGCCCGTCCAAAGACGAGTCCCGTAAAATGATGCAGTGCTAACATTTTTAAGATTTCACCGGCGCGGGCGGGATAAATGAGGTTTCCTAAGTAACCAATATTCACTGCTTGCCAAAACCGTTTAAACTGAGTTAATGATAATCCCGCAACCAGGTTCCAACGTAGGGCCCGTAAAGCGATGGCTACCACCATTAGCAGTGCGGCAAATAAAATGGGTGGCCATTGAATACTGGTCAAGGCTGTGAAAAAAGAGGGCCAGTCTAAGCGGGTTAGCACAATGAGGAGAAGAATTAGACTGATGAGGGTACCGCTAATAATTAACCAACGTTTTGAGTTCATTATAAATTGAAAATTACGAATTAAAAATTACGAATTAAATGACATTCGGTGTCGACTACGACTGCACCTTTTATTCCATTTTTTGGAATCAACTGAGGATAAACACGCACTACCATTAAGTTAAGAAATCACCCAGTTAACCGTCGGAGTCCCAAAACACGTTTGGGGCGGCGGGGGTCCAAGAACGTGTCGTCCAAAACGTGTTTTGGACTCCTTAACTTAATGGCATTGAGGGTAAACACGCACTACCATTAAGTTAAGGTCAGGTTTTAACCTTGAAGGTCTGGTTTTAGGCTTTCAAGGTTTCTTTGGCCGGCTTAACTTAATGGCATTGAGGTAAACACGAACCGTTAAGTTTTAACCGATTGACCGTATAATAATTCTTAATTCTTAAATTATTTTTGGTCTAGTTTAAATTTTTGTAATCGATAACGAAACGCGCCAAAACTAAGACCTAATAATTTGGCGGCTTTGGTTTTATTGCCTTTAGTTTGCTCCAAGGCATTCATAATACTCTCTTTTTCTAAAACATCTAACAAGGGGTCAAGTTTACCCGAGCCTCCTTCTGGAAACAAGATAGAGGAAGAGATAGCCGTGGAGGGTAATAACTGCAAATCATTTTCTCTAATGATATTATCTTCACATAGGGTCATGGCGCGTTCTAAAATATTTTCTAATTCTCGAACATTACCATGAAAATTATAGTCTTGTAACACCTGAATGGCTTCTGGTGCCACGATGAATGTCGCCGCTTGTGGGTCTCCGCCTTCCAAAGCCATTTCGTTAGCCAAGTCAGTTAGAATTTTTTCTACCAACAAGGGAATGTCTTCCGTGCGTTCTCGTAACGGTGGGACAGCAATTTCAATCACATTCAAGCGATAAAATAAATCCTGGCGGAATCGGTTTTGTTTAACTAATTCTGCTAAATTACGGTGAGTAGCACTTAAAATTCGCACATCGACGGCAACTTCTTTAGCCGCGCCTACTGGGCGTACTTGTCTTTCTTGAATCGCCCGGAGCAATTTTACTTGCATCAGTAGCGGTAATTCAGCAATTTCGTCTAAAAATAAGGTGCCTCCATTAGCCGCTTGAAATAGACCTGGTTTATCGACTTGGGCGCCCGTAAAACTGCCTTTTTTATGGCCAAAAAATTCACTTTCCATTAATTCGCTAGGAATGGCGCCACAGTTGACTGGTATGAAAGGTCCATCGGCTCTGGCACCTAACGCATGAATCATTCGTGCCACTACTTCTTTACCAGTCCCTGATTCACCGCGAATATAAATAGGTGCTTGACTACGTGCTAGTTTGTCAATAGTCGAGCGAAGTATTTGCATGATTTCGGATTGCCCTATTAGTCTGGAAGTGATGTCCTCGCGTTTTGATTCCGTGGTGGCTAAAAAATGAGACAGTGTACGTCCTTTTTGTTTAGACAGTTGTAGCGCCGTCTTCACCAGATTACGTAACTGGTCAACGCCAAGCGGTTTGGCAATAAAGTCAAAGGCACCAGCTTTTAAGGCTTCCACTGCCGATTTCATGTCGCCATAGGCGGTAATCATCGCGACCGGCGTAGCTGGATAAGTTTGCGCAATATGGGAGATCAATTCGATGCCATCACCATCTGGTAAGCGCATATCGGTCAAACAGAGTTCAAAACTGTCCTGTTGTAAACACTCTTTAGCTTGAGTTAAGTTTTCGGCAGTGCGACATTCAATTCCCATCTGATTTAAAGTTATCACTGACAATTCGATGAGGTCTGGCTCATCATCAACCACTAAACAAAGTGCATTCGACATAATCATAATTAATTACCTGAGCCATTATTTTAGTTCAATCTATTGTTATTGAGGTTCATCAGCTTGGGCCACTGTTGAATAAGGTTTCACTAAATTGAATTACTTATATGCTATACCTGGTGCGCAACATCTATTTTTCTGGTGTTAAGTACTGAAGCATAAATTTTCTCCTATTTTCTTTCGCCCCTCTCCCTCTGGGAGAGGGGTTGGGGGTGAGGGGAAAATACCGCCGAATTTCTGCTTCAGTACTTATATGAAGTCATGAGATTCCCGTAAAACCATGAAGAAACCTTGGAGTAGAGGCTTTAGCCACAATGCCATTAAGTTAATCCGCGTTGGAGTCCAAACCTTCAGATTTGGACGAGACTGGTCAAAGTGAGACGGCGTTGCCAAATCTGAAGATTTGGACTCCAACGCCGTAACTTTAGCTTAACTTAATGGCAGTGAGGCTTTAGCCAGTGGAGATTGGCACCCCATTAAACGTCGTCTGGGTCCCCCCACCGGCTAAAGCCTCAATGCCCTTAAGTTAAGGTAGGGTGCGTCCTACGCACCATTTTAAAAACCGCCTCGTTCCTACTCGTTCCTAAATGGTGCGTGGGACGCACCCTATCCATCGAGCTTAACTTAATGGCATTGCGGATCAAGGCTCTACTCCAAGGTTTCTTCTCTTAAGAAGTAGCGATACCGTGTCGACTGTTTTACGCACATCAAAGATGTGGCACTCCAGGTAGTATTCATAATTATCAGTATCTCAACCATTTCCTACCCCTCTGAGGTCAAAGGAGGAAAGTTTAGCTGTCGCCAAGCCATCTTCCTCATGACTCCCTTCCTGGCCAAGGAGAGATTGGGGATGTACATACTTAAGTACTGAAGCAGAAATTTTCTCCTATTTTCTTTCGCCCCTCTCCCTTTGGGAGAGGGGTCGGGGGTGAGGGGAAGATACCGCCGAATTTCTGCTTCAGTACTTACAATAGTTGGTCCTTGATGGTAGCCGCAAAATGAAGACGAAAACAACAGCCGGTGTTGGTATTGGCAAATAAATGTAGCGAGGCTTGATTGGCGGCACAGATTTCCCTAGAAATATATAATCCTAGTCCTGAGCCCCTAGTTTCAGTGGTAAAAAATGGTTCAAAAATTTGTTTCTTAACTTCTTCATTCATCCCTTTGCCGTGATCACGTACATCTAAATAAGGTCGTTCACTTTCACCAATGGTTAATTCCAATAATGGCGTACCTTGACTATAACGTAATCCATTGTCACATAAATTACCTACTACTTGGTATAATTGCACAGGATCAAAACAAATTATTACAGAGGTAGCAGGTGTGTGAATCAGTATTTCAGTTTCGGTTAAATTATGTTGATTGATATATTCTTCCACAAACGATTGTAGCCATGGATATAATTCGAACGATTCCGTATTAGCAGGTCCGCGACGACTTAGTTGCAAGATGTTCTCTATAATGGTGTTCACTCGTTGAGTGTGATTGACCACAATTTGTGATAAACGAGTTTGAATCGGAGATAACCCGGTCGACTCGGCCAAGAGTTGACCGGCATGGCTGATAGCACCTAAGGGATTGCGAATTTCGTGAGCAATACTAGCAGTTAGGCGACCCAAAGAGGCTAATTTTAATTGTTCGGCTCGTCCAGCCATTAAAGTCGCGTCTTCTAACACGATGAGGACATTGTTGGTACTACTACGATTTAATTCGATCCGAGTGACGATGACTTCTACCTCACCTTGGGCTGGTCGAAATAATAAGGGGGTGGTTGAAGTAGCTTGCCACTGCGCGAGAGATTCCGCTAATTCTGGGGCGACTGAAGTCAAGGCTAATCCATTGGGTTGTTCATTTAATCCTAATAATCCTAATAATTTTCTGGCGGCTTCATTGAATAAGCGAATCCGACCCATGATGTCTATTACCACGATGCCAGAGTCGATGCGTTGTACAATTTGGGCATTCAGTTGGGCTAAATAGCGTAAATGTTCTCCTCGTTGCTTGGCTAAGATTTCACTGGCGCGGACCCGTTGTGCTAAGGAAAAAGCTAAAAAGGCGGTGGCAAAAAAAGCGGCACCTAACATACCTGCATGAGTATAACTGGTCTGCTCATACCATTCATACATGCCCGCTAAAGTGACTTCTACTAAGACATATAAACTGGCAACGGCGGCGAAGAAAAAGGCAGTACGACCTTCGGTCAGTAAACTGCCGCCGGCAATCGCTACTACCAATAACATACCCAGTCCACTATTGACTCCACCGCTGGCGTGCATCAGTAAGGTAATAGCCAAAATATCAGTTAAGACCTGACTAAAAACTTGTAGGTTAAACGGTGGCCAACGTCGGCGAATAGTGACTTCACAAAGTAAGGCAAATCCTGAATACAACCATCCAACTATCACAAATAACCGTTCATCAAACCGTCCTAAAAAATTGGGGGCGACATCGGCAATAAAGACTCCTAAAAAAACGGTCGATACGGTAAGACGGTAGAAATTAAATAAATATAACGGTTTCCAATCTTGGTCCAGATTGTTAGTTTCTTTGAAATTCATGGAATCGAGCAGTTATTGGGTAATGTCATTAGTTATTGTTACTCTCGACTAGCCTGTTGGTGTGCTTCACAACAAAAGACTTTCTGGTCGACCATGATGGCTTCCGGTTTTGGAATATATACGCCACAAAAGGTGCATTGTACCATTGTTTCAATAGGTTGAGTAGTCGAGGAAACGGATTGATTTTTTCTTTGACGTAAAGTGGTTAGGTATTTACGACCGAGTACCCAAACGATGCCAAGTGTGAACAAGAAAATGAGGAGACGATTCATAATAGCATTAAGGAATAATCCAAATCTAAATTAATTTTACTAAGGGTTTTCATTAGGTTTTCATTCTATGGTTTAACCGCTGTTAGGGTATATGTCTTTTCAAAAAATGAAAATATAGTAAAATCCCTTTGAACCTGTACTATTCCTCTGGAGTGCAATAAGAATTATTGCGCCGCTACGCGCCGCCAGGCGCAATAATTCTTATTGCACTCCAGA
>BS_KBA_SWE02_21mDRAFT_10000648_pt1 | contig 13130 bp, 10 predicted proteins | sample BalSeasSWE02_21m_FD_9196 | JGI IMG/M metagenome (IMG submission 9196)
ATTACGGCCTTCCTAATTTCATCTCGATATTTACTCAGTGGTCAGCGATATCGGTTTTAGGTGGTCTACGGGTCGGTTTTTGCATTATGAGGGCGTTCAAAATCAGATTCAGAGAAGCCGCTCTTTATAGTTTAACAGTATTTATGTTTGGATTAGCAGCAGGAAGGATTATCAGCCTGTTAGTAGATGGTATACCACATTGGTTATTAATAGTTTACCTAATGTTTGAGTTGTCTTTTGGAATAATAGGTGTGATTCTTATTAGAAAAGCCTGATGGGTTATTTATTGGCTCTGTCGCATCTAACCATAAAAAGGCATTTCTCATTCAAAACCGGGACAATCCAAAATAGTAAAACGCTGATTTTCAATAAAACTTATTTTGAATGATTAGCCATGGTTGGTATAAAATGGTTATCTTTTCACAAGTGCGACAGAACCGCATTAAGTTCTCAATAATAGAAACTACATCATGAAAAATCTCAAAAGTATTTTAATCGCTGGATTCATTTTACTCTTTAGTAGTTTAGTTGTGTTTTCACAAACTCAAGAAAATGATTTGCAGTTCAATAAAACAGATTCCCTCTATTTTAAAAGTGAGTCACTTTTTAAATGTAATATTAAGTTACCTGAAAACTATAATCACGAAAAAGCCTACACACTTGTTATCGGACTTCATGGAGGAGGGTCAACACCCGAATCATTCATAAAAATCTGGAATGACGTAAAAGGCGTCAATTTTATTTACGCCGCACCGCAGGGACCCTATTCAATATTATTTGAAGAGTTGGGTAATGAATGGTCGTTATGGAGTTCTCCGGATTTAAAGGTCAGGGAGCGGGCAGCAAACTTAATCGGCGATTATATTGCCGAACTAATTAAAGTATTAAAGGGACAGTATAGAATTGATGATATTTACTTATCAGGATTTTCACAGGGAGCCGTTTTCACCTATGTTGCAGCTTTTAAAAATCCTCAACTTTATAAAGGAATTATTGTTTTTTCGGGACCCGGAATTTTTGAACCCCTAGGTAACTTCGATGGTAAATTTGCACCCGACTGGATCAAAGAGAAATATCTTGAACCTGCGAAAAAACTAAGAGTATTTATAGCACATGGGACGAAAGATCAACGCGTCGAGTATGAACTCGGATTAAAATCAAAAGAAGTCCTTACCGATTACGGTTATGATGTTACCTTTCACTATTTTGAAGGAGGACACACCATTGATACCGGAATCTTAAAACAAGCTTTGGAATGGATAAATAACGCGCAACCGTTGGCATTCATTGAAAATTAATCTTTAACATCCAATATATCTGGATATAATCAATCTTTGAATTTCTGATGTTCCTTCCCCAATTTGCAGCACTCTTTGATCTCTGTAAAATCGTTCAACCGGATAATCTTTCATTAATCCATAACCTCCATGAATCTGAACTGCTTCATCAGCTACCTCTTTTGCAACCTCGGAACAATAGAGTTTAGCTATTGACGATTCTGCACTAAATGGTAAATTATTCTCTTTTAACCAGCATGCCATGTATAAATAATTACGGGCTAATTCAATTTTTATATACATATCAGCCAATTTAAAAGCAGTATTTTGAAACTTTGATATAGGTTTGCCAAATTGCTTTCGGATTTTAGCATATTTCAGTGCTTCTTCATACGCACCCTGCGCGCAACCCAGACCCATGGCTGCAATTGATAACTTGCCTGAATCCAAAGTTTTGAGCATGATTTTTGAACCTTGTCCGATTTCTCCTAACAGGTTCTCTTCAGGAATTTCACAATTATCAAAAAATAATTCAGATGTATCAGAAGCTCTCCACATCATTTTATTCTTCATTGCTTTTGCGTGAAATCCTTTTGTCCCCGATTCGACCAGGAAGGTAGAAAATATTTTTTCTCCATTTTCGTCTTTTCCAGTTACGGCTTGTACTGTAACACCTTTGGTTACTGGTGTTGACCCATTTGTAATAAAAATCTTTGAACCATTAATAATCCATTTACCATTTTCAAACTTTGCGGTAGTTTTCGTACCCCTCGAATCCGATCCTGCTTCAGATTCGGTTAACCCGAATGCCCATAATCCTTCACCGTTACAAAGTGATGGGATGAATTTTTGTTTTTGCTCTTCTGTCCCAAAATTAAAAATCGGACGAATACCTAATGAATTGTGAGCTGCTAATGTTGCAGCATGTGAACCATCAACTCTTGCTAACTCTTCAACAGAAATAATATATGAAAGGGTATTCATCGCTTTGCCACCATACTTTTCAGGAATAACCATACCAAAGAAACCCATCTCCCCCATTTTTTTTACCATATTTACATCAAACCGCTCCTCCTCATCTAATTGTTGGGCAATTGGCTTGATCTCTCTCTCTGCAAAATCTCTGGCAGTTTTACGAACTAATTCTTGTTCTTCAGTTAAGTACATATATCTAATATTATATAAACAATCAAATTCAAAATAACAGGTATTCAGTAATTATTATCTATACCCCATTATCAGGGACAAATTTATATGAATACAATATCATTCCGGTTTTACCCTCCTCATTCATTCTTCTGAATTTAGATTTTAATCTGTCTCCTGATTTTAATGATTGAGGGTCGCAATCCGTAATTTGGCCCATTATAGTGTTTCCTTCTTCTAATTCCACTAACCCAACTGCATATGGAGCCAGGTCGGTAAAATCTTTATGAGGAGTTCTGATAATAGTATGTGTAACCAGCTTTCCCTTGCCCGATAAATTAATAGGATCAAAACTTTGAGACCCGCACTCAGGACAGATTAATCTTTTCGGGAAAGAGATATAATTGCATTCTTTGCACTTACCGGCTTCCATTCTATATCGCTGCGGTATTTCTCTCCAATGTTTTGGAACTTCCATTATAGTAATATTTATGTTATCTACTTGGTTTCTAATATATGCACAACACAACTTCCACCCGAACCTCCCATGTTTTGTGTAAGGGCTGTTTTAGCGTTTTTTATTTGCCGCTTTTCTGAGTTTCCACGTAATTGACTTACAGCTTCATAAATCTGTGCAACACCGGTGGCACCAACCGGATGTCCTTTGGATTTCAGACCCCCGGATGGATTTACAGGGAAACTACCTTCTAATGATGTCAGTCCGTCAATCGTAGCCGGACCTCCCTGCCCGGGTTTAACTATCCCTAAAGCTTCTATTACGAATATTTCAGCAATAGTAAAACAATCATGTACCTCGGCAAAGTCGATATTGCTGATTTTTTTACCTGCCATTTTTAGTGCCACTTGAGTAGAAAGCTCTATAGCTGAGAACTTTAACAGATCCTTCCGATTACATAATGCAATCGTATCTGAGGCCAATCCAATTCCGCTAATAGTTACCAAAGGATGTTTTTTTATTTTTTTTGCCTCTTCAACTGTCGTTAAAAGTACCGCAGCAGCACCATCTGTAATCGGAGAACAATCAAAAAGCCTTAATGGATCAGCCACCATAACTGAATTTGCGACTATTTCTCTGGTTATTGTTTGTGGAAACTGAGCATAAGGATTTAGTGCTCCATTTCTATGATTTTTAACTGCTACTTCTGAAAGTTGATCTCTTGTTGTGCCATATCTTTCCATATGTAATCTTGCAATCATTGCATATAACCCCGGGAAATTCACTCCATGAAAAGCTTCATAATCCTGATCAGCTGCAGTAGCTAAAGCGTATGTTGCCATACTACCACTTATATCCGTCATTTTTTCAACACCAATAGCAAGAGAATAATCTGACATTCCGGAAGCTACCTCCAGAAATGCTGTTCTAACTGCTAATCCTCCTGATGCACAGGCAGACTCAACTCTTGTTGCAGGAATATTTTTTTTACCCAGATAATCAGGGATTAGACTTGCTAAATGTTCCTGGCCGTTAAACACCCCACTGGACATACAACCTATTGTTAAAGAATCAACTCTGTTTGTTCCGGAATCCTCAATACAGTTTATTGCCGCTTCAACAGCTATATCTCTCAGCGATTTCTCCCAAAGTTCTCCCCATTTCATCATCCCGATACCTATAATAGCAACATCTCTCATATATTACCTCCTATTCTGGTTTAACGATTTTTCTTCTAAATTTGGCATATGTCCCATATTCAATATATTCAATATATTCATCTAATTGCTTTCTTACTAAAGGAGCCTGATCTCTGACATCAATAAGCCTATCAGTTGTTTCGAAAATAAATGCATCACTTCCAGCTCCGGAACCGTATGAAACAAGTAATATTTTCTCATTTGGTCTGGCCTGATCCAGGGTAGCAGCTAATCCTAATGGTGAAGACCCTGAGTAAGTATTACCCAATGTCGGAGTTAATAATCCATGTTTATACTGTGCCTCATTAAAACCAAGTTTAAGAGCAATCTGAATTGGAAATTTACCATTAGGTTGGTGAAAAATTACATAATCAAAATCTTCAGGTTTCAAGGCTGTTTTTTTAAGAATAGCATTAACTGCTCCGGAAGTGTGCTTAACATACGCCGGGAGTCCGGTAAAACGACCACCATGCTCGGGATAATAGGCATGTTCGCGCCTCCAGAAATCGGGTGTATCTGTCATATAACAATCAGTTTCCAAAAGCCTGGCAACTAAATTATTTTCTCCCATAATAAAAGCAGCAGCTCCGGCTGAGGCTGAATACTCCAAAGCATCACCCGGTGCACCTTGAGAGGTATCTGCTCCTATTGCAAGAGCATATTTAACAACTCCCGATTTAACCAGGTGCAAAGCAATAAACATTGCTTCAGTTCCGGCTTTACATGCAAATTCAAGATCGGCTGTATGAACATACGGACAGGCACCAATAGCTTCAGATACAATTGTGCCTGTGGGTTTTACTGCATAGGGATGAGATTCACTGCCTACATAAACAGCTCCAATTTCCTCTGCATTAATATTAGCTCTCAGAAGCGCATTACGGGCTGCGTTTACAGATAAAGTTGCGCAATCTTCATCAGGAGCCGGTACCGATTTTTCCAATAGGTTTAGTCCTTTTTTATATGATGGTGCATCTGCGCCCCAAATTTTAGCTATCTCTTCAACTCTGATTCTATATCTGGGAATTTGAGTACCATATCCGACAATTCCAACCATTTGAACCTCCTTGTTTAAAGTAATATTAATTTTAGCACATCATAATTTACAATGAATATTTTAATTAATCAATGTTATTTTCAGGAATACAATAGGGTTGTAAATTTATGCAGTACACAATTATAAACGATGCAGGTATTGTCAAATTTTACTCCTTAATTGTATCAAGAAGTTCAGGCAATATTTCTATTTCCTGATTAAGAAATGCTGAAGCAAAAGTTTTACCCTGCGCATCAATCATTAATGATTTTGTTCCTCCTCCATCAAGCGATCCGTCAAGCAGGAAATTCAATGCTAATAGATTATCCAGTTTGAATCTATAAACTTTCCCTTTACACATTACCATAAACATATTCTTGACAAAATCTGCTGTTATCTGTTTGCTGATAAAATCAAATATCTCTTTGCTCCTGGCAATTACACCAATATTAACCATGTTCCCTTTATCGCCCGATCTTGCCAAACAGATCTTATTTAATTTTACCATAATAACATTCTGACCCGGAAATTCCACTCTTGTATTATAATAGTTATCTGAGCTAATTTGTTTTGTTGATGGCACATATTGAGTAATATCTGTTTCAAAACCTGAAACAGAGGATACTTCAATTGTTTCAGCTATCTCGCCTTTAGAATCAAGGACTTTAACATAAGATTTAATACTTTTTTTATCAATCAGGGCAGGCCAGTAGGCCATAACATTTTGAATTTTGGGTCTGCCTCCGGTTACAGCAACACCCATTGGGCCACTTAAAATTGTTGGTGCAATGCTTTTTGAAAACTCATCAATCTTTGATTTATCGTAATCGTAAACACTTAACTTCAGTAATATCTCATTTGGATCAATAGGAGGTGCTAAATTTTTATGACAGGCATTATAACCAACATATTCTGTATTTGTTTTTTCAAAATTCAATTTTAACCTTTTCCAAAAAATATATTCAAAAGTCTTAGCTTTATTCAGAGTATTACCACCGGCAATAATTATTGAACTTGAAGCTTTGTAACCATCTTCGTAGGCCATAGATACTTTGAAAGAAGGAGTTGATGGTTTCCCTTTTATTCCAAAAACTTTCACACAGTTTTCCCCGGCTTCTTCAAGTTTTATGCTTGAGAAATCCCCAACAACATCAGGACTAATGTAATAGCCCGGATCACCCATCTCATACAGCAATTGTTCCTTTACGATGTCAGTATTAATTAATCCTCCTGTACCCTCATGTTTAGTCACTTCAAAGCTGCCGTCGCAATAAATATTAACAATTGGATATCCAAAATTATCCCATTTCTTAACTTTATGCCAATCTGTATAATTTCCCCCAGATGCCTGAGCTCCGCATTCGATAATGTGACCTGCAACAAGTGATGATGCAATTTTATCCCAGTCGTCTATTTTCCATCCAAATTCATAAAAAGCAGGTGCCATAGTCAACGAGGTATCAGTTACTCTTCCTGTAATAATTATGTCAGCACCATTTTCCAGTGCTTTTACAATCGGGAGTAGACCTAAATATACGTTTGCACTTCCTACCCTGTCTTTAATATTTTCAAAATCCTCATAAGTCTCAATATTTTTAAATGAACTAATTTTTGGATATAATTCATCTAATATTTCTTTTATATTATCTCCATCAACAATACAAATTTTCAATTTAATACTCTTCTTTTGAAGGCCCTGAATGATTTGTCTGGCACACTCAAGTTGGTTTATTCCCCCGGCATTAGAAATTATTTTAACTCTTTTTTTGGCTATTAATTCTGCATTATCCAATATTTGATCAACAAAATCTGTTACATATCCTAAATTTGAATTCTTAATATATTGGTTTCTTAAAATACTCATTGTTATTTCGGCAAGGTAATCAACCACAATGTAGTCAAGCTCACCACCGGTAAGTTGACGATTAAGAGCATTTAAATCGTCACCCCAAAATCCACCGGCATTTCCAATTCTTATTTTTTTTCTCATTAATTTTATTTTTTGTATTTGCCTTATCTGTAATATATATATTCTCAGTTATATACTGGTTTCTATTCCTGAGTTTTCCCGGAGTCTAGACTCTTGTCATTATTGCCATTTTCCGCAAATTCAATTAAGCACATCTCAGGATCAACTTGTTGTCCGGTCTTTACGTTAATTTTTTCTACTACAGCATTCTGGGTTGATAATAGTTTGTTTTCCATTTTCATGGCTTCTATTATCAGTAAACATTGATCTTTTTTTACTTTCTGACCCTTTTTCACTTCGATTTTAACAACCTTCCCGGGCATAGGAGCAAACAATCTCTTGCTGCCTTTCTGATCTCGTCTCTCATTTTCCCAATTACGTGATTCATCTAAAATATCACGCCTTATAACTGTAAATATATATCCGTTAATAGAAATATGAATTGTTGATTTTCCGTGAACAGAATAGATACATTTTAAGTATTCTCCATTTATAATGAAACTTAGTGTGTTATTGGCATATTGAATCTCATTTAGTTTGAAGGTCATATTTTTTAATACAACGTCTATTTCTGAATCTGATTTAGAGTATTTTATTTCGTGTTCCTTCTCTTCCAGTTCAAACCTTCGTTTTTGATGAATTCTCCAATATCCGGTACTCTCCCAGACAGATTGTGCCTTTTCCGTGGGTGTTAATGCGATAATCAGAGCACTGCAAATTACTTTTGTGGTTAAGGTCTCTTTTGAATCAATATAGCTTAATATTTCACTTAGATTGTTTTCAATAAAACAGGTAGAGATATTATTCTCTTTATAATTAGAATTATTGATTAATTGTTTAAGAAATTGAATATTAGTATTTATTCCGTGTATATAATAATTTTCAAGCGCGCAATCAAGATGACTTATTGCCTCTTCTCTATCTTTTCCGTATGAAATAAGTTTGGAAATCATCGGATCAAAGTCGGAAGATACCTCAGAAGCAGTTGAATAGGCTGAGTCGATTCGAATATTTTCATTCCGGGGATCTGAATAATAGGTCATTTTCCCGGAAGAGGGAATAAAATTATCTTCCGGATTTTCAGCATAAATCCTTGCTTCAATAGCATGCCCGCGAATTTTTACATCCTGTTGATTTATTGTGAGTGGTTCTCCCGAACATATTTTAAACTGCTGTTCAACAATATCAATACCTGTAATCATTTCAGTTACAGGATGTTCGACCTGTATTCTGGTATTCATTTCAAGGAAATAAAAATCAAGATTTTTATCGACAAGAAATTCAACTGTTCCTGCATTTGAATAACCAATTTCTTTTGCAATTTGAATTGCAGCATCAGTTATCTCTTTTCTTTTATTATTGTTTAATGTTATAGAGGGTGCTTCTTCAATAATTTTCTGATAACGGCGTTGCAGGCTGCATTCTCTTTCATATAAATGAATAATATTTCCGTAATTGTCTCCAAGGATTTGTACTTCGATATGTCTGGGTGATTCCAGGTATTTTTCAATATAAACAGTTCCATCACCAAAATAATTTTCTGCCTCACGTGATGTAGCTATTAATGACTCTTCTAATTCAGCACCTGAATTAACTATTCTCATTCCTTTTCCACCACCACCACTTGCTGCCTTTACTAAAACCGGGAATTTAAGCGTTTCTCTTTTTGAGACTATTTGCTCTATTGTACCACTATCTCCCTTTGTAATTGGAATTCCAATTTCCGCAACTAATTTCCGGGCTTCTAATTTATTACCCATTACATAAATTGCTCTGGAATCAGGGCCAATAAACAATATATTATTTTCCTCACATGCTTTTGCGAATTTTGAATTTTCTGCCAAAAAACCATATCCCGGATGGATTGCATCACAATTTGTTTTTACGGCTATTTGAATTATTTTATCAATATTTAAATAGGTGTCAGCTAAATTTCCACCGTCAATTTTATAGGCTTCGTCACATTTTACCCTATGCAGGGATTTTGCATCCATATCGGTAAAAATGGCAACGGTTTCAATCCCTAAACGTCGGGCAGTTTTCTCAATTCTAATCGCAATTTCTCCTCTGTTTGCAATTAGTACTTTTTTAATTCTGATCATTAACTTATTGTTCTTTAATCGATTTCAGAAAGCCAGTCCGGACTCCTTTTTTCAAGGAAAGCTGACATTCCTTCCTGTCCCTCTTCAGAAGACCTGATCCTGGCAATCATTTTGGCAGTATATTCCAATGATTCATTATGTGTCAGTTCGTTACAAATACTATGTATTAACTCCTTACACAAAGAGACTGCCTTTGGGCCACTTTTAAGCAAAAGCTCAATTGAGTTCCGGTAATAATCTTCTAACATTTCTTTTTCTAAAGATTTGTTTATTAAGCCTTTGCTCTCTGCAATATCTCCATTAAATCTTACACCTGATAACATAAATTCTTTCGCTGAAAACTCACCAACGCGTTTTATTATATAGGGACCGATACATGCCGGTATAAGCCCGATTTTAACTTCGCTCAAAGAAAAAACTGTATCTGCTTCTGCATACACAAAGTCACAGGCCGCTAACAATCCATTCGCGCCGCCAATTGCAGCTCCATGGACAATTGCAATTGTTATTTTCTGACTCGAATATATGGTGTTAAAGCAAAGGGATAATTTGAAACTTTCGTTATAATTCTCTTCATAACTATAATTGGCAACATCTCTCATCCATTTCAGGTCAGCGCCTGCACAAAATGATTTCCCTTTTCCACGAATAACTATTATTCGTAATTTTTCATCAGCGTCAAGAGTTTTAAAAGCATCTGTTATCTCAGATATCATAGTCTCATTAAAAGCATTATGAATTTCCGGCCGATTTAACCAGATTGTAGCTATTTGAAATTCTTTTTCAATTTCAATTGTCGAATATTTGCTCATAAATTTGAATGTTCAGTTTAATTTAAACCAGGCCAGATCTACATTCTAAAAACACCATAATTCGGATCTGGATACTCTTTATTGAGAGATGCAGCAATTCCCAGAGCAATAACTTTTCTTGTATCAACAGGGTCAATTATTCCATCATCCCATAATCTGGCAGTACTATAATATGCAGAACCTTCATTATTATATTTGGTTAAAATTTCAGTTTTTATCTTTTCAGCCTCTTCAGTTGATAACTCTTTCCCAACAGTTTTATACTGATCTTTTTTAACAGTAATTAATACATCCGCAGCCTGTTCTCCTCCCATAACAGATATTTTGGCATTGGGCCACATAAACAACAATCTCGGATCATAAGCCCTGCCAGCCATTGCGTAGTTTCCTGCACCAAACGAACCACCAAAAACAACAGTAAATTTAGGAACATTTGCATTTGCAACAGCATGTACGAATTTTGCACCATCGCGAGCTATTCCACTATGTTCATATTTCTTCCCAACAATAAAACCTGTAATGTTCTGAAGAAACAGTAAAGGAATTTTTCTCTGTCCGCACAGTTCAATAAAATGAGCACCCTTTAAAGAAGTTTCCGAATAAATTACTCCGTTATTCGAGAGAATACCCACGGGATATCCCATTATCCGCGCAAAACCCGTTACCAATGTTGGAGCATAATTCTCTTTAAACTCATGAAAGAAACTACCATCAACCATCCTTGCTATAATCTCCCTGGAATCGACAGATTTTCTAAAATCAATCGGAGCAAGTCCATACAATTCAGCAGGACTATAAAATGGTTCTTCGCTGGGATATAACCTTAATTTCTGTTTTTGCTCCGGATTATAGTTTTCAAATATATTCCTGCAAATTTGAATTGCGTGTTGATCGTTTTCGGCTAAATGATCAGCCACACCTGATTTATTTGTATGAACAAATGCCCCACCCAGCTCTTCCGCAGTAACATCTTCGCCGGTGGCTGCTTTTACTAAAGGTGGTCCTCCAATAAATATTGTTCCCTGATCCCGCACAATAATCGTTTCATCGCTCATAGCCGGAACATATGCACCACCAGCGGTACATGATCCCATAACAATTGCGACCTGTGGTACTCTTAAACCGGATAATCTGGCCTGATTATAAAAGAAGCGGCCAAAATGAAATCTGTCGGGGAATACATTTGCCTGTTCGGGCAAAAATACTCCTCCTGAATCTACGAGATAAATGCAGGGTAAGCGGTTCTCCAGAGCAATTTCCTGTGCTCTTATGTGCTTTTTTATTGATTCTTTTACGTAGGTTCCTCCTTTTACAGTAGCATCATTAGCAATAATTATTACTTCATTGCCATGAATTACTCCTATACCGGTTACTATTCCTGCAGAAGGGAAGGCATTCTCATAAATGTTATATGCAGCCAGAGTGGATAATTCCAAAAAAGGTGTATCTGGATCGATTAACAGATCTATTCTCTCCCGTGCTAAAAGTTTCCCCCTTGAACGATGCTTTTTTATGGTTGATTCAGTTCGTTTTTCGATTACGGTTGCTAAATGTTCTTTATAGACAGAGAGTAGATCTTTAAACGCTTTTTCATTTTCCCTAAACTCTTTTGATGATGTACTAATACGTGATATTATCCTTTTCAAAATTGATGTATTTAGGTTACAATACAATATTACTATAAAATTAATTACAATTTAGATGTAGCTGGCATAGTAACTAGGGTTTTATAACATCCAATAGCTAAATTACGAAACTTTTAGAACCTGGAGATCCAAAGAACAAGTAAGGAGCCAGAGAGACTTGAAACCCGAAAATCCAACCTGCATAATGATTATACGGATCGAGCTATTACCCCTCTTGACTATCATGAAATGAAAGAAATAGTTATTAGAGGATTTGCTATGGCAAAGGACAAACTCATTGATTTACAACAACAAACTTCACCTTTTAAAATGTATCTTGAGAAGGAGGTTCCACTGCCGGAAAACCTCCTGGGGTATTAAAGGAAGTCAGATGGCCCCTAACGCTTATATTAAATATACTAAAATCTAATCCTTTGAATTATTAATAATTAATAAATTGACTATCCTTGTATCTTTATTTATCTTGATATTAATTATAATCTTAAAGGGAGGTATATGAAAGTGATATTTAGGTGCATAAAGATTATAGCGCTACTAATAGTTATGTTTAGCTTCTGCATGTGCTCAAAAGATAATCCGGATTTGAAGCCTGAAAGTGTTACTGATATTGATGGGAATACTTATAAGGTGGTCAAAATTGGCACACAGACCTGGATGGCAGAGAACTTAAAAGTTACGCATTATCTCAATGGTGATGCTATCGATAACATACAGGGTGACTTATGGGACAATCAAACTGCTGGAGCATTTTGTCTTTATAATAATGATGAAACGGTTGCAGGTACGTATGGATTATTATATAACTGGTATGCAGTTATAGATAGCAGAAAAATTTGTCCGGATGGATGGCATATTGCGAGCAATGACGATTGGGAAACCCTCTCCGCTTCGAGCATGGAACTTAAAGAACAGGGGACTAATCACTGGATCTCACCCAATAATTGCCTTGTCAAATTCTCAGGATTTAATGGCCTTCCGGGAGGTAGTGTCGGTTATGACGGCAGCTCTAATTCACTTGGTGAATATGGATACTGGTGGACCTCAATTGAAGACGATGCAGATAATGCATGGCTCATTATGATGATCAATATCAACACGGGCCTGACAGGGGAGGTTAATATGTATAAATGGATTGGAGCCAGTGTTAGGTGTATAAAAGATTGATTTATCTTTATTAAATTTTTTTGCCTTTTGATAGATATCCAATTTTGGGAACCGAACAATGTGAGCAAGGTAAAGCCATGCGAGGATGGTTAGCTCAATGAGCGTAGCGAGTTAAGTCGAACATAATAACAGCTTTAGCGAGACAAAGCTAAGTTACGAAAAAAGTGAAGAATAGTGTGAGTGCGAACGCTCTTGTAAAAATAAATGGGGAAGAGTGAGTGTGAGAGTGAGTTTTGAGAAAATCAGAATGAGAGTGGTCACTCGAGTTTTCGCTCTCGCTCCCACTCTCACTCTGATTTTGTACCCCGAACGGACAAAAGTT
>BS_KBA_SWE02_21mDRAFT_10000649_pt1 | contig 13128 bp, 8 predicted proteins | sample BalSeasSWE02_21m_FD_9196 | JGI IMG/M metagenome (IMG submission 9196)
ATAACGTAGTGAACAAAAATCCACTTTGGGGAGGACTTGCTGAAAACGTTGTTTAATAGTTTGCACAATAATTGTTTCCTCGAAGTTTAGATTTGACAACTTTGCGAAGGTTGTTTATTTTGAACTCACCTTACGCCTAACCACCCCCGGCCCCTCCTTGGTAAGGAGGGGAGTACACACCACTTGAGTCGCAGGGTTGACTCCCCTCCTTGCTAAGGAGGGGCCGGGGGTGGTTGAGTTAAAAGTGTGTAAGGTAAATTATGACTGTAAAGCAATAGCAACCAGCCAACGTAACTCTAACGACGGCTCGGTTTCCGTAGTATAACGCTCCCATAATAACTTCGCGGCGGTGGGTTGATGCAAAGCGATATGGGCTAATAACGAAGCCATCATTAGATAATCATGCTCCGCTGAAGAAATGATTGGCCCCTTGGGCAATAATCGACTGGTGATCGATAATATTTGCTCAAATTGACGCTGACTAATCGCTGTATATAAATTTAGCATCTCTTTCACCGGTACCGGTAAGTCATTCCAACAAGGCGCGGATTCAATCGCGGACCAGATAATTAGCATCTCCTGAGGAGATAAAAAAGGTAGCATCGTTTCTTGTAGTGAATGCAATGCTGGTAGCCAATTCGTCTGTATTGCCGTTTCAAACTGCGCTTTAACCTCCTTATTATCCAGCAGTGGACATAAATGCTCCTGCCAGGACCCGACTTCCCGTATTAAAGTCACATTATGATGATTTAACGCGACCGTTGGAGTGAATTTCGGATCCGCTAACTGTTGAAAATATTGATAAATCGCTTGTGCCTGGCGAGCCTGTAGATTGACGGTATAAATCGTTTCGGTCACCGGTAAAGTCGGCGGCGATAATGCCAAAGATGATCCAGTTACCACTTCCACCAGTGGCAATGGTAATAACCGCAGATCAATCAACTCCGCCGATTTTTTTTGTAAATAGCGTGCTTTCACGGCACCCAAATCGAGGACGGGGAAATAGTCAGAATTGGCAGGCAACTGATAGGAGTTGAATAGAGGTTGCAACATTCGTTTGTTGGCTATTTTACGTAACCACAGGTCTTGCTTATGCAGAATATCGATTCGAGTCAGCGTCGAGGTCAATTCGGGCCAACTGAAAATTTTATCCGTAGGGTCAGGGACTTGACCTTCTTTTTTAGCCACAATGATGATGTCCAAGCCAGCGATGCCATAAATTACGTAATCCGCAAAATAAGGAGACATGGCTTTGAGTATTGAAGCAATCAACGGCATATCCATTTCATATAAATGAAACCATTGCACTAAGAGACCATCAGGGTTTAAATGAGTACGAATGCGTTGATAAAACTCTTTAGAAAATAGTCCTGCTACTCCACTCACCCAAGGATTAGAAGGCTCCGAGATGATTAAATCATAATTTTTTTGCTGATTGGTAAAAAATGTTTTGGCATCTTCCACATAAAGATGACTACGAGCATTCTCAAACGTGTGAGCAACTCTAGTGCCAAACCCTTTGGCGGCTTCAATGATGGCCGGTTCAATTTCAATCGTATCCACTCGGTCCAAAGTAGGCATAGTCAGTAACGTATGGGTGGTTAACCCGGAGCCCAGCCCAATCACCGCCGCCGTTTTTAGGTTAGCATCGATAGCGACCGGTAACACCGCCGCCAGTATCATAGTTGGCTCATCTATTGTCACTTTCTCCGCCACCATACTCAGTGTGGCATCCGGTTTGCCATTGGTGCTAATAGTTACCTCCCCGCCGTGCCGATATAAATCGACCGAAGCCGTTTTACCGTCCCGATGAAATAGTATTTCGATATTAGGTAAAAGTTGGCCATAACGAAATACCCCAGAAGCCATTTTTATGGGGTCAAACTGGATCCACCACACGCTGGCCATCACTGCCACACTGGTAGTCGTAGCGAGCATCGCCCACCGGAATTTATTGATGGGGCTACTGGCATACCAAAGTAAAGCTAAACCTAAGAGAATATCAATGCCTCCTCCTATCGTAATTAAATTTTTTACTCCCCAAGTGGGCATAATCAGTTGTACCCCTAGTACTACGCCAATAATCGCACCCAAAGTATTCGCCGCATAAATGCCACCGATAACTTTCTCACCGTAGCCGCGAGCCAGTAATTGATAAGTTAATAGTGGTAAAGTCATGCCCGCACAAATCGTTGCTGGTAACATGAGGAGCATAGCAATGCCGTGGCTGGAGAGGTTAAACAAGGTATAACCTTGGTCCGTTTTGGTAAACGCGGTCAACATGTATTGCATCACGTTGAACGTGTGACCATAAGATAATAAGGTGGACAGTGCTAATAAGCCCATGGCAATTTGAATCCATCCTAACACACTGAGCGGATTAGCGAAATTATCTATGCGTCGTCGCAACCAATAACCACCTAACGCCAGTCCTAAAATGAATGCACTCAGCATGAGTTCAAACGCATGAGTGGAGCTACCCAGGACTAAACTGAGCATTCGAATCCAGCCAATTTCATAGAGGAAGGAGGAGAGACCGGTGAAGGCAGCAGTGAATAAAAAGGCTATCAGTAATGGTGAGGAAGGAGATGAAGCAGTCTTGACGGTAACAATTTTGGCGGAGGTTATTGGCGAATCGTCGTGGCAGAGTAGCCAGACTATTAAAGCCAGTACCAAGTTAATTAAGCCGGCGGTGAGAATGGTGCCAGGTAATCCCACCATTTCTATTAACACAAAGCCACTAACCAGAATGCCAATGGCCGCCCCCAAACTGTTGGAAAAATATAGGACTGCAAGCGAGTGGCCAGGGGTAGCAGGGAACCGGCGAATGATTCCCGCGCTCATTAATGGAAACGTGCTACCGAGTAAAATGGATTGCGGTAAAATCAATAAAGTTGCCAGGGTCCATTTCAAGAAGGTGACCTGAGTAACCGAAGTTAAATTGGGAATNAGGTGGGTATAGGCNAGTTCAGTGGTGTTAATGAATAGTGAATGGAAGATGAGGGCGAATACTCCAATTACTCCTTCGACGAGAGCATAGCTAAGTAGTAAATTGGAAAAGTTTCGACTATAACGACTGGCCAGCCAGGCCCCAAGGGCCATGCCACCCATAAAAATGACGAGGACTAACGTTTGGGCATAAGCCGCATGGCCTAAGAATAATTTCAGGTAATGAGTCCAAATCGATTCGTAAATTAAACCGGCAAAACCAGAAATCGCAAACAGGGTAAAATAAGTGTGAAGTAGTAAGGAGTTTTTAAGTTTTAGTGAATCCATAAAATGAAAATTAAGAATTAAGAATTATTGAGACTGGTGGAATAATGTGCTAAGTACTGAAGCCAAAATTTTCTCCTATGTTCTTTCGCCCCTCTCCCTTTGGGAGAGGAGCCGGGGGTGAGGGAAAATACCGCCGAATTTTTGCTTCAGTACTTAATCCTCGCACCAGGATTCAGTCAACACCGCTTGCACGACTTTTAATACCTCTACCGTTGGTGCAACGTCGTGAGTACGAATGATTTTTGCTCCTTTGTTTAAAGCTAAAGCGGCTAAGGCCAAACCGCCTGATAAACGTTCTAACGGCGGTTTATTTAGAATTTTACCGAGCATGGATTTACGCGACACGCCCACTAAAACTGGATAACCGAGCGTGGTCAATTCCTGCAACTGATTCATCAATTGGAGGTTATGTAGTAAAGTTTTACCAAAACCAAAACCTGGGTCAATGATAATTCGAGAGGAGGCGATACCAGCCGCTAAACAGGCTTGAATTCTGGCACGTAAAAAGTCACTGATTTCGCAAACTACGTCATCATAAGTGGGATGCTCTTGCATGGTGCGTGGCTCATTTTGCATGTGCATGAGACAAATATAGACCTCTGTTGCCGCGGCGACGATGGCTAAACTGTTAGGCGACCGTAATGCGGTGACATCATTAATCATTTGGGCACCTGCCGCAATCGCAGCTTGCATGACTTGAGGTTTATGTGTGTCCACCGAAATCAAGATGGGTAATTCGGCGTGAAGTTGTTCCACAAGGGGAATGACTCGATCCAATTCTTCTTGAATTGATACCGGTAAAGCCCCGGGACGTGTTGATTCGCCACCAATATCAATGAGGTCCGCGCCTTCGGCGACCAGTTGTCGAGCGTGAGTTAGGGCCGCGGCTCGTGAAAAAAAATGTCCCCCGTCGGAAAACGAATCGGGGGTGACATTTAGAATGCCCATAATTTTAGGCGAAGTGAAAACGGTCATGGTGGTAACATGGTTCGATTTATAGTAAAATTCATATAAAATTGTACGTACCCTCTGGAGTGCAATAAGGATTATTGCGCCTAGCGGCGCGTAGCGGCGCAATAATTCTTATTGCACTCCAGAGGGAATAGTACAGGTTCAAAGGGATTTTACTATATCAACTTGGTTCGATTTGTCAACTTTCAAAAAGTTGACAAATCTCGGTTTAGATTTGTCGTTTAGATTTGTCAACTTTCAAAAAGTTGACAAATCTCGGTTTAGATTTGTCAACTTTCGAAAAGTTGACAAATCGACCGAAAAGTTGACCCATCGACTTTCGAAAAATCGGTTAGTTAATGCAAACTCGCCGGCCCCCCAATCTTACCATTCTTTTTGGTTTGCAAATTAATTACTTCCGCACTGTTAGCTTCCGTGGTCGTGGTGCTAGTAGAATCGCCATTATCTTCCCAATCCTTGGGCGGACGCGGCGATTTACCGGCCATGAGATCGGAAATTTGGTCGCTGTCTAAGGTCTCATATTTGACTAAAGCCTCGGCCATGAGATGTAAGATTTGTATATGTTCTTTGAGCAAAGTTTCGGCGCGAGCATAATTGCGGTCAATCAAGGAACGAACTTCTTCATCAATCACATGCGCCGTTTCATCGGAGACCAATTTGTGATTGGTGACGGTATGCCCTAAAAAGACTTCGCCTTCTTCTTCACCATAAGTCAATGGTCCCAACCGCTCTGACATGCCCCATTTAGTGACCATGCTACGCGCAATTTCGGTCGCACGTTGCAAATCATTACTGGCACCGGTGGTAATCGCTTCCGCTCCAAATATCAATTCTTCAGCTAACCGACCACCAAAAATGCTAGAAATTTGACTTTCCAAAAACTCTTTACTGTGGCTTAAACGGTCCGTTTCTGGCAAAAAGATGGTGACTCCTAAGGCGCGACCACGCGGAATGATACTTACCTTATAGATGGGGTCATGTTTGGGCACTAAACGCCCAACAATGGCATGACCAGCTTCATGGTAAGCCGTGAGACGTTTTTCCTCTTCAGTCATTACCATGGAGCGACGCTCGGCCCCCATCATGATTTTATCTTTGGCTCTTTCAAATTCTTCCATCGTGACCATTCGCTTATTGGCACGAGCGGCTAACAAAGCGGCTTCATTGACTAAGTTGGCCAAATCCGCGCCAGAAAAGCCTGGGGTGCCTCGTGCAATCATACTGGACTTGACATCATCATCGATAGGCACTTTTCGCATGTGAACTTTGAGTATCTGCTCGCGACCACGAATGTCCGGTAANGGTACCACCACTTGCCGGTCAAAACGACCTGGGCGTAAGAGGGCGGGATCAAGGACATCAGGTCGGTTAGTGGCGGCAATCACAATAACACCTTCATTGCCTTCGAAACCATCCATTTCGACCAGTAATTGATTCAACGTTTGTTCACGTTCATCATGTCCGCCCCCTAAACCGGCGCCACGGTGACGACCGACGGCATCGATTTCGTCGATGAAGATGATGCAAGGTGAATGTTTCTTGGCTTGCTCAAACATATCGCGGACTCGTGAGGCACCCACGCCAACAAACATTTCGACAAAGTCGGAGCCAGAAATAGTGAAAAACGGCACTTTGGCTTCACCGGCGATGGCTTTGGCTAAGAGCGTTTTCCCAGTCCCAGGTAAGCCTACCATCAAGACCCCGCGGGGAATTTTACCGCCTAAATTTTGAAACTTGGCCGGATCTCGTAGAAAATCTACTAATTCTTTGACCTCTTCTTTAGCTTCGTCCACTCCAGCCACATCCGCAAAGGTAATTTTGACTTGGTCCTCCTCAATCATCCGGGCCCGACTTTTGCCAAAAGATAAGGCACCACGGCCGCCACCACCTTGCATCTGGCGCATGAAAAATATCAGTACTCCAAACAGTAACAACATGGGAAACCAGGAAATAAAAATCTGCACCAGTAGCGATTGTTCCTCTGGCGCATTGGTTTGGATGGTGACATTATGTTTAATGAGATCACCAATTAGACCAGGGTCACCTGGATTATAAGTGACAAATGGTGTACCCGTCTGCATGGTACCACGAATATTCCGCCCGTCGATTTCCACTTTTTGAACTCGACCTTGTTGTACGTCGAGAATAAATTGAGAATAATCTGCGGGTTGGATGCTAGGGGCGTGTGTGCCAAAGTTGTTAAAGACCATCATTAATACTAGGGCAATAACTACCCATAGTAAAAGGTTTTTTGCCATGTCGTTCACTAAGTATATTCCTCTTTATTTTTCTAACTAACCAAGTAAATTGTTTAGATTAAATTAGATTATATGCGTTTTTAACAAAAAAACAAGTGTCTAGGGGTGACGCTTTTATGATAATATATTTATTTTATTCAAATAGTTATGATTTAAATTTGGCTTATCTAATATTTTTATAACTAAATGCAATTACCACATAATTTTATCAATGCGTAACGGTTAGTGTAATCCAGGACCGACGCACTAGAATGTTGGAGTAGAGGCTTTAGCCGGTAGGGGCCGGCCCACCGGCTAAAGCCTCAATGCCATTAAGTTAAGCCGCGTTGGAGTCCAAACCTTCAGTTTTGGACGAGATTGGTCAAGGTAAGACGGCGTTGCCAAATCTGAAGATTTGGACTCCAACGCCGTAACCTTAGCTTAGCTTAACTTAACTTAATGGCAGTGAGGCTAAAGCCTCTACTCCAACTAAAGCCTCTACTCCAACGTGACTTCATGGCGTTGGTGATTTTACGTCCCAGTCGGAAGTAAGCACCGCATTGCCAGTGGAGGACGCATCCTACCTACCGATATAGTGTTTGGCTAAAATATAAATTTCCGCTGATCGGCTACGAGAGGCTTCTGGTTTGCGAATAACGACTTGTTTGAAATAAGACCTCAATTCTTTAAGATAAATATCAAAACCCTCTCCTTGGAACACTTTGGTTAAAAAATGTCCTTGTGGAGCCAATACTTGAAAAGCAAAATCTCTTGCCAATTCAGCTAGTAACATGGCACACGGTTGGTCGATGTCTTTAATACCGCTTAAATTCGGCGCCATATCTGACATGACCAATTCTATTTTGCGATTAGCCAGATGATTCAATAATTTATCTAAAATCAGTACCTCACGAAAGTCGCCTTGAATAAAAGTGACCCCTGGTAATGGCTCTATTGGTAACAAATCCACCGCGACAATTTGTACTTGGTTTGGCCAGTGTTGTTGCACCCATTGTGACCAGCCACCGGGTGCAGCACCTAAATCCACTATGGTCATCCCTGGCCGCAATAGGTGGTCACGCGCATTAATTTGCGCTAGTTTATAGACCGACCGCGACCGGTAACCTGCGCCTTGCGCTTGTTTCACGTAGGTGTCGTTGGAATGCTCTGTCAACCAACGGTGACTACTTTTTGACATAGACATAGATAATAATTAAGTCTCCTTCCGCACGGTTAACACCACCACCCCCAACCCCTCCTTGGTAAGGAGGGGGGTATCCTGGCGGTGCTGGTAGTATACGTACTCCCCCCTTACCAAGGCTACTCTATGCACACCACTGCATTTCTACTCGTTCCCACGCGGAGCGTGGAGTCCAAGACAGGTCTTGGACTCCAACCCACGCGGAGCGTGGGAACGAGAACCAACCGGTTGGAGTAGAGGCTTTAGCCGGTGGGCCGGCCGCGACGACCTTTAATGGGGGAGCCCCTACCGGCTAAAGCCTCTACTCCAACATTCTAAATAGTTTTCGGCTCGCCTTCCCACGCGGCGCGTGGGAACGAGCAGAAATGCAGTGGTGTGCATAGAATAGCCTTGTTAAGGCGGGGAAATTTCCCTGGCGATTCCCGCGAGGCTACTCCCCTCCTTACCAAGGAGGGGTTGGGGGTGGTGGTGCTTAAAGTAAATAATTAAGTCGGAATAATCTCTTTCTGTTTAGACATCGTGTTAGCTAAGAGGGTACGTAAATTATTGAGTAACTCCTCTCGACTATATGCTCCTTTTTGGAACACGCTATCGACTCGATGAGTCAGCCAGGTTCGATCTTCACTACTAACATCTTTGGCCGTTAACACTACCACCGGAGTATTCGCACAGAGCGTATGTTGACGCAAATGAGTAATAAATTCAAATCCATCCATTTGAGGCATCATCAAATCCAATAAAATTAAATCGGGAGGTTGTCGGTCTAACAAACGTAATGCACTTTCACCATTATCGGTTTCCATCACTTGCCAACCGACTTTATGTAACATCCGAACCAGCATTTCACGGGTAGTATTATCGTCTTCTACAATCATCACCATCGGCGGTGCTTTGGTGGAACGATATTTTCGTAACACTTTAGTGAGTTGGTCACGGCTAATCGGTTTAGTTAAATATTCAGCCGCACCCAGCGAATAACCAATATCTTTGTCCTCCATCATGGTCAACACAATCACGGGAATATGAGCTAATTCCGGGTCCGCTTTGAGTTGAGTTAAGACTTCCCAGCCATCCATGCCTGGCATCATCACATCCAAGGTAATAGCATTGGGCCGTAATTTCTTAGCTAGACGAATACCTTCTGGACCGTTATCGGCTAAAGCGACCTGGTAACCAATTTTACTCAAATAAGCCTGTAATAAATTTCGCACCACATCATCATCATCAATGACTAAGACCGTACCACTTTCCATGGACACGCTGGGTTTTCTAATCGGGAGAGTTTCCTTTTCCGTGGCCGTTTTGGACAAGTTCATTTGTACACTCAACTGCGCTGGTAAGCGGATGGTAAACCGACTCCCTTTCCCAAATTGACTTTCGACCTGTATCGAACCACCTAACATTTCCACTAAACTTTTGGTCACCGCTAATCCCAAGCCGGTGCCGCCATATTTGCGGCTAGTGGAAGCCTCCGCTTGCGTAAAGATTTGAAACAGATTAGCTTGTTGCTCCGGCGTCATTCCAATCCCTTCATCAATTACCTCAAACTGGAGCCATTCACCATCTGCTTGTAGCTGACGTTGTACCGTTAAGGTCACTTTGCCTTGTTCCGTAAATTTAGTGGCATTGCTGAGGAGATTTAAGAGAATCTGTCTTACCTTCACCAAGTCACTGTACATCGATCCTAAATGGTCTTCACCTTCTAAGTGTAGGGTATTAGAACGATTATTGATCAGGGGCTGAATCGTGGTAAGCAGATGTTGAACCATTTCGGAGACATCGAAATTTTCCAAGTACAGTTCCATTTTACCCGCTTCAATTTTAGAAATATCCAAAATTCCATCTAGTAACATCAACAGATGTTTAGCTGAGGTATGAATATTTTTAACATCCTTTGTTAAATCAAGACGTTGACACTCCTTAATTTCTTCCTCTAACATCTCACTATAGCCCACTATGATGTTCATGGGCGTGCGTAATTCATGGCTCATATTGGCCAAAAATTGACTTTTAGCGCGGTTGGCTTCCTCGGCTTTTTGTTTAGCTTTCTGTAATTCTAGGGCGGCCCGTTTTTGCGCCGCAATATTTTCCACATTAGACCAAGCATAACGTTCACCATTTTGTTCTATTATCAAGGCCGATAGTTTTACCGGTACCGTATAACCATCACGGTGTTGAAATTCCTTTTCACTAGGTCCATATCGTTCCCCTGGTTGTAGGATTTGAAATAAAGTTTTGTCGTTATTTACCTCCGTTTCTCCAATAATATCTTGCCAATAATTCAATTTCAAAGTATCGTCGACGGAACGACCTAAAATTTGCGCCAAGGCGGGATTGACCATTTCAATGGTGCCATCCAGTCGCCATAAGCCCAACCCAATTAAAGTCACTTCCAGCAAATACTGGGTATGTTGTTGGCGCTCGTATAAATTTTTATAAGACTGTTGCCAATGGGTTTGCATTTGATTAAGCGCGATGACCATTTGTTCCAACTCATCGGTATCAGTGTGATCTCGCGGTGACCGGTTTAATTCGAATTTGGTGGTGGTTTGTTCTAAATTAGTATTCTTGGCCAAATTAATAATTTTACTCAAATGTCGTGCTATCATCCACTGAAAGATCCACAAAATAAATATCGCCACCAAAAAAATTTGAACGACATTCATCACTATTAACGTTATCAACACACGTTGCCATTCAGGTGAAAGATAAAAATATAATAGTGCTATAGTTGAGAAGACAGTGAGAGTGATACTCAACAAGATGACGTAAACCGTAAAACGATAAGCGATTTTATTTTTTAAAATTCTCATGGTGGTCTATTATGATCTAAGGTTAAGTTAAGCTAATCAGTTTCGCGAAATTAATTGGAGTGGTTAACCGGTGATTGAAGTTATCATTGGTTGATTTTGGGCACTGAAATACATTCATCCGTAAACACTAAGGTAAGGTCAATGATTATAAAATTCAAGTGAACATCTTGATGGTAACATTTTACTGTAGTCCAATCACTTTACTGACCATCTGGTGCCACGGTGGTGACTTGATTTCTATTAAACTGACACACGACTCTATCACTAAAAAGCGCAAGGCTCACCACGATAATGATAGTAACTAGACTGATGCCAAGTCCTAGCCACAGTCCTTTGGCGAAACCGTCCCCACCACGACTTTGAAATAACCGGTTACGTTCCTTTTCCAATTGTTTTTGCTTCTCCAAAACCACGGCTAACTGCTCTTTCAGGCTGTCAGTCTCTTTAGTCGCTTGATAACGAAAACCCTCAGAGTCTTGTTTTAGTGTTTCGTATTGAGTGTCCCGCCATTGTAGTTGCTCAGTCAGTCGTACTACTTCCTGTTGCAACTTGTCATTACTTAAATAACTTTCTTTAGTCACCGAAACCGCATGTTTTTCGGCCTCCTCTTTTAAGCGCGTCAATTCATCCTTAACTTTACTAAAAACTTTAAGTTTTTCACGAGTTTTATGTTGGGACAGTTCAATATGGTTAATACGTTCTTCAAATAATTTGGCTACTTCTTCAGTAGAGCGAAGTTTAGCTGGTTTTTTTTTAGTTTCGGTAGCTGGTTGTGGGTGATCTCCGTTTGACTGTTTGGTCACAACAGTGGAGTTGTTTTCTTCTTTTACCGTGGCGGTAGCTTTATTGTTTTGAACAATGGCTTGGCGTTGCTGCGTTTCTAAGTTAGTTAGTATTAATCGCAACTTATTTAGTCTCAGACTCAACTTATTGGCTTCATCGGTTTTTAATTTAACCTCTTCTGGATTCTCGGCGGCCCCAATTTGAATTTTGATATGGTGATATTGCCGCAAGAGTTTCTGAATTTGATCGCGAACTTCAATAATAGTAGCCACAAAGATAATCTCACAGAGCAAAATTAAAAAACTGGTACGGTCCATTGCCATCACTATGGCCATTCATTTTCAATAATATATTGGTAAACCAGTGAATCAAGTATACCATGCTAGTTTACCTCTTATCAACAATTATCAATTTCTCCTAAAATACTAAATCTTTCCCTAAACTATTACCTTCCCCTGCCATCGATTTTACATTAATTCAATCCTGTTATTCAATACGTAAAATTTGTTTTATCATAATGCAAACTGATGTATCTATCCACTATCCACTATTCACCATTCATTATCTACTACAAATATAAAATGCCAACTTATGTACCCTCATTCTACATGCCTTCTGAGTGGCAACGTGAATTACAACTGGCCATTGATAATCCGTTGTTTCTGCTAAAATTATTAAAATTACCCCCCCCTCTCAACCTATTACCCCAATCGGCATTTAATCTTCGAGTCCCTAGGGGATATGTGGCCAGAATGCGTCAAGGTGATCCCAATGACCCTTTATTACGTCAGGTGTTACCTTTACTCGATGAAACTGTCGAGATGCCCCAATTCAGTATAGACCCCTTAAATGAGCGGGCTGTTCAAACCGTGACGGGATTGTTGCATAAATACCACGGTCGTGTTTTATTGGTCACCACTAAAGCCTGTGCCATTCATTGTCGCTATTGTTTTCGCAGACACTATTCTTATCAACCCTTACCCATTTCGACCGTGATTGAAGCCATTCGCGCTGACACTTCGATTCAGGAAGTCATTTTAAGTGGTGGCGACCCCTTAACTTTAACCGATAATCGGTTAGCCGAATTGGCCCACCAACTCGCCACTATTCCCCAAATTCAACGCTTGCGAGTGCATACTCGCCTACCGATAGTGCTACCGGAGCGAGTTAATTCAGACCTGCTCACCTGGTTAACGGCGACCCGATTACAACCCGTGATGGTGGTCCATGCCAATCACCCCAATGAATTAAATCATCAAGTTAATCAAGCGCTACACAATTTAATCAGCGCTGGTATCACCGTCCTCAATCAGACCGTGTTATTACGTGGAGTCAATGATCAAGCATCGACTTTAATTCAATTGAGTGAAGCGCTCTTCAGTCAACGAGTGTTACCTTATTATTTACATCTCCTAGACCGAGTCCAAGGCACGGCTCATTTTGAGGTCCCACTGGCTCAAGCTACCCAAATCTTAGAACAAATGCGTCGTGCCTTACCCGGTTATCTGGTGCCCCAAATGGTACGAGAAATCGCCGGCATGGCTTATAAGCAACCCATTATTGCCTCTTGAGGTCTATCAACCACCCTCAATCCCTCAATCCCTCAACCACCCCCAACCCCTCCTTGGTAAGGAGGGGAGTGAGGAGAGGGCTATACTCAATACCATTAAGTTAAGCTAAGGTTACGGCGTTGGAGTCCAAAACATGTTTTGGACTCCAACGCTCCAACGCGCCGCGTGGGAACGAGAACAACCTGTTGGAGTAGAGGCTTTAGCCGGTGGGCCGGCCGCGACGACCTTTAATGGGGTGCCAACCCCTACCGGCTAAAGCCTCTACTCCAACATTC
>BS_KBA_SWE02_21mDRAFT_10000650_pt1 | contig 13110 bp, 4 predicted proteins | sample BalSeasSWE02_21m_FD_9196 | JGI IMG/M metagenome (IMG submission 9196)
GGGTATTACCATTTCCGATGGCAGAATAAATCCACCGGATCTTAGTTGGTACTGGTTTGCACTGGATTTCTGTAAGTACGCTCCTGTAAGTGGATATGTTGGTCTGTCCGTTGGAAAATTTGCAGTGGTAAGAGGTCTCCTGATATTAGAAGTTTCATTGATATTGGAAGTTTTATTCTATACCAGTTAAGAATTCAGACCAGGAGAAGGACAGACGCGTTTTATCCCTTGTAGTCACTTTGGTCCACAAAAATGAATCCTGGATCCTTGTCTGTCCATCACCATAAATAATGCGCTGGACGACAAACAGAACCAACAGAAGGATGATTGAACATCAAACCACGCACTTACCATCACTGAAACATCAGGTTGATTCTACTCGAAACAGCAAACAGCGGCAATATCATGCAATGATGTGGGTGCAGGATTTGGTTTAAATCATATATCCGTTGCTATAATTGAAGAGAGTATTCTATATTAGACAACGTTTCGATATCGCTACTGGTGTCGTTGAATTTTATCCAACAAGAAATGATACACAGTATGTCTCTCTGTCCATCTGACATTCGACGATGCAGAATTTTCCCAAGCAAAAAGGATTTGAAATTTGGTGGCGACGAAGCAGGGGCGCCCATTCCATCTCAATCCACCATTGCTATAAATGAGGATCCTGCTGCCATGAACGAGGATCCTGCGATGTTACATGTCGACGATGGGTTGAAAGCACCTTTATTGAAAGCTCTTGATGTGTTGGATCATGTTGACGATGATGGCATCACTGAAGAGTCCATCGACCATTCATTGTTGAGCATCATGGAATATTTGCATGGTATGTTTGATGGGTTATTTGGAAAGCACAGTGGTGATGCGAAATATTTTAAAAAGTACGGCAAGATGTTGATCATTCAAGAGACGGATGTGGAAGAAATGGAAATCCAGGGGGCGAGTCTATGCTATTCGACGTCGGCGGGTCAATTAGCCGGTCTTAATCTCGACCATCGTCCATTTCTCAAACGTATCCACATACTTGTTGATTCCAAGGAAGGGGCATATGGCGCGGATAATCTACATGCCAATTACCATTATCAAGTCAAGATGGCAGATTTGAAACAACATCTCAAAGATATTGCCAACCAGAAAGTTCAGGTGAGAATTGCCGGTATGAATGGCTGTGGTGTTTTCGACGGTGCTGGAATATGCAAAATTGGATGCCCAACAGCAAATCAGCCCGATTGCATCGTATATACTGCATCGAATCCTTTTGCTGTTGCTTACTCTAAAAGCAAGAAGTCCGACGACAAAGGGGGTGTGTCTTCCAGTGAACCCGCTTTCTTTTGCGCAATTGGTAAAGGTGTTCATGATTTTCGACCTCTTGTCGATCAACTGCGCATCGATAAGATGCATAGGTATTTGGTCGAGAGGGGGCGGTCCGACGATTGCGGAGCTGCACAGCGTAACCAAAAGTCAACTGTGCACTTTGGACTATCTTTTATGAATTGCACGAATGTTGAGAGAGGTGAATTGCATTATCTGCCCTCGCCAGAAATTACCAAAAGTCTCGACAAGGAACCTGGAATAGATGAAGATGAAACGATGTCGGTGACGATGCGGAAGTCGATGTTATCAATGACCCAACTTATGGATGCAATGTGTCGTGTCTTTGACATTCCTTATCTTTACAATGATCAGGATCGCACTGAAACATACGCAAGCGAGATTATCGTTGGGAATCGCCTGGAACATGGTATCGTCGATATATGCAATGATGATGGGGATCAAGATGGACTTGCGTGTCACGTTGATAACCAAAACGGCAGGAAGAAGGGGTACACTATGAACATTAGCTATTTTAAGTACATTAGAAACAAGAATGTGGTGTCGCCGGGCAATAAAAAGTACTACGAACGCATTCACGAGGGTGGGTACGGCCGTAAAATTTGCGACAGTACGTTGGAAAGAGCAGACAATATCACTCGGTTATTGGAAGATCTTTCTGTCTACATGAGCAAACTACCAGAATGTGTTGTTCGTTATGATCCTGACATGCTGCTTAATCGGATGAAAGGGGATGTGAATACTGAACATAATGATGACGTCGTTGGACGAAAAATCCACATGAACAAATCGGTGTTCTTTTCTTTTTATGTTTACGTGCTATCTGGATGGATTAACAGAAGGAAGGTGAAAAATGTTCCTGTGTCTTGGAGTGAATTGATTGAGGCTGTCACAACAGCGGTGAGGTGGACTACATCTCCGTCGTCTTGGGCAAATATATTCAACATTGTTACTGATGATGATGGTGTGATGGTGAAAGTGCCAAACGAAATACATCTGAGTGAACCTCTACGTCGAAAGATGAATCAAAAGATGGGAAGGAAAATGCCAAAGACAAATACATACGATTCTCCTTTCCCGCTTTATATTCTTTACATATTTAAATCCATTGAATTATTGGGTGGCATGGCCATAGGAAAAATCAGAAGATTTCAGCCGTTTCATGGACTCTCACATATAGATCTGCAGAGAGAAACAGAATCAATCCGAAACAATTTACGCCTCATAAACAAATTGGTGAACGATACTGCAAAAGCAAAGAAGAATTTTCCGAGAGACGTTGAGACGGATGATGAACTTTTAGAATGGGCTTCCAACATAGCCACTATCACTAGAGCCTATATTACTGATGCGGCAAAGACAATTAGAAATGGAGGTGTCTTAGGGTTAGGTGAATTGCTCTGTCATCACTTTGTTGGAATACTAAGTCATGGAGGTTGGATCGATGTGGCTCACGGTCTTAACACAAGCTTCAGTAAGGGCAATGGCACATCCGATTTTCTTCTTTCTGAGTATGGTCTTGATATCGTTAAGATCCCAAAAATTATAGATGTTGTGGCAAGGGCTTCTTGTTTTGAAAAGTTCCATCTTCATCGACGGCCTGTAGCCGAAAACAGTACTTGCAAGATGGGTCAAGAATGGAGGAGAGGCACGAGTACTGAATTCCTAGACACTGTTTGCATTGCAAATGATTCATTCCTCTCTGATATTTATGAAGGAAAGCTAGTAGCTCGGCGAAAGGGAGGTGTTACGACGAAAATCAATTCGGGCATTGTAACATGTGCCGATCAAACAACCAGGGATCGATTCGATTTCACTGTGATGTTTCAATCCAATCAGCAACAAGAGGTCTCTGCCCAATGGTTTCAGCATAACTTCGAGTTAGCTATTCATACTTTCCCAAAATCCGTGTTCAAAGCCACCGATAACAATGCAAAAAAGAAACGGAAGGAACAAGAAAAGATCCAGAAAGAGATGCAAAAGAAAATTAGTACATGGGACACTTCCCAGCAGCGTTCTTCTCTCTGTTCAGTTTGGAAAGATCGCAGTCGAAAATGGGGTTACGTTGATAAAAGTCCAAGGAGAATACACAATATTGTGAAGAAGCAGGCACATCTCCTTCTGCAAGAAATTCTATTTCATAGGATGTTGGTGATCAATCACATCGGAGAGATGTCGTCCTACCAAATAATAGAGAGGATTGTGAAACAATTTAAGAAAGAAGATGGTGACAAACTTGAACAATTAAGATTGGAGGTAAACAAGATGGTTATTGCCCTGCATGATGTGGATAATGTCAATGAAGTGGAACATGGACTGAAAACGGACTCTGATAACTGGTTTGACGAAATCACCAAACGGGTGGGAAGAAAGGAGACCTTGCATACAAAAAAGCGAAAGCGTACATTGCGTAGCATTGTTGCTGAAACAACGGAAAGTGATGATAGAGGGTTAATGGATGAAGACTTCAACGAGAAGGAGCGACAAAAAGATGGCATCGATTACGACATTATTGATTTAGATCCAACATACCAAGACGGTGATGGTTCTACGAATTACTTTATACTTGCAGGAAATCGTCTTGTTCCAACGTATTATGCGTTGAAAGAAGTATCGTCTAATTACCGAATTAATTGTGAGATCAATGTGGAAATAGCAAACGCTGCTGAGGTGAATACAACAAATGCAATTTTTTATTCGGTGCAATCAACTTCTGACCTATATTTTTTCTTCTTGATTAATCATAGAAAAGCACAGATTTTGTTAACAAGACCATATCTTACGAGAAATTAGTGTATAATAATTGGACGTTCTTCAACTGTACACTGCAATTAGACAGTGTGACATCACACCGATCTTGCGATTACCAATTTTTCAATGGCAAACGGGGAAAAATGAAACACGTATTCTCGATTGGTATGCACAAAATTGATAGTGGTTACTACTACGAGACGAGGACACATGCTAAACTTGCTCTGCTTATGGTGTTGATGATTGTTAGAGACCCAACATCCATTGAGAAAAGATTCTTGTCTGGACAAGATTTTGCTGTTCTTACCCCGAATGAGCATTGGGCATTTAATATTAACGATGGAACTGACGTTCGTTTGAAACAGCAGCCAATTTTATGTTTCATGCGTGCATCCAACCAAATTATAGTTCTTGATATGGATCAGTTGCGATATTTGGATTTTCAAAAGGAACGGTCTTTTTCAGAAGAAGTGACAAAGAAACGCAACCCTGGGAAATGCAAAACTGAAATTGTTATTAGGGACAAGACTGCAGTTTATCACGATGAGGTATTGAAAGGATGGAAGGATCTTCCCCGACAGAAGAAATCTTATTTTCAAATGAAAATTGCACGGCACAGTAGGGATAAGAACAATGGAACAGTAGTGTCATATCTGGCGGAAGCAATAATGCTTATTCACTTTCAACTACCAGTGGGAACAATTAAAACTGAAAAATCGGGCAAAGATATGCCTCCTGGTTGGTGCAAACTGAAAGTTATGCACAACATAAAAGAGTCATCGCGCACAGACAACTATTGGTTCTCGCCCAAGTGTAAATACAGGCTCCGATCTAAAGTTGAGGTGGATTTGTTTCTTGATTGTTTGTCTGAGATGGATGGTAACGAAGTAAGAGCCATGGAATTTTTTCCCGAACGAAACGATAAAAGGAAGAAAGAAGCAAAGCTAGAAGAACAAATTAGGATTAAAGAGACAAAATAAATACATCTGTGTTTGGATCTTTGGGTTTATTTTAATGTCACTTTTTACGATTACGCACCCATTGCTATTCGTTGGATTGTTACGACAAATCGAATTTGTTCCTCCTCAGGGCAGTTGAGATTGTAACTTTCCATAATACGACGGCCTCCGTCAATTCTTGCTTGGATGTCCGTACGTCCCTCTAATAACGCCTGAAGGTTGTTATTCTTCCACTGGAATTCCAAATCTTCTCTCTGGACCTGTTCCATGTGAGACAGACCACAGAGATATGCCGCAACACAGTACGGTCGAAAAAACGGGTCTTTTGTTCCTTTAGCGCCTCGGCCGCTGTTGTGTTGATAAAACCGCTTTGCCAAGTTTTCAGTCTGTCCGATATAATCTTTATCGAAGTCTCGAACGGATACAAGAAAGTAAACGTATCCCGATGAGTCCATCGGCAAGGTAATATCGCAGGTTCGATATGGGAAAACCTCAGCATACTCCATTGTAACGTTGCGTTGACCGTTATCATTGCCATTTACCGACAGCCTATCCAACAGCAATTCTATATAAGCTGTCCACTGGTTGCTTATTGTAATCAAATCCCATAATCTATTTACTGCAAATTCGACAGGTCCAACGATGATAGTGTCTTTCGCACGATGTGATCGACTGAGACCCACCACTCCTTGTGCTTTCTCCCATGGGGAACCATCTTTGTTACACTCCATGGCACATTTCCCTTCAATTGTATTACCTAACTGTTTATTGATTGTACCTGAGCCAACGTGACGCAATGCATACTGGTGCCGACAACCAACCATACCACGATGGGTGATCGGCCGATCTGGGGCATGACCAACCTTTACTGGTCTCCATTTTGCTGCCACCAACTCATTGTATGATGGGATGCCGTTGCTCACATCTATGTAATTTACCCCAGCCGGTGCGGCTAGCAAGGAGATTGGTGTTTTTAACATGATCATATTTGCTGTTGGAACTTCTAGCATGATTAGTAATTGAGACTGGTTGAATCCTTCACCGTTGAGTGTGGCCTCGAATTGAGCTCCACTCCAAAATAGCAGCTTCCTTGGTTCTTTTACACCATGATTCACTGCTGCTCTGACAGCATCAGAAATTGTGCGTGTGAAGTCACCTCTAGTGTCAGCGACTCGCTGCCAATCTTCAGCCTCACTGACTGTGAAGGGTGTACCATTAATTTCAAATCCACGCTGACAGCTTTCGACGTATTTACTCGATGCTTCATATGCTGGCATCCGACGAGCGTACATGCGTTGTACATCGGGTGTTATTTTGGGATCATCCCAATCATCCACAAAGGTCATATTTTCCCGTAATAACTTCTTGAAGCGAATTTCATACGCTGGATCACTTAGAAGTTCCACTGGATTCATGCGGGTCAATGCCTGTATCTCTTGGTATTCGGCATCACCATGAGCCCGTACTGAATGAGATAATCGTATCAGGACAAAGTCTGTGAGTATGTGGGATGACAACAGGAACGGCCACCCATCAATTGCCCCTAATTGAGTGTGATCCATGGTACCCAATATTAAAACACCCCCAAAAGGTATGTGTGAGTTTCGTGCAATGCGAAGAATTAAATCTAAAATGCTCAGTTGCTGGGCGGAGAGTTGACCACACTCATCGATGACTAGAACATCCATGGTCAAGATTACATGTAGATAACAGAGCTGACTATTCCGATGGAGTTTGTCAAGGGCGAGTTCTGCCAGTCTGTATGGATTACCGGATTTCTTTGGCGTTAATCCAAACAATCGGTGTAAATGAATGCCTCCAATAGCATTGGCCCGTACAGCCATCAGGGCAGTTGTCATTACTCGTAGGCCTTGTGATATTGCAAACAACGCAAATACTCAATAACAAATGTCTTCCCACTCCCTGGCGCTCCATGAACGATGTCACCCTTGGTGTATGTTGATGCGTCTGGCCCAAATTGTTGCGAATATTTTAAGATTGATCGTGATACAATTGTAATGGCCAAACGTTGCTCTATGAATGATTCCTCACTCTGTTGATCAAAATGAGTAAACGATGCAACTGGATCCCAGTTAACAGGTTGCAGTTTTGAGCATGATGCTACTATCTCCTGTTCTGGAATGTCAATGCCATTGGGCATGGATTGATAGATTGATGTGAGTTGATCATTCTTCTTCCCTTCCCAAAACGCTTTCAACTCGTCATCCTTACTGTCAAGCATTTCCGTTAGAATACAAGGTGGTAGCTCCGCGATGGGTATATCATTGTTAGACAAAACAGCATCAAAAAGTTGCTTTGCCAGAATAACATAATCATCAATACGGCGTAATGACACGGGCTGTACTGACAACACATCTGTAACCACGAGTCTGACCAACTGGTTTGAATACTCTTTTAACATCTCGTCGTCGTTGAATTCATTTCCAATCAGTTTAGCCTTTGCTAAACTCTCACGCATAGAACCCTGCATGCGAAGATCTAATTCGGTCTCAAACTCACCAAGCATAAGCATCATGTGTAGTAGAAATGGAACTGGATTGTGTGGAGTTACACTGGAAAACACTGGAATTGGAAGAACTTCGCCGAGATCATCGTGTACAAATTTTTCCTCTAAGATGCCGTCATTGTTGTTGATTTCAATCATCCTTATAAGATAATTCCTCAGCAACCATGAGTGAATTTGCACGTTCTCCTCTGAAATATTTTCTAAATAAGTGTTCACTTCTTTCAATGCCATTTTTCGCAATAGTATACGGCGTCCCAACCCATCGACCCAACCACACCTTTCAATGTCCTCGTCTAACAAATCCATGATTTCTTCAGGTTTTAATACTTTCTTGCATATATGAAACCACCGGAAGTACTTTCCGACTTTTGGAAATAGTTCTAACAGCTCCACAGGCCGCAGGCTAAACTGAGTTACCTCATCATACGCCGTGGACTTTACGCCATCATTGCGATAAAGTAGCAACTGACTGGGTGTCATAAAACGATTTGGCAGGAACCCCATCATCTCACGCACAGTCTGAGATGGCGACCTACTGGCATGCGTATCCGAAACACTAGCGTTATCGGGACGTATCAAATCACCATTCTCGTTCAATTTTACTTTGGTCGTTGATCTGTGTTCAAATGGCTTTGTGCAAATACGGACGTATCTCAACGTTGTCATAACTTCTGGATAACCCAGCAACTGCTGTTGCATCTCGGTGAATGCAATGGCTCGGCCACTTGGATGACGCCATTTCCGTGATTTTTCATATGCCTTATTTTCGTTCGCCTTGGAGCTTGTAATCTTTGTGTTATGCAAAAAGTCCTTCTCCGCCCGCATGACTGCACCTGTGTGAGCATCGGCCCATACTATGCAACGATTCCCGTCATCAAGCTTGACAATATATTTCACAACATACCTCGCAACACCGTTGGTGCCATGTAATATCTGGGCATTTTGCATTGATTTCGTAGCTGCAAAAAATTGATCAATCACTGGCGACATGTTGCATCGAGCACCAGGGTGTACTGGTCCCAAATGACGTTTTGGTACTAATAGATCACTGCGAAATGTCCCATTTGGTGCATTTTCAGTGGGTGGATCCCAAAGACCACAACGTTGTAATATGTCAAGGCATGCAGGTGAAAATTTAAAGTACAAGGGTTTCAACTCATGCTTCAATGGGTCATCCTTGCCAAAAACAGAGTGAATTTTACGACAGACATAATCATCCTTTCCTTTCCCCACGCTTACTCTCCTTAAACAGCGTTCACTATGCTTGTGTGACAGTACCTCCTTTCCACGAGCAGTCATTGTGACCCAGTCTCCTTCTCTATCGAAGAGTCCTTTGGCGATATAGTCGTCAATTTCAGCAGTTGGGAATAAATCGCACACAGCACATTTCTGCAAGCTGTAGATATGATTTCGTAATTCATCATTGTCCATGTCTTCTTTCTTTAATCCTGCTAAACCGTGGATGTGGGACAGATTTCCAGAATGCTCTTGGAATTCATCTCGGAACATAACAGGTGCTAACTCACCAAGAATTGAAGTCGTACTGAAGGTAATATACTCGAGAAATAATTTGCGAACTTCCATCCAGCACCGACCTAGGGTGGATCCATAGGCTAATTCAAATGAACGTTTGACATCCAATTTGGATGATAATGACATGGTATCGTATCCTGGAATGTGCTTCGTCCATTTCATACTCTCCTTATGCGCATGAAGGTGACTGATACCAGGGTGTTCTGCCTGATTGCATGTAAACGTCAAGAACCAATCGAAACCAACATATGGCTGGGTTGCCGCAAGATCCAGTGCTGCTTGATGACTGTCAACACTCTCCATTAGGGCGGATTGGTCCTTTGCGCGAGTAGAGATCCCGTTTTTACTTTTGACATCAACTATGAAACCATTTCTACTGATAAGCCTGGAATCTATACCGCCTGCTACCTTATTTGCTTGTACATCGTAAAGAAACGACCAGGTTATTGGACACGTACTCGTAGAGGAGCTAGAATGTGTACCCAAATTACGAGCAATGGATAACGTAGATGCAAACCCATGGGGATTGGTTGCATTGGTATAACAACTTATTGGAGCTGATCCTAAAATTGCTATTGGATCATGGGTTGCCTGAGCGTAGAAATGACGGGGGAAACAGGAAGCCATGAGATACAACAATGGTATAGAGAGGCCTTGGATAGTGGACATGATTCTCTGCAAAAAATTTTGCTGCACTTGTGTTCCCTTGATCCGTCTGTTGTATCGTGTGCACAATGCGCCAGCTTGATTAAATAAGACATGGCAAGGAACAGAACTCGATTTTGTCACATCCTTTGACCGTTCGAGTATAGTATGAGCTACCTCCCCAGCGTTCGTTACTGGGATTGCATCAGGCATTAGTTCATCTTCCTCGTCATCATCGTCTATAGGATTGAAATTAGAACTTGTTAAGAAATCACCCAACAAATGGTCAAATTCACCATGACCGGTATCATGTGCATTACCATCTTCTTCATTGTCTTCCATCTCCCGTCGTAAATGCATTGCCCGATCTCTTAATGACTCCTCATGATAATTGTGTCTTATATCTTCTTCATCCACATCTTCAAATTCATCTTCCTCGTTCGCTTCGTCATCTTCCTCCTCACTCCATTCCTCTTCCCTTATTTCATCTTCTTCCTCCTTCTCGTCTTCCTCTGTATACTCGTGTTCTTCTATGTACCCACCCTCTTCCATTTCATTATCACTTGAAAAAACACTTCCACCGCTGTCATCCTCCTCCTCTTCCCTCATATTCTCTTCTTCCTCTATACACTCATTATCTTCCATGTACTCATCTTCTTCTATTTCATGGTCGCTTGAAGTAGCCTCACCACTATTGTCATATTCAAATTCAAACTCATTGTAATTCTCTTCTTCGTACTCGTAGTCTTCATCATCACTACTGTCGTCATACTCATCTTGTGAAGGTAATGTATTGTCACCATCAACGTCACTATCAACGGTTGGAGGAGTTAGATACGTATTCCTACTTGTTGACAAATTTTGAAAACATTTCCCACAAATACGTGTGGAGCATGAGTTCTTGGAACAAATGTACTGCTCCTTTCCATTGCAATTTTGATGCATACACTGCCTTTTGTCTTTTCTCGCACTTAGAATCAATGGAAATGGATCATCGGTACAGTTACAGAAGGCATGAACTTGTCCACCAAGAGTTTGATGGAAATCTAATTTGAATTGTTCCACAGAATGCTGTTGGAGCTTTACATAAACTGTTACATACGAGAAACAGTCTTGAGGAAGTGCAGGAAAGTTGGTAATTACATCTTCGGTTGATAGGCAATACTTTGTCATTAACTCTGGGGCTTTTTGACCTCTTTCTTGTTTCCACCAAGACACAAACCCAGCACCATGACGGACATATCGAATGCCACTATACTTATTTGCAGAATCATTGGTTTCGGAAGATGATGCGTCAATACACAAAATAACCCGCGCCTCATATTCATCATTTTGAATTAGAATATGACCTGCTTTTGCACCCGAGTCTTCGCAAAAATTTTCATTTGGAACATCAGACCCTATGACAATAATAACGTTCGTGTCAGTGGGATCAATTGACAGTGCATCAGTGAGGCAGGATTGAATGGAAACGTTGAGTAATCATTTGCTGGGTAAAGATTTTGCCAGTAATCAACACTAAAACGATAAAACAAATGGCGATCATCTGAGGATGTACCACCAAAACTTCGCATGGTATCGGGCATGCAGGATTCCATCTTCTTTAAGATAAACTTGTTACTTCGTTTACGCTTGAACGGAGACCCCTTTGGTGAGGCACTGTCGTCATAACGCATACACACACCATGCAGATGTGCCAACATATGACCACCCCAGTCATTATGATGAAAAGGAAGATTTTTTCGATCCATAGCATAATGAAGATCTTTGCAACCAACAATAATTCCAGCGACAGCCCACTGTATCATTGATGCAGTGTTTCTACGACCCTGATAAGTTTTCACTGCTTTCATTGCGGTACCATATCCTGTGGGATCCTCAGTTTGCATGAAGTTAATGATTGGCAACCACGATCGTTGTAAAGCAATATTCACTTCTTCCATTTCATTTCTTCCTCGATTCCTCCGTTTCACTATTGCTGACACAGTACTATTTGGCGGATTCTTTTGCAACACCATGCTATCAAACGATCCCACATATGTCGCATAATTGCAATATTTATCTAGTGAGCCATTTGGATATTTCACTAGAGTTTCGTTTCGGAGGTTGTCGGCATACTCTTGTGTAACGATCCCTTCTACAACCTTTCTCGATAAAAGTTCGTTAATATCACCACGACCAGCAACGGATAATGTCTCATGACCCAGCAACATTGTTGAAGGTCTCGTATAACTCGGGTCCGTTGTAACGTTCATTGAATCCACCCCGGCAAATGATGCCTGCTGAGTTATCATAGTTAATCGTGTATTGTGTTTGGCTGCCATCACTGGTGCAAATTCTCGCACTTGAAGTGAAGCGTGACACAGCTGATCACTTCTTTCGGCACTCAGATTATGATGTGGCTTTCGAGGAGGATGAGGGTACAACCTTTTTCTGGTATTATGAGACCCATGATGACGACATAAAGCGGACATCAAACCCCCATCCTTTACCAGCTCGACGGAAGGTTCAATTATCCAATCTTCGTTGAGAAGTACCTTGTCGTAATCTTCGGGACGGTGTTTCAGATAATCTTGCCGGGACGTCTCCACCAAATACAATTTTTTGTGCCATTCTGCACTGGGCATGTTCAACTCCACCTCTCGCAAATGATGTTGGATTATCAATCCCAGATCACAGTGCTCTGTCTGAAAACAAAACTCAGTACAACCCCACGGGCACAAAACATCTGGAATAATGATTGGCTTTTGACGATGTTCAGTTGTTGGTTTTAACCGAGAAATCAACTTTCCAAGGTCATAACTCTTTATGTCATGCCAAAAGTCTTTCACATCGATTGTGACATCATAAAAGAACGAGGGAGGCTGCTCTTTCGTACACCGACTGTACTTTTCATTGTGAATAATATTATTATTATATCCAACTAAATCCACAGAACGAAATCCTCGAATAGCATGCATCCAATATTCCCGTAGTGTCTTTGGAATGAACTTCCACAAATATCCGGCTTCATAAGTTGTATGAAACGACTTCCCACTCCTCACTTCCGCCCCACTCAAAAGGTTCCACAAAAATGATGGCCACGTATTCTTCCAATCGGCCGCATGCTTGATCCGAGATGCTGTCTGACCAGGGATGCGTTTCAAATAATTAACACACTGCTTACACAGTCGATAACGTACGGCTAGTGCAGCGTTTCGGTGACAGCGTATCTGCCGAAGCTTATTTGGAATAGCTCGAATCTGTGTAGATGGAACCATTTCAAAAGACAGATGATACGGAGAAGAAGGGACCACGTCAAACTGCTGTCGCATGCAATTCTGACAATAAGCCCCAACAATGTCGTGTCTCACATCGTCA
>BS_KBA_SWE02_21mDRAFT_10000651_pt1 | contig 13102 bp, 12 predicted proteins | sample BalSeasSWE02_21m_FD_9196 | JGI IMG/M metagenome (IMG submission 9196)
CGATTTGTTAAACTTTATTTCCGGCGGAAAAACTTTATTTCTTATAACGGTAATTGCATGGCCGAGCGCACTTTTGCCATTGTCTGGTCGGCAAGAACACGGGCGCGTTTGGCTCCATCGTGCAGTATATCCCAGACAGCCTGGGGGTCAGCTTCCAGTTCAATGCGTTTGCTGCGGAACGGAGCCAGGTTGGCATTCAAATTGGCTGCGAAGCGCTTTTTGCAATCCACACAACCAATACCCGCCCGGCGACATTCCGTGTTGATCATTTCGACTTCATCGGCCGGGGAAAAGATCTTGTGCATTGAGAAGACATTGCATACATCCGGGTCGCCCGGGTCATCGCGGCGCATGCGCTGCGGGTCTGTCACCATCTGCAGGACACGTTTGTGAGTCTCTTCAGGGGTGGCAGCCAGTTCGATATGATTGTTAAGGCTCTTGCTCATCTTGTTGACCCCATCCAGCCCAAGAACTTTGGGGACGACCGTATTCTTCATTTGCGGTTCGATCAGGGCATCGGTATTATAGCGGAAATTAAAAGAGCGCACAATTTCGCGCGCAAATTCGATATGCGGCGCCTGATCAATTCCCACCGGAACCAGGTTGGATTGGTACAGGACAATGTCAGCCGTCATCAAAACCGGGTAACCCACCAATCCATAATTAATGTTGTTGGGATTCTCACGGATCTTTTCCTTGAAGGTTGGCAGGTCGGTCAGTTTTCCCAAAGGGGTGACCATCGAAAGGAAAGTGTGCAGCTCGGTCACCTGGGGCACCTGCGATTGAACGAACATGATGGTCTCTTCCGGACGGATGCCGGCGGCCAGCCAATCGAGCGCCATATCAAAAGTGTTCTGGCGCAGGTTGAGCGTATCTTCCACCGTGGTCAGGGCATGGATATCGACAATGCAATACACACATTCATAATCATCCTGCAGGGCGACATAATTCTTGATCGCGCCCAGGTAATTGCCAAGGTGCTGTCGCCCGGTGGGGCGGGCACCCGAGAAAACACGGCCTTTTTTAACTGACATGCTATGCCTCACTGAGAAAGGAATTTTTTTACCAGTCCAACCACCTCACCCGGTTCGGCATGCCGTCCGGTTTGAAGCTTGGAGTAGAGCAGAGATCCGTTCACTTCCACTTCAAACTTGCCACCATCGGAAGGCTGCATGCTGATGGTTTCGATCTCGGGTTCGAAGGTTTTTAGCAATGTAGTTACCAGGTCAACGACCCGGTCGGTGTAGTGTCAGACTGCGCAATAAACGATATTGATCTTTAGAAGCATTTTTATTTTTCCTGATTTCTAAATAATGGTGTTGGCTTGAAATTATAACATAGGGAGGAAAATCGAAGCCGCACCAGGATCAAAAGAATATTGGACTTATGCACCTCAACGAATTGGGTGTCCAGGTGATCGCCCAGGCTATCCGCGAGTTGGGGTATTAGCCGGTCAAACCTTGAGCTGGTAATTCCAATCGGGTTGTGCCATAATATCCCCATGATCACCCTCTCACCCATCGCAATCGTAAAGAACAACCGCAAGGTCATTGAAGATGACAACTGGGGCAAAAGCATCTCGGTCATCGAATTGCTCGACCCACTGACGGAAGAAGCGCTGGACGGCATCGAGGCGTTCTCTCACGCCGAGATCATTTTCTTTTTTGATCAAGTAGCAGAAAGCAGCATTGAGTACGGCTCAAGGCACCCGCGCAATAACCCGGATTGGCCGCGGGTCGGTATCCTGGCTCAGCGCGGCAAGAACCGCCCCAACCGGCTGGGAGCCAGCATCGTGCGCATCCTCGGGCACAGCGGACGAACCCTGACAGTGGAAGGGCTGGATGCGCTGGACGGAACCCCCGTCATCGATATCAAACCGGTCATGCGTGAATTCCTGCCGCGCAGCGAGATACGCCAGCCTGCCTGGGTCAGTGAATTGATGCAAAACTACTGGGAAGACAAGGAAACCAAATGAGCAGAGATTACCAGAAAGCAGCCCCAACCCAGCACCAACGCCTGCCAGAACATACGCGCCCAGAGGACTGGGTGCGCACATTCTTACAATCCGGCCAGATCGCACACGTGGCACACCTTTCGGGAGATCAGCCTTTCATAACTCCCACCAATTACTGGTTTGACGAGGAACGCCACCAACTGGTATTCCACTCCAACATTGCAGGACGGGTGCGCTCCAACCTGGAGCATGCGCCCAAAGTGTGTGTGGAGATCAGCGAGTTTGGACGTCTGCTGCCTGCCAATACCGCCCTGGAGTTCGGCCTGCAGTACCGCTCGGTGCTGGTATTCGGCCAGGTAAGGATCCTGAAAAGCGACGAAGATCGTCTGCGCGGCTTGAACGGATTGTTGAAAAAATATTTCCCGGACATGACTCCCGGCAAGGAGTACCGCCCGATAACNGANNAGGAACTGGCNCGCACCAGNGTGTATGCGCTGGAGATCGAATCGTGGAGCGGCAAGGAAAATTGGGCCGACCNNGCCGATCAACTTCCAGACTGGCCTCCATTGCCAGAGCATTTTTTGAATCGTTAACTCCNTATCGTCTGGAAAACGTCCCGAAGAATTGTTCAAAAATCGTATCGCTTCGAATAATCGACCGGGGCGGTGCAATACATCCAGCATTTATACTTCCAGAGTCAATTTTGAACTCCGGAAGTTTTAGTGTTTGGTTTCGCCCAGATCGAGAATATCCTGTAAAATAAGAAATCCGATCAAACGAGGTATGCATGGCAAACAAACGCATTCTGCTGGTTGAAGACAACGAAGACAATTCCAAATTGGTTAAATTTTTATTGGAACGCGCCGGGTATGAGATCATTGAAGCACGCACCGGGCAGCAGGGCATGGACCTGGCTCGCACAGAAATGCCAGACATGATCCTGATGGATCTTTCCCTGCCGGAGGTGGACGGCTGGACCGCGGCACGCGAATTAAAAGCCGACCCGCTAACAGCCTGCATCCCCACTTACGCCCTGACCGCCCACACCCTGCCCGGCGATCGCTCGCGCGCCCTCGATTCAGGTTTTGATGGGTACCTGTCCAAACCGATCAACGTGCACAGTTTTGCATCCGCCATAGCGGAATGTCTGAAAGCCTATAAAAAGCCCGAAGTTTAGTGGAAAAATGAAAGCTGAAGCGAACCCACTCTTGGGTTATATCCTTCGGTTAGGATGAGCTCTGTCGCTTGAAAATTTATAAGTGTTAACCCCCACTTCCTTTTGTAAAGCCGACCCTGAAGGGTTTCGTATTTAATTTTGGAGATGCTGCGCGGGGAAAAGATCATCCCGGCATGACACATCAACGGACGGCTTCCCGCGATCGTTTTATCTGGTATATTAAGATGTTTATTGTTTGTGTAAATATTAACGAAAAGGGAGAGATCTGAACATGAAAAGAATTTGCGTCGTCGGAGTCGGTTATGTAGGGTTGGTAACCAGCGCATGTTTTGCCGACCTGGGCAATAATATCGTGGCATTGGACATAAATGAAAAACGGATCGAGGGTCTGAAGAATAACATCATGCCCATCTACGAGCCCGGGCTGGATGAACTGGTGCAGCGCAATGTAAAAGCCGGACGTTTACACTTTACCACCTCTTATAAAGAAGCCCTCAAGGGAGCCGAATTTGCATTTATTGCAGTAGGCACCCCCTCTGCTGTAAATGGAGAAGCTGACCTGCAATATGTGGCCGCGGCTGCCCGCTCGATCGCGGAAAACATGACCACCCCACTGGTGGTGATCAACAAATCCACCGTTCCGGTCGGCACCGGTGACTGGGTGGCAGATATCATCACGCGTACCCAACTCAACCCCATCCCCTTTGCAGTAGTTTCCTGCCCTGAGTTCCTGCGCGAAGGAGCCGCCATCAGCGACTTCATGCAGCCGCACCGCACCGTGCTCGGCTCTCTGGACCGGGAAGCCGCCGAAAAGGTGGCCCAATTGCACCTGCCCCTGCGAGCTCCGATCGTCATCACCGACCTGCGCACAGCTGAGATGATCAAGTACGCCTCCAANGCCTTCCTGGCAACCAAGATCTCCTTCATTAATGAGATCGCCAATATCTGCGATGTGCTGGGAGCGGATGTCAAAGAAGTNGCGGCTGGCATGGGCTACGACAAACGCATCGGCCCCAGTTTTCTGGATGCCGGTCTGGGCTGGGGCGGCTCGTGCTTCCCCAAAGATGTCAAGGCGCTGGCCTTCATGGCAGCCGAGAAAGGCCGTCACCCGCAATTGCTCAATGCGGTCATGGATATAAACGCCGACCGGCGTGTCCAGGCTGTCAAAAACATGGAGAAGTTGCTGGGTGGCTTAAAAGGAAAGACCATCGGCCTGCTGGGACTGGCCTTCAAACCCAATACGGATGATATGCGTGATGCTCCGGCCACAGACATTGCACAGGGATTGCTGGCTGGCGGCGCAAGTGTGCGAGGCTACGACCCGATCTCCATGGAAGTGGCGCGCACGATGATGCCGGCGGTCGAACTGTCGGACGACCCCTACACGATGGCTACAGGCTGCGATGCCCTGATGGTAGTGACCGAATGGAATGAATTCAAGAACCTGGACATGGAACGCATCCGCACCCTGCTAAAACAGCCGGTGATCCTGGATGGGCGCAACATCTATAATCCGGAGTACATGCTCAGCCTGGGTTTCACTTACCTCGGCATCGGTCGCGGCAACGGGTCGGATGACTAAACCTCCAGTCTGCGATTACGAAGGCTCGGACTACCAGGACTCCTTCTGGGGTGGCGGGATGCGCGATTACGAAGACCGTGCCGAAGCCATTGCCCTTAAGCGGCTGCTCCCAGAAAAAGGGGAATTGCTGCTGGAGCTGGGCGCCGGTGCCGGGCGCAATACACCGCGCTACACCGGTTTCGAGCGCATCGTGTTGCTTGATTTCTCGCGCACGCAATTGCAGCAGGCCCAGTCCCGGCTGGGACGCAGCCCGAAATATACCTATGTGGCGGCTGATATTTACCGCCTGCCCTTTGTAGACGGCCTGTTCGATGCCGCCACCATGATCCGCACCCTGCACCACATGGCAGATGCCCCGCTGGCCTTGCGCCAGGTGCGGGATGTGATGCAACCGGGTGGGACTTTCATACTGGAGTACGCCAACAAACACAACCTTAAAGCCATGCTGCGCTATGCGCTCAAACGCCAGGCCTGGAGCCCTTTTTCACTGGAACCGGTCGAATTTGAAGAATTGAACTTTGATTTTCACCCGCGCGCCGTGCGCGCCTGGCTGGCAGACTATGATCTCAAGCTGCAGCGCCAGTTGACCGTTTCACATTTCCGCATGGGCGCCTTAAAAAAACTGTTCCCACCTGGCTTGCTGGCAANAATGGACGGGCTGGCCTCATTAACCGGGGATATGTGGCAGCTCTCTCCCAGCGTATTCACCCGCAGCCAGGCCGGTGCGAGCGGAATGAAAGCTGCACCTGGCACTTTCTTCAAATGCCCGGGCTGCGGAAACACCAACCTGCTTGATCAAACCGATCATCTGGCCTGCCCGGGATGTGACAGCAGGTGGTCTGTGCGGGATGGCATTTACGATTTTAAGGATTCCAGCTAGCTGTTCACATCTTGAAATTTATTGGTGATATTAATCTTTAATTGGCTTCTCATGAACGCATCGGGGAAAATTGCTATAATTAAAAACAAGAACGGCAACGAAAACACATTTTATTGGTATTTATATTGAAGGAGAAGATCATGGATCTCGGCGCTTTTTCGATCAGTCTGACAGTCAAGGATATTGAAGCATCAAAAGCCTTTTACGAAAAACTCGGGTTTTCGATCTTTGGAGGGGATATAACTCAGAACTGGTTAATTATGAAGAATGGGAATTCCATCATCGGTCTTTTTCAGGGCATGTTTGACAAAAATATGTTGACCTTTAATCCGGGATGGGACATGGACGCCAACAATATGGATAGCTACACGGATATCCGAGGACTGCAAATGAAACTGAAAGAACAGGGTGTTGAGTTTGCCAGTGAAGCGGACGAAAACTCAAGCGGACCAGCCAGTTTCATGCTTATGGACCCTGATGGAAACCCGATCCTGGTCGATCAGCACATCTGAGCCTGCCACTACATCAGGCTTGACAGGAACTTTATGAACGGCACTCAGAGAAAAGACATCAATCCCGGTTTACTCGTGCGCATCGTGCGCAAGCAGGACCAGGCCAGCGGCAAACTTATTGAAGGGGTCGTCAAAGACATCCTGACCAATTCGCCCACCCACCCGCACGGCATCAAGGTCCGCCTGGTGGATGGGCAGGTCGGGCGGGTGAAGGAGATCGTGAATTAAGGGAATTGCAGTTTATTAGGCACTGCAAGACGCAAAGAGCAGGCGAAGTTCGATGGGGGAAAATTTATTGTATTACTTTCCGAATATTTCGACTTCTTTCCAGGCTACCCATGAAGGACTTTGGGTGGTCACAATTCGGATGAATTGAATATCATTCAATGGCACATTAAAAGTGGTTTCGAGGAGTTGATCGTCGACCGTCTCACCCTTGAATTCAAATGCCAATACCAGGCTTCCGGTTACGCCGCGTACCCAGACCTGGTGATCGGTAAATCCTTGGGGATACTGGGCAACTGACAAGCGAATGCCTGTCACTGTAGATGGTTTACCAAGATCGATCTCGATCCACTGCGGTGCATCATATCCAGATCCCCATAACGTTTCAAATAAACCATCCACTGCATCAGAAGGGGGTTGATCGATCAGGGAATTTGAAGCTGTCACAGAGGCGGTAAGGGCGAGATTGGTGTTAAGCGGGGAGTTGCCATTTGTTCCTGGTGAACAGGGGTCGGGTCGATTGACCGGTGAGAGCACCATTTCGATCTGACCCTGATCCATCAGGGCGTTGAAAAAGTCGGATTGCTCATTCAAATCCCATGTCCAGAAGATCCAGCCATCAAACCCATATTTGCAGGATTCCACCTGCCAGTCAATAAAGCGTTGTGCGGCGGTATCCAGTGAAGCAAAGCGTTTGACTTCACCACCAAACTCCCCCATGATGATCGGTTTCGCCTGCATATCCTTGATGCCAAAGTTTTCCACATATTGTTTTAGGTCCAATTCAAAACCAGGGTAGAGGTGCAGGTCAATAAAATCTGCCTGCGATTGCCAGATTGCGGGTTCGGTGACAGCAATACGAGCGTCACCGATGCGGGTGGGGTTGGGCGATTGGGGCTGGAAGAAACCCACACTTACAAGTGCCGTAGGATCCACTTCCAGGATGGAGGCGCGCATCGAGTCGATCCAGTACACCAAATTTTCATCCAGCATTTTTTGCTTGTCGGCAGAATTGGCCATATCATAACTTTTACCGTTGGCTGTTGTGACAACACCCGAGCTAAAGGAGAGCGGCGGTTGGTTGCCATCGTAGAACATCTCATTTCTGAGCTGATAGGAGAAGATCATATCAACTGGAGCATTGCGGTCATAAAGCTCGCCTATGAAGTCCTGATAAAAAACCTGGCTGGCCTTTAATCCGGCAGGCGGGAGAAAGTTGGCATTCATCAATGCAAAGGTCTCACAGCAATCCTGGTTGAGTATCTGGCCATATTTTCCGGCTGGAACCCAATCCAGTGTGAACATGGCGTAAACCTGGTTGTCTTCTGCAATTTTCAGAAAATCGGCTACATTGTCCATGTATGTGCTTGAAAGGCCGCCTGCATCGGTACCCATTGTATCCGGACTTAGAAAGAGGCGAACAAGATTGTATCCATCCGTTTGCATCCTGCCTAAATCTGTTACAACTTTCTGTGGGTTGTATAGACCGGGATCGAACAATGAGTGTCCAAACGTACTGCTTCCATCATTTTTGGTCTGCTGCCCCAGGCGGATATAGTTCATACCGCGCGGCACAAATTTTTCGTCCGTGAGTCGGTCATAGAATTCACCCACTCCATTGATGAGGCGGATACCAATGCGATGTGGGCTGGCAGGAATGGCTGTATTCTGTATGAAAGATGTGTCTGTTGTAGGTGTTTGATTTATTAGAGGCGGATCGGAAACAGTCGGAAGAGAGGTTGGTTGTGTCCCAGGCAAATTACATGAAACAAGCATTATGGAAACGAGCAGGATCAGGATTTTTTTGAACAAGGCACTCTCCGAAGGGAAATAACAAATGGAACCATATTCATGATAAATAATATCATTAATATAATATTCGTTCAATTGTTTAATTTTTAAAGCTAAAGGAATTAATTAAGAAAGGCGGGGAATAATGGTCTATTCTCGTTCACATCGCACACCCGCACGGCATCAAGGTCTGCCTGGTGGATGGGCAGATCAGGCGGGTGAAAGAGATCGTCAGCTAAGAAAATCTCTTTTGATGGGAGATTGAAAAAAAAATTCCATAACGCAGTGTTTATTACAATTTAAATTACTCAAGAGCCGACTGTAAATCTGTCAGCACAAAATTATTTTTTATTCCTTCTCCGAACCAGCTTGCGTAATCCCCAGAAACTGGCTGACAAAACCAGAATAATTAATATAAGCACAATCACAATTACGGCAACAAGGTTAAAAGTTATTCGTTGTCTGCTAACGTCAGGTTGGACCACCAGTGCCAGGAAATTTGTCCGTTCAACAAGGGAGCCATCCGGTGCCAATCCGGTCACAATAATGTCAACTGCATAAATCCCGGCAGATTTTGAAGACCAGGATGTAGAAACATCTTGACCTGGTGAAAATTCCAATGTTTCAGTTTTTCCATCCTGACTGCGGATGATGGCATGTCCTTCTGTAATTTCCAACGGTATTCCATTTAATGATAGATTTGCTCTCAGATCAACCTGTTCATCTATCTTTGGCACCAGCGTGTTGGAATCAGTCTCAAGCCTGGCTCCCCCCACAAAATAAACTGAAATTGCAAAATCCGTACCTTCAGGCGGTGTGGCATCCGTAGCCATCACGGTCACTTTCCACGGGCCGGGTTTGGGGTTTTGAAATCCGTACCCAAGATAAAAAAGGGAGGCAGGATCGTCCACCTTAATGAAACCGTTCTTTTCAAGACTTAATTCTATGACCTTACCGCTCGCTCCACGCACCACCGTCGTTACTGAGCGGGAGTTGTCATAAAGGGCGAATGAGGCCACGCTAACATCAGGATCGATATTGATCGTCAGCTCAGTGGACCCGTTCACATCTACGTGACCCGTGTAGATGCGTGTGAATTGAAGAGAAGATTCCACCGTTGGGTTCAGAACTGGATCTTCAGACAAATCAAACGTATTGACGGTTTTTTGAAGGATGGGTTTTACGAAGGAATCAAAAACCGGCTGTGATAAAGTCAGGTTGCTATGAATTATATCGAATTTGTCGGACTGCAAGGGAATGGCGTTGATACTATCAAATGAAACAACGGTATCGTTCGGTATATCCGTACAGGGAGATTTGAAAGCTTCAAAAATGGCAGTGCCCCCAAGATCGTAAAACTCGATCCCGTGGCGGTGAGTGATTTGCTGGTTAAAAACTTCGGTCATATAACTTTGCCGGATCTCAATCGAGGCAGGCAGATAAAAACCCAATGCGGCAGGGAGTACGGCGCAATCCGAACCACCCATCGGTGAACCAAGCATGATCAACTGTGCTACATCACGATCTTGCATAACACGATCAATGTAATAGCGGGCGATCATGCCGCCCATGCTATGCACTACCAGATCGACCATCTCTGCGCCAGTTCTTTGTTTTACATTCTGGATATATTGCCCAAGAATCTCTGCATTCTGCCCGATGGTGTTGGTACGTCCGACAGGGTTTAAAAGCTCCCCGGTGTTTAATTTTCCGGGAACCTGCCCATCCCCCACCGCAAATCCCTGGATTCCAAGCGACCCCAGAAATCCCGTTGGTTCAAGATAAAGCCCCCATGTCTCCCAATTGGATATGAACCCGTGCACCAGGACAACTGGCCGGGCAGCAACTTCAATAGATTCGGATTGAGCAACTTGTTGGCCGGATTTGTTTATTGCGAACAGGGTGTGCGTATTTGGGGAATTTCCATTTGGATCCCAATGCCAGCCGAGAGCCTGAAATGGCTGTGTCATACAACTCGTTTGCCCAGCTGGGAAAACACAGGAACCTACGGGCATTGAAAAATCGTCAAGAAAAAAATTGATCGTTTCCTGCTCTGTCACTGGTTGGGGGGTTGCGAGCTGAAGCTGGATGGTATCTCCATCCATGATTTGAATGGTGGCCTGGTTATGGCGATTGATGACAGTTAGCTTTGGTCCAGGGGGTTGCTCCCTTAATGAAAAACCTGAAACAACAAAAATGTTCATGACAACGAGCAGGATCAGGATTTTTTTGGACACGGCAACCTCCGCACGTTAACAACCAAATCTACAAACCGAACCAGCGAGATTGACGACTGGACCCAAATTCATCTTTCTCACTCACCAGAGCCGCTGAGGGTTTTACAAAGCTACCTGTGGGCGAAGGGCCTGAAAGGAAATCCACATCTACGCGCCCGACTAGGTTTTGGCCAAATTCAACATAACAACTACCTGCCCCAGAGTAAGCTGGGGGCTGCTGGCCTCCGCGGACTTGTGCGATAACCGCAGCCGCGACGGTTCGGGCGGCTCCTTCTGAGAACACACCCGCCTTTGGTGTCCCAACACTTGTAACATCTCCGATCGCATACACACCGGGATAGAATGTTTCAAGGGTCCTGCTATCAACGGGTATCCAGCCATCATCTGTCATTCCGCTGGCTGCAACAACATCGGGAACTCGGTGCTTTGGCACACCCAGGAACAGGTCGTATGGCATTTCACTTGCATCGTCAAGAATAGCAACGCGGCGGGAAGTATCCAACGCACGCACTAATCGGTGAGGAATAAAAGTGATGCCTCTTTCAGCAAAGGCAGCCAGCAAAGCCACGGAAGATTTTGGGGATGGAGGAATGGGTATTCCAAACGGCATAACGAGGCTGATCTCGCAATCCTGACGTACACCACGTGAGGTAAGGTAGTCATGTAACAATAACACTGCCTCACTTGGAGCTGGAGGGCACTTGAAAGGGGTTGAAGTTACTCCTACAATTGCGTGGCCGCTGGAGAATGCGGGAAGTACATCTCTCAAGCGTTCTGCACCAGCAAATGAATAGAACTCATTGCCACCTTCAACAAGCCCAGGTGTGGCTGCCTGGTCATAATCCGCACCCAGGGCAACGACCAACACATCGGCCTCATACGTTCGTTCATTCGTTGTGACTCTCCGGGCTTCAGGGTCGATGGCGGTTATTGTTTCGCTGTGAAAGGAAACACCTTGTTTTACGATATTTCGATAGGCAAGGCGTACTGCGTCTGGTGTTTTACGACCAAACATCACATCAAATTTTGAATAACCAAAGAAGAACGTTTCATTCTTGTCGATCAAAGTGAGATCAAGACTCTCCCCGATTGAATCAGACAGTATCGTGGTTAGTTCAAGGCCCCCGAAACCCGCTCCCAAGACAACTACTCTTAGTTTCATGTTATATCTCCCAATCATCCAATAACACTATTAATTAATTTGGTCTGATTATTTTTTTGTCCATAAAAATATGCATGGCATAATAATTAGCGAGGGCTCTTTTTTATAAACATAATTCATAACCTAATCTATATAATGACCTTCGCGTGAGGTGACTTGAATAGATTGACACTTTCATATCCCGAAAACCATTCAGATCTAAATCAAATATTTATAATTAGATTTATAAGATAATTATTGTCAATATTATACCAATAAATTTTATGCAGGTATATACAACCCGACTTCGGTATATCGGGGTCACAAACCCCGATATACCTTTGACCGCAGGTCTCATTCAAAGTGGAAAAGTATCTTATGACCAGAGCCGGGGGGGATCAATTGAGTTGTCTGACGGGGCGGCCTTCAATATAGCCACGATAGCCTTTTGGTTCGAGCTGGAAGCGCGGCCCGTCTTCGTCAGCCCATTGGAAGCCGTAGATCTCCGGTTTGTAATCCTTGATCGTTTCCCAAAGACTGCCGATAGCCTCCTCAAAGTTCGCATCATCATAAGGCTCTCCCTGGAAGATCATCATTTTGCAGGGAGGTAATTCGATAAGGTCAAAACTTTCCGGAATCGAGCCTGTATATCCGAATGGGATCTCAACTCCCTGGACATACATGGATGTGCCTGGTTTTTGCAGGTTTTCCGGCAGCCACATGCCAACCGGTTCATAAAGAGCCTGTTGGATACCGCAGAGAACATCCCACACTTCGCCGCCCACTTCCTCGCAATATTCGTAGTAATCGGCTGCCTTTATGCCCCGCTTGAGGATCAACTTCCTGGCCGGACGATCCACAACCTGGACGAAAATAGTACTGGTTTTTTGGGTTTCAGACATTTTTAAGTCTCCTTTCTTCAAAGAGAGGGAATGTTGATGGATGATGTCAGGGAGGAAATATTTGATGCGTGGCTTATTCCGGGAAAAACTTTGCGGGGTCAAACCAAACTGTTTCGAAAAAGCACGTGTGAAGCCTTCGTGGGAATCGAAAACAAAATCAAAAGCCACATCTATGATCTTCACATCTTCGTTCCTGAGCCGGACGGCCGCTCGAGACAACCGCACAGCACGGATATATTCAAAAGGGCTTTTCCCGGTCATTTCTTTAAAGATCTTTGCGGCATGCCATGGCGAATACCCTGCCGCATTTGCCAACATATGAAGCGTGATCGGCTCATGCAGATGCGATTCGATATAAGATTGCATCCGCTGTACTGCTTTGATCTGTTCCCTGTTATCCATGCACTCTCCTTGTGGAGTCAGGATATCACCTAATCTCAAGCAATGCTTGACCTGGATTGTGATGGTTTGGATCTAGCCCGGGTGTTGGTTGTTATGGATCAACCTGCTGTGATGCCCTTCTGACTGAGTTCCAGATATCTTGTTCCGGTAATGGATATTATAAATCTGGTTTCCATTTTGAATCTTTCGGGATGATGACTAGCAATTTAAAGGATGACAATCGGTGTGCATAGCACGGTGTGCGGATGGCAGTTTTTTATGAACGTTTCCCTGTTAGGAAAGATCGGCTGTTAGTACAT
>BS_KBA_SWE02_21mDRAFT_10000652_pt1 | contig 13090 bp, 12 predicted proteins | sample BalSeasSWE02_21m_FD_9196 | JGI IMG/M metagenome (IMG submission 9196)
GATTGCTCACCTGCGCTGGCATGCAGGTGCCAGTGTCACCCTGCGAAAACCATGCAAGGTTCGCAATGACACATTCTTTTAGATATATTATTAACTTTGAGAAAGTCCTGTATTCGAGTCATTTAAACGTTGTAATTATTTTTTATATGAAGTTTTTTTTAGATATATATTATCTAAAAATCTTGCATCGTACTTAAGGAGGTCGTTATGTTGGAAAATTTGTCCCTCAATTTGAGAAAGGTTTATAGGAATACTTTGCTGGTGATTCTACAAACCTCAAAATTTCAAAAAAGGTATCTGCGGGTTTTATGAACCCACAGATACCCAATAGGATTTTTTTTAATATCTCCAAACATATCTGTTGCAAATATTAATGCTTGAAGCCATCCATGTAAACCTTGATCTCCGGGACAGCGGTCAGTTTTTCGTAGAAAAAATTATTGACGATATTGATCACTTCGGCACGGGCGGCTTCTGCATCCGCGTTCAGCCCCTGGTTGGTATGCTGATCTTTGAGAGCATCGCGCATGCGGAGCAGCATGCGCACGATCTCGGTTTCCTGGTCACCTTCCAGGGCTGAGATGACGGATAGTATCAACTGGTCGGTCTGGGCCAGCATCTGCTCATGGGTTATGGGCGATGTTGGATTGCAGCAATCCTCAATGGTTCGGATCAACGACCAGACCTGGTAAAGCATGGAAGCAGGTTCATCGAAAAGTTCCCGAATAAAAGAAGCCTCACCATAGCGTCCGGTCAAACGGAAGATGTTGTACATACGCTTGGCTGCTTTGCCATAATTGACATTTTTGTTCAGGTATTTATTGACCTCGCCCTCCAGCTGACCGACGTATTCATCCAGTGCATTCGCCGAAACATGCTGGGCAAGCTTGGAAAAGATGGGAACCGATTCGGCCTCCAGATAGATCTCCTGAAAATACGGGTCCAGGTAGCCATCCAGAGGTGTGATGGAACCATCCGGGGCTTCCCAGGTTACATCCAGCATATTACTGGCATTGGCAAGTGTGCCGCGCTGAGGATCGGCTATAACCCAGTCCAACTTGCACCAGCCAGGTTCTTCTGAGACTGCATCCCATTGGACCACAATCGGCTTTCCTTCCGGCGAAAACCCATCGAACTGACCGGCAACGACTTCGGAAGCTGCCCAGGAAATTGGCGTTCCTTTGCGATTCATTACTCCATTTTTGACCGTATCTTCTTTATACGAGCCAAATTTGACCTCGATCAATTGGTAGGTGGAACCTTTCAGGGTATCGACCACTTTAGCCTGCATAATTTCAGCCAGGATGCGGCAGGCTTCCAACCTGGAAGGAGCGATAATGTTGACACGTTCAAAATAGTCACAATCTCCCGGGTAGGTCTGGATCTTGGATTGTGCGGCCGAACCAGAAAGAGCCAGAGCTGTCTCTATGCGTCCGGGCTGATCGGCGAATTCCACCAATCGTCCAATCTTACGGAAGTGCTCCAGATCTTCAGGGCTGAAATCCAACATGCTTACTTTGTGCCCGAACACACCGGTGCGTGCGTCGTGCACCAAACCTTGCTGACCGTCATCAGCAGCCATGGCAGATAACCATTGCAAGGCTTCTTCTTCATCCAATTCAACACCCAAGCGACTGGCTGAATCAAGGATCCGTTTCAGATCTTTAGCGGGGTTACTCGACTTGCTCATCTTTTACCTCCTTCAATAAGACAAATGGCTAAATGAATCTCGCGTTAAGTTTTCTTGTATTTGATTTCAACTTTACGAAAGGATTTGTTGGGTTTCGGACCTGGTGCATAAATTTGGAGATCGTTGTTATACCCGTCCTCAACCCAAATGACCCGTGGAAAATTTTTTAACAAGAAGGAAATGACATTTTTTCCCTAAATGGATTATTCAGGTGTCTTCTGTGCGGATCTGGCAAGCATTTTCTCAAAGATCTCGGCCTGATCGATGGCATCCTGCAAGGCATGATGACTGAGTTGTTTTCTATTAAGGTAGCGTTGACCGATATTCCACATACCAGTCTGTGCCCAGAGAACGCCTTCCTGCCCCATGAAATAGGATTTTATATCCAGGGCAGCGTGGCCAAAAGGATTGTGACCTAAATAGTTAAAAAAATATTCGTTAACAAACATCCAATCGAAAGGAGCATTAAAGGCGACAAACAGGGGACGTTGGCCTGTAGGGACAACTATTTTCAGCCAATCGACAAAACTCTGCATGGCNATTTTAGGATCAAGCCCTTCCTCAGTTAATCTTTCCATGGAAAGATCGCTGATCGCGAGAGCTTCAGGTAAAAATTTATCCTTGTCCGGTTTTAACTCGACATAAAATTCCTGCCTGGGGTTTCCCAGGGTACATGCCCCGATGGATAGCATGGCATATTGGCTGGGAATGGGCCCTGCGGTTTCAACATCAATTGAAATATAAGCTTCATTGGAGAGGGATGATGGGGGAGACATGGGAAGGATTATACTTTATCAGCTCAAGTTGAGTTCTTCATAAAGCCAGCTCCACCACCAATATTTCCAGAGCAAGATCTATGCTCATCTGACCGGTCTTAATNCCTTCATCCAAATCCAACAAGCGGTGATAGATTTTTTCCAATCCGCCGAGCTCAAATCGCCTGGCCTGACCCATTAATTTGCCTGCTACAAAAGGATGCAAATGTAAATCACGGATAATTACGTCCTGCCCGCCCCCGGCATCCATCACTTCACGGGTCAAGAGCAGCAGGCGGAACTGGCGAACCACCATGCCCCACAATGGAAATGGATCTTCAGTTTGAAGCAGCTGCTGCAAAACATGCTGAGCTTTTTGGCCGTCTTTGTTTCCCAGTGCATCCACCAGCGTAAACACATCCTGCTGGGAGCTGACAATGCTAACCTGCTCGACATCCTGCAGGGTAATATTGCGTTCAAAATTAACATATTCCAGTAATTTGGCTATCTCCTGGGCAGCTACGCGCGTATTCTCTCCTACCATTTCTGCCAACTTAGAAGCGGCTGGTATTTCCATTCCAATTTTTTTCTTGAAGACCCCGGCCTGTCTCTTCGTCTCCTGAACGATCCAGTTTGGCAGTTCTCCACGAGTTGGATTATTAAATTCACTTGAAAACATCTTAACCCCGTCACTGGAATTAATTGTTAATTTTCGAAGCCATTCGTTCAAACTTTTATTTTTATTCGCAGGTGAATCGAGGTACTCCGCCAAAACCAGGGTTGTTGTGGGTGGCAAGGTTTCAATAAATGCTGAAAGTTTCTTCAGCTCTTTGGCACCTTTAAAAACAGTGTAGGGATTTGCTAGGATAACCAATCTGCGGTCTGAAAGGAAGGGGATGGCATTGGCAGCATTATTGAGGTCAATCATATTCAGATTGCGCCCATCAAGGCGAGTGATATTCATCTCTGCCGTGGAAGACTCACCCATATCTTCGATCAATTTATGGATCTTCTGTTGGATGGCAAACTCATCTGTGCCAAATAAAACATGAACTGTTGAAACATCCATCTGGATCGGTCGCCTGGTTTAATTGCTGGTAACAACCCGGTGCAGGCAGAAATTTCCGAACCTGACGGGGAAGATATCCAGTATTTGAAGGTTGGCAGGTTCACCACTGGTAGTGATGCGTTCCTGAATGATCGGCCCGAGTGGCCGCGTATAGATAAAAGCAAGTGTTACCAGAGAAATCACCATTGGCAGGCGATCCAACTTTTCACGCCTGTTCTTAGCGCCGCTCATCCCCAGCCAGGCTAATAATCCCGCCACAATACCAGATGTGACATAATTGGTGCCACAGTTGGGATGGACAGCCAGGTGTTTTTCGCCATTTTGCATGCGGTTTAAAGCCTGAAAAACGGCTGATCTGAGTTCGCCGGTATCCACTTCTCCCAGCACAATGAAACCTGCCGGGAAGGAAATACCCGCCAGTGCCAGGGTTGGATCATTTAAAGAAAGAAGGGTCAAGCTGGCATGTTCCAGTCCGTGGTTACGGCGAATGCGTGAAATGGCAGGTAGATCGAGTATGCTCATGGTTTCTCCGATTGGGTTTAAAAGGATTATACACGCAAATATATGCGGGATTGTGTCCTTCGTAAATTATTGGGATTCACTGTGGCTGGTGACAGCCCGGGTGCTTTTTGTACCGTTCAACCCAACCCGTGGGTTTTAGAAAATAATAAAGTGAAGGTAAGTTTACGGTAAAACCGCAACCTCGCCTTCACTCATAAATTGATCGTTGGTTATATTTTTTTGTTAATCAGCGGCTGCTGGCGTTGGTGCAAGTGATACGTTCTTCATGGGTGTGGTTGCTCTTAAAAAGCCTGCAAACAAGAGCAGGATTCCCAGAAATTCACCGATATAAAGAGCACCCGGGATCTGTAAACGGCTGAAGAATCCGCCAAACGCTGGCAAAGTAGCTCCCACTGCGATCAGGATATTTCCGATGGTACGGTGCAGGAGAATCCGCTTGCGCCAGAAGATAAAGGCTGAATAAGCCGCACCACCCACCAGGGTTAATGTGCCATACATATTAAAGAAAGGTGTCAGAATGCGGACGCCCGGACTGGTGATGGCTGTTCCGCTTAACTCGCTGCCAGTGTGAGTGCTGGCAGCCATCAATACCGGATCAAGCTGGGCGGAAAATACTTTAAAAGCGCCATAAATTGATCCCAAGATCAAGATGACCAGCAGGGTATTGGCCCATTTTCGTTTGGCTAACATATAAACTGTTCCCTGCCCAAGCCAGGCTGCAACCAGGATTGCGCCAAATAAGTACCAGAGACGAAAGACAAGTGGATTCCATCCAAAGTATCCATAATATGCCTCACTAAGGCCACCAATCCCATAAAAAATGGTACCAATGCCCCACAGAAGAAGATAGGCACCTTTGCGAAGCATGTAGCGTTTAAAGATCAAGACCGCAAACACAAAACTTATGGTTCCTGACAGTAATGGCAAGATCATATTTAACATAATTACCTCCAGTAATAAATTTTAATCCCTGAAATTTTAGAGCTGTGCCGGGTTGGCCCAGACACCCATGGCTACACCAAAGGTAATTACCAAAAGAACCAGTAGAATTACCACGACCAAACCGATAGCGACCGGAACGATCTTTTCATAAAATTTTGGATAACTGCGCACAGGATCATTGATACTATATATTTTTTTATCCATAAAATTCTCACCTACTATTTATTGAGATTTGTGTTCGAAGGAAAAATAAGTTTCCAGTAAAGAGATCAGAATATTATCTGTAAAAGTGTGGACTTTATGAAGCATCTCGCTCCAGGCTGTGCCGGACGGGATACACGCTTCCTGATAAACATCAATAATGGATTGCAACAAGGCATTTCGAAAAAAAAGGAAAGCCCGGACTGCATCAACACTATCCAAATTGCAAGTACGCCCACGTGAGGCATATTCATATCCCAAAGCATGTGCCTCGGTCATGGCATCCTGCCCCTGACTGACGAGAAAATTCGACAAACCCTGGACTAAAATTCGCCCACTCATGCGGTATTGCAGACGAGCATCATCGTTCAACTTGTGATACCAGGACTCAGATTCGAGATTATTTTCTGTGATCCGAAAGCGCATATTACCGAGAGAATGCTGGACGACATTGGCAGGTTCCAGGTTTTCTATCTGACGCGCAGTTTTTGCCCACAACTCGACTTCTGTCCTGAGATAGCGGCGATGATTGCCCTGAGTGCGCTGCACAGGTATCTGGCCTTTATCAGACCATAAGCGTACGGTGCTGGGATGTACACCAAGCATTCCAGCGACCTGGCTGAGAGTCAACCAATCCAATTTTTCTTTCATTTCAGTTATCCATAGCCATAGCGACTTTTTCGGTATAAGTAATATTCCCGGCTTTCTTGAGAAATGCAACCGGATCAATACGACGAAGCAACCATATTGATACACCCATCAAGGCTATCTCAATCATAAATACGAGTACATATCCAAGCACAGCATTCTGGGAAAAATAAGTGACAACATCCCGGATCGAGCCTGCCATTACCGATCCACTTAAACGGGAAAGGGCATTGGAGACACCCCACGCCCCAATAAAAAGACCCACGTTGGCAGGCGTGGTCATATCCAGCATAAGGGAAAGGTTGGCAACTGTGGAGAGACCTGTCCCGAGACCCAGCAAAATAACTCCAGAATAGAAAACCTGGACCAGCCCTAACATTCCACTGGCAGCGATCAAGATGAAACCCAATAATGCACCGATGTTGCCGGCTTGTGCAAGGGTGCGCTTTGGAATGCGTCCATCCAGGATACCACCCACGGTCAGGGTTAATAGCATACATCCGCCCCATATCGATGTTAGCTGCGTGGTTGAGCGGACACTCATTCGAAAAGCTTCTGCTCCAAAAGGTTCAAGCAATACATCCTGTCCAAGCAAAGCGATCAACAATAACCAAAGGTAAACAAAAAAAGTTTTGGCCTGATCGTTGTCCATAATTGAGTGAAAAATCTGGCGNATCGTGAAGTGTCCACCAGATGTGCTTATGGTTGTATTTGGAACACGCTTTTCAAGACCAATCAGACCAATGATGCCTATCGAAAGAGCAATAATCCCGACAATCTGGAAAGTACTCTGCAGAATCTCCGGGGTATAAGGATCCATCAGGCGACCCATCCCGAGTGAGGTCAGGATCATACTGACGATCATAATAAAAAACATGACAGTTATGGTCCTGCTGCGGCCTTTTTCACCTGATAATTCAGAGGCCAATGCCATGTATGAAACACTGGCAAAGTTATATCCCATGCCCCAAGCGCCGAATGCCAAAACACCCAACCACAAACCAAGCCACCAATTTTCAGCTAACACAAAAGCCACCTGGGGAGTGACGATCACCCCAACCACACAAAACACAAGCCCTAGAAGAATATAAGGTGTGCGGCGCAAACCCAANATGGGATGGCGATCTGAGTACGAGCCTATAAGCATCTGTATCGGTGAAAAGACATATGGAAGTGAGGCCAAGATCGCCACCAATAAAGCCGATAACTCAAGTTCCTTGATCATGACCCGATTGAGGGTGCTGTTGATGGGAACCAGTGTCATTGCGACGGCGGCATGGATCATGCCAAGTTGGATTCGTTTTAGAAGCATTATATATTTCTCATTTGACAAGGCTATAATATTAAATCTTTCTAAAAAGCGGCGGGATAGAATCCCGCCCTACTTTCTGGAGAGCTTCATTTTTACAAGCCTTCATCCAATTCATTTCTGACAGCATCTTATTGTGAAAAATCGTTCGAACATTCTACATAGAAGAGTGTAAATTTATCACAATCAAAATATGCGTCAATGTAGATTTAGGTAGAATTTTAATAGAGTTTGATTAGAAGAAGATGATAAAAAAAGCTCTCACAGGTTACTTCACCTGTGAGAGCTAATATAAAAGCATTGTTGTCAAGCCACTTTGCGACCTTTGGGTAGAGGTTTTTCCAAAATTAGTGCAGCTTCAAGAGCCTGGTAGAGCGAGCGGGCTTCGACGATCTCAATGCCATCCGGCCAGGGTTCCCCTTTGCGAAGACGTTTGGGAACCACGGCGGTTTTAAAACCCAACTTGGCAGCTTCACGCAGACGAACCGGCATTTGTCCCGGCATACGCAATTCACCTGCGAGCCCAATCTCACCTATTAAAACTGTATCTGCTTTGACAGGCACATCTTTCATGGACGAAGCTACAGCCGCGGCGATAGCCAGATCGGCGGCCGGTTCATCCACTTTTAAACCACTGACAACATTAACAAAGATATCCTGTTCAGCCAAACGCAAATTCATACGCCGGGTTAGAACAGCAGCGATCATCAGCACCCGGTTGATATCGACTCCATTCGGAGTACGGCGGGCATTGCCAAACTGGGTTGGACTGGTCAGCCCCTGAATTTCGACCAGCAATGGGCGCGTGCCTTCCATGGTGACCGCGATGGCTGACCCGGCGGCGTTGATCATGCGCTCGGACAGGAAAGCCTCGGATGGATTGGTTACTTCCACCAAACCGCGTTCACGCATCTCAAAGACACCCACTTCGGCAGTTGCGCCAAAGCGATTCTTAACTGAACGGAGCAAGCGATAGGCCTGGAAGCGATCCCCTTCCAAATATAGTACCGTATCCACTATATGCTCCAAGATACGCGGTCCAGCAATGATACCTTCCTTGGTGACATGCCCTATGATGAAAACAGAAACCCCTGATGTCTTGGCAAATTCCCGCAAGCGGGATGAGCATTCGCGTACCTGTGAGACGGAGCCAGCGGCAGATTCCAAGGCTGGCATATAGACTGTCTGAATCGAGTCGACGATCAACAACTGGGGATGGGTTTCCTGAACATGCTCGAAGATGGTATCCAGGTTGGTTTCTGTAACCAAAAATAGATCATCTGCCAGGGAGGTCCTGGCACCCGTACCCAGCAAGCGCGTGGCACGCATTTTGATCTGGCGTTCCGATTCTTCCCCGGAGACATACAGAACCCTTTGGCTGCCTGCCATCTCAAGCGCCATCTGCAGCATGAGCGTGGATTTTCCGATGCCGGGATCACCACCCACAAGGACGATCGAACCGGGGACAATACCGCCCCCCAATACGCGGGCGAATTCACCTATGGGCACATGGATTCGATCTTCTGCATCCGTGCTGATATCCTTGAGGCGACTGGCTGTGGAGCGTCCACTCAAGCCACGCGCCGCCCCTTTGCCTTTCTGAGGTTCGGCTGCGACGACCTCCTCAACCATGGTGTTGAACTCACCACACTGGGGACAGCGCCCCATATACGCGGCTGCGATACGCCCGCACTGCTGACATACATAGCGACTCTGTGTTTTTGACATAGACGTATTATACCTTTGGACAGTCTCTTCTCAAAGAATGGAGACNCGGAACANAAGTTCGCACCACCCTTGTGCCATTAAATCTTTCTAATATTTTGTGTAATTACTAAGGCAGGATATTTTACTCTCCGTGTAGGCGAGTGTATGTGGGGGTGTTTTGCNGGCTACGCCTGCAAAACACCCCCACATCTATCTTTTACCACACTAATTCCCAAAGAANCGATAATTTTTTTAGCAAACATTAATGATTATGCTATAGTTAATCATCTCTAAATACTTCTTGATCATGTCTGAGAATTATTCATGCCAGGCATTTGATCTTCGTGAACAAAAGATCAGGAGACCATGAATACTCAAAAAAATACATACATTATTGTCCTTCTCATGATTTCGCCAATCCTTTTTATTGGACTAGCTTTGTTGCTTATCTTCATACCATTGCCGGAGCCATTTCCAATTGCCGGGAGCAATGCCCGAAACCTGGTGACTGCAATCATTACAGGTTTCCTGGGACTGGCATGGGTGGTCGCTTTGAGCATATACCTGATCAAAGTTATTTTCATGGCAGGTCGTGTCTTTGATACTGCATTCACATCCAGAGGACTATCAGTGAGTAATTATCTGGGGTTGGGCAGGCAATTCCAGGGAAGAAGTGATGGTCGCCAGGTGGAAGCTCAATATTCTCCAGGCCGCATGCTTCAGAACGGTTTATTGAATATTCGATTCGAAATAAATATCAATCAACGAATGGCAATTGGAGTGACCAAGCCTTTGTTGGAATGCAATGATTGTGGAAAAGTAGANATCTCTCCTTATCCATTGGGCAGCATCCAAGTTTATGCAGAAGACCCGGATTGGGCAAAAAATCTTCTATCTGATCCATCCAATGTTGAGATGATCAAAAAACTGATGGATGATACAGAAAGGCTGGGCAGGAGGGAACTCTATTTGCTTAAAAAACAAGCCTGGCTGCACGCCCGTCCAACTCCACGGTTTAGTTCAGCCCAATTACAAATCTGGCTTGGAATCTTGTTCGACCTTTTCAGGTCAATTGAGAAAATGAATTGATCTGATCGAGCATTTCCAGAAATTCTTCGGGGGGTTTTTTACTCAAGATCTCTTTACGGGCTTCCCGGTCCAAGCCATGGTGTAGAAGATACTGGACTGCATGTTTTCTAAATAACCGCTGACCATCTTCCGGCCCATAGAATTCCATATTGTGGTCAAGGTGGGTGCGAACAACCCGGCGAATCTGTTCGTATGCAACCTGGTCACGATCAAGACCGGAAAAGATCCATGGGTTGGCAATCGCACCACGCCCGATCATGACTGCCTGACAGCCGGTAAGTTGTTTCATGTGCTCGATATCGGCTACCAGCCTGATATTTCCGTTTCCGATGACCGGTATTTTTACTGCAGCAGATATTTCGGCGATGGCTTCCATGTCCACCTGTCCAGCCAAACCCTGCTGCTTGGTACGGGCATGGACTGCGACCAGGGAACCTCCATTCTCTTCAATAATACGGGCGATCAAGACATGATTGCGGCAGTCATCCCANCCAAGNCGGATCTTGCCAGTGACAGGGATATCCAATAATTTGCTCAATTTATCAAATATATGAGCAATCTTGAGCGGTGTGCGCATCAATCCGACACCAGCACCATGATTGGTGACCGTGCGGGCTGGACAACCCATGTTAATGTCGATGATGTCTGGTCCCAGAGGTCGAACTTTGAGGGCAGCCTTGACGATCAGATCGGGATCGTCACCATAGATCTGGAAAACTACCGGTCGTTCTGCCTGTTTATACTTTAATTTGGCGATCGGTCGGCGAGATTTTCGCAGGATCACTTCTGCCTTGACAAACTCAGTGTAACTCATGGCAGAACCCAACTCCCGACATAGCGAGCGAAAGGGCCAATCTGAAAATCCGTCCATGGGTGCCAGAATGGCATCTCCATAGATGGGAATATCTCCCACAAGGAAAGTGGGAGTAGTTAGTGAATGGGTAACGGGAACAGTTTCAAGCATAGGTAGATTATATCAATAGATATCCTCCATATTTGGTCATATTTACCGGGGACAAAGCCGGTTTTTGGAAATGGCAGCATACAATTTTGGAATTCTGTCCTATAATTTAGAGAAGCAGTATAAGTTGTTAATATGAATTTTGTTGGGTTTCACCCTGCGAGTACTTCTCGGGGCACAGTTTCAATACCAAAGTTATCTCGATGCACTCGCCAACCAACAAAAAAAATTAGATCATCAACTTTTCAAGAACAATACGGATCATTTACAAATCTTGGAGGTGATATGCCCAGTTCAAACCCGAGAAGCCTGAATTGCCCAACTTGCGGCGCACCCCTGGACACAGATGGCACCAAACCGGTCGTACATTGCAAATTCTGCCAGAACGTGATCTTAATTGACGCACTCAGACCGGGGGAAAAACCAGAGGCGGCCCCAGAAAAAGCACGAGGTGTTCCCGATGAAATATTGGCTCAACTAAAAAGAGAGAACCTGGTTGAAGCCACCAGACTGTATCGCGAAATTTATGATGTCAGTCAGATCCGGGCACGTTATGCCATCGAACAGATACTCTCCGGTAATCTGGTGTCACCTGAAGCCGGCTTTTCGGTAAAGGTTGACCCTACCGTGCAAGTGACACCTCTCCAAAAAGCGGGAGTAGCCTCTGTTTTCGGAGGGATCGGCCTGCTGGGGTGTGCCCTTCCAATATTCATTTTTCTGATCGTAGGGGGAATCGTTGCATTTGCCTTATTGCAACCCGGCAGCCCCCTCAACCCCAAGCTGAACCCGTATGGGCCTGCTGTTCTGATGCCAGCAGAGCAGGATGGGAACCCGGATGTGGTGACGCAATTTTATAATGTGAATGATGAAAACAGGCTGCTGGGCCGAGTCAGTACTTTAACTGGCAAAATTCTGTGGGAGAGTGAACCTCTACCCAAAAATAAAGCCGTGGATGCTTTGCGCAGCGACAATAAGAACTTATTTTATGTGAATGACAATTTACTGACTGCCTTGAACTATCAAGACGGAACGCAGGTCTGGCAAGTTGAGATGCCTGACAAACTGGTTTATGGAGATGACAGCCTGGTGATCGTGGACGACCGAATTATGTCCATAACGCAGGGCGGGACATTACAAGCCTATAACACCCAGACGGGTGAGCAGGTCTGGGTTCGATCACTTAAAGGTAATGAGCGAAAGATCCGCATAATGGGAAGCCGGGTTGTAATAATGGATCACACCGGTGATGACAATTCTTACAGCCTGATCTTCCTGGACCCATCCAATGGACACGAAACACTTTTAATTTCCCCGATATGCCAAGCAGAAAATACTTTCGAAAGTGATCTGGATCTCAATGCGGGAATTATCCATGATGAGGCAGAAAATTCCCTGTACCTGATCTATGGATTCTTCACTGGATGTGTGCAGAGCTATGACCTCCAAAACGGCCAAATGAGCTGGCAATATTCCCAGGATGATGCTTTCAATTTCTCGATGGATGACGTGCAACCGATCCTGACGGATACACAACTGATCTTTGGTTTCGAGCACAGCCTCTATTTGATGAACAAACAAAGTGGTTCTGTTCAAATAATGCTTGATGACCCGGATTACGAGCTGATACCTATGCATCTCTCCGGAGACAACCTGTTGGTGCGGGCACGCCGAACGCGTGGTTCTGAACGATTCGAACTATGGGGATTTAATATCAGCAACGGAGCACGTCTCTGGCAGATGACATTGGAAAATTCCAAACCATTGGATCCACCCAATGAATACCGGAATCTGCTTGATAGTGATGATTTCGCCTGGACATGGCATGAAACTGCAGGTGGTGTGCTGCTGCTAAATTTCCAAGCTGAACCCAACCAATTGGTCATCAAAACGATCAGCCTGAGCGATGGTAGCAGCGCTGCAGAAAAGATAGTCCCGTTCAAAAGCATAAGCGGTGATTTCTATTCCGCTCCTGAAATAATTGGCTGGCAGGGAAATTTAATATATTTCACGATGGAAGTAAAATTATATGTGCTGGATGTCAGTACAGGTGAGATCGTCATGCAATATTAATGGAAAAAGCAAGACCCCCTGCCCAACGAATAAGCTGGGGGTCTTGCTTTTTAGAAATTACACTTTCGGTCATTTTTGACTTTGATCTTACTGACCAAATTATTTTTTGAGTTTATCGATAAATTGT
>BS_KBA_SWE02_21mDRAFT_10000653_pt1 | contig 13072 bp, 11 predicted proteins | sample BalSeasSWE02_21m_FD_9196 | JGI IMG/M metagenome (IMG submission 9196)
GCTATTCTCGACTTCCCTCAGGGTGGTGGCGACTGCCTGGATATTGGGGAATTGAGTGGTGACTTTTTTAATCATTCCCAGGAAGGCCCGCGTATCGAGTATTGATGATGATTCCACATCCTGGCCTTCAATCCCCAGACCGAGTTGCAGGTCTTCCTCATTGCCCAGCAGCACATCAACATTTTCCACGATGGCGCGGAAGGTTTTTTGCGCCTGCTCCAGACCGCCGATGGGTGCCCAAAGTTTCGGCCGGTAGTTCAGGTCAAAGGAGGTGACAACACCATGTTTTTTAGCTGCCTGCATGGCCTCGGTGATCAAACCGGAGGTTGTACCGGAAAGCGCGGCGTAAATACCACCGGAATGGAACCAGCGTACACCCCGGCCAAATATTTCATCCCAGTCAAAATCGCCGGCCTTGAGCATCGCACCGGCCTCGTTGGCGCGGTTATAAAACACCACCGGTGGACGGACACCATAACCGCGATCACTGTAGACGGCGGCGATGTTGGGTCCGTCAACCCCATTATGTGCGAAGCGTTTGAAAAACGGTTTTACACCCATTTCCTTGACCCGGGTTTCAACCAGTTCACCGATACCATAATCAACCATGGCACTGACAATACCGGTGTTCAGGCCAAAACAATCGGACAGGCCTGCGGCGACATTGTATTCACCACCGGAGACGTGGATTTCTACCGAGCGGGCTTTGCGGAAGGGAACCACACCGGGATCAAGCCGGTGTATCAGGGCGCCGAGTGACAGAAAATCCAGCTGGCAATCATCTTTACGTATATTCAGCAGGCTCAATTTCTAATCCAGTTAAACGTTGTAGGTTGTCGACACGGTATCGCCGCCAGTGCCAGTCCAGTTGGTGTGAAAGTATTCACCAGCTGGTTTATCCACACGCTCGTAGGTGTGGGCACCAAAATAATCGCGCTGAGCCTGCAGCAGGTTTGCCGGCAGCACCGCACTGCGATAGCCGTCGTAATAGGCCAGCGCTGAACTGAACGTAGGCAAGGGAACACCGTGTGTTACGGCAGTGGCAATAACTTTCCGCCACGACGACTGGCTATTCTCGATCGCATCTCTGAAATAGTGATCCAGCAGCAGATTCTGCAGCCCGGGGTTATTGTCGTAGGCTTCCTTAATGTCACCGAGGAATTGGGCGCGAATAATGCAGCCACCGCGCCACATCAAAGCGATTTCACCGTAATTCAGATCCCAGTTGTATTCGCCGGCAGCCGCGCGCATCAGTTGATAACCCTGCGCGTACGAACAGATTTTTGACGCAAAAAGCGCCTGGCGAAGTTGCTCAAGGAAAACCGCTTTGTCGCCACTGAACATGACTTCCGGGCCGGCCAGCAGTTTTGAGGCGATCAGTCGCTCATCCTTGATGGCGCTCAGGGCGCGGGCAAAAACAGCCTCCACGATGGTTTGGGCGGGAACGCCAAGATCAAGGGCGGCGAGAGAGGTCCAGCGACCGGTACCTTTTTGCCCGGCCTTGTCCATGATGACATCAACCATCGGCTTGCCGGTTTCATCATCGGTCTTGGCGAGAATGTCGCGGGTGATTTCGATCAGGTAACTGTCCAGTTCACCCTTGTTCCACTCACCGAATACGGTAGATATTTCAGCAGGTTGCATGCCAATAACATTGCGCATCAGGGAGTAGGCTTCGCAGATCATCTGCATATCGCCGTACTCGATACCGTTATGCACCATTTTTACAAAATGGCCGGCGCCATCGTTACCGAGCCATTCGCAACAGGGCACCCCATCGTCAACCTTGGCCGCGATGGACTGGAATATTTCCTTGACAAGGGGCCAGGCCGCGGCCGATCCGCCCGGCATAATGGAAGGACCTTTGAGCGCACCTTCCTCACCACCGGAAACACCGGTACCGATATACAGCAAGCCCTTGCTTTCAACATAAGCCGTGCGCCGGATGGTATCGGGGAAGTGCGAATTGCCGCCATCGATGATGATATCGCCGGGCTCAAGAAACGGTATGACAGATTCGATAATGGCATCAACCGCAGCGCCGGCTTTGACCAGCAGGAATACCTTGCGGGGCCGTTCAAGATTAGAGACCAGCTCTTCTATGCTGTGACAGCCGACAATGTTTTTGCCCTTGGCGCGGCCATCCACAAAGGCATCAACCTTGCTGACGGTGCGGTTGAATACGGCCACCTTGAAATCATGGCTTTCCATATTCAGCACAAGATTTTCACCCATGACGGCGAGGCCGATCAGGCCGATATCACACTTTTTTTCTGTTGCGTTCATTTTATTTCCAATAACCATTTTGTTTGCGAAAGCCGGGTTGTCCGGTTTTAATTGATAAACAGGGGTTTGATATGCCGTACCCACAGGTTTTCAGTAACATTGCGCGAGACGTCAGAATCAAACTTCCTCAGCGCACCATAGTATCGTTCACCCATCTGCGCAGCCACTTTATAACCGAAGCGCCCATCCAATCCATATTTATGTGCGAGGATAGTGCTGTTTGCCACCGGTGGTAATTGAAAAATTCAAGAAAGCGCCCTGTGGGTGCTTCCGGGGCCTTAAAATGATCTTACAGATAACCGGATTTACTCGTAAAAAATTTTGGGATACAACAATTCAAGTACAATTAGTCAGCTATTTTTAGTCCTTTGGAAATCATCAACAGGTTATCAAAATGATCCACTACCAAACAGGTTCGCCTGCAACAGCTCTCTCTGCAGATGATTTGAAAAAAACTGTGTTTACGGCCCTGGAAAATATGGGTGAGAAACAAAAAGCCCTGGTCATACCACCTGATTACACCCGTTTGCCATCACGTTCCGGTGAGTTAACCGAGTATTGCTGGCAATACCTGGGTGACAAACTCACAGATGTCTTACCGGCATTGGGTACACACACACATCGATGACCGCAGCGCAGATCAGCCACATGTTCGGCCGCACCCCCAAAGAGCTGTTCAGGGTCCATGACTGGCGTAACGATGTCATCACTCTGGGTACGGTACCGGCTGAATTCGTAAAAGAAGTATCAGAGGGCGCCTGTGACTTCACGTGGCCGGCGCAGGTTAACAAATTACTGAAATACGGATATTTTGGAACCCCGCACACGCTGAAGATGGTTAAGGAAAACACTGACCTGGCCAACAATCCCGCACTGGGTTTGTGGGCCTGTAAAGACAGATTCAATTATTAAGAGGTCTTGATCAATTCATGAAAATCATTATCGACAACAAGATACCTTACATAAAAGGTGTTTTAGAGCCGTTTGCAGAAGTCGTTTATCTGCCTGGAAATGTGACCACGCGGGACGCGGTAAAAGATGCAGACGCCCTGATTACAAGAACCCGAACAATTTGTAACAGGGAAGTTTTGGATGGTTCCAGTGTCAAATTTATCGCGACAGCGACCATCGGCTTCGACCACATCGACACGGATTATTGCAAAACTGCCGGAATCGAATGGACCAACGCCCCGGGTTGTAATGCCGAAAGCGTCAATCAATATATTTCATCCGCCCTCTGTTCATATGCTAAACGCAAAGGTTTTTCTTTAAGNGGAAAGACCATCGGAATAGTCGGTGTTGGCCAGGTGGGTTCACGGGTCGCAAAAACCTGCGAAATCCTGGGAATGGAGGTTCTGCTGAATGATCCGCCAAGGCAGAGAAGCGAAGGGCCCGCAAAATTTGTTTCTTTAGAAAAGATCCAACGGCAGGCGGAGGTGATCAGCTTTCATGTCCCGCTGAATATGGAAGGTATCGATTCTACCTACCACATGGCAGATGAAGCCTTTATGCAGGGCTTGAAAAAGGATGCCCTGATTATTAATACCTGCCGGGGAGAAGTTTTCGAATCAATGGCGGTTTCCAACGCGAAGCTATCGGAGTCTATTTCCGGGATGNTTATTGATTGCTGGGAAAACGAGCCCNCCCTGGATCTGGAATTATTGGAGCTGGCAGATTACGCCACTCCGCACATTGCCGGATATTCAAGAGATGGCAAGGCCANCGGCACAACGGTCAGTGTCCGGGCTATCAGTAAGTTTTTCGGGCTGGGAATCGATGCGTGGCAACCGCCTGACATCGAGCCCCCGGTGAACCCCGTCATCAAACTGGATGGCAGCAAAAAGAANCCGGACGCACTTCTGGCTGATGNAATTCTCTCGACCTATAAAATTGAAAACGATGATAAAGNCCTGCGTTATAGCCCCAAATTATTTGAGCAATTAAGGGGTGATTACCCGGTCAGAAGGGAGTTTGATTCCTATTCAGTCAAGGCCACAAATGTTAAACCTGAGGTTTTGGGAAGACTAAAAGCACTGGGGTTTAAAATCCTGTAGCAGGTGGGGTTACNTCACTGTTGACTAGCATAGTGCACTGCAAAAGCTTCTTCAGCTGTTTCCCGGCTTCGACATCGCTAGGGGGGCGCTGGGACGGATAGTTACTGCCAGGACGCGCCGCAAGTCCCTCCCATCCCGGCGTCTTTAATCATCCCGAAAAAAGACTGGCTTTACCATACAAGCGCCACAGGATGTGCTTGAGCGAGTCCTGAAGTAAGGTACCGCACACCCTCGGCGCCCCGCAGATAACTCAACCCAAAGTCCAGCAAAGGACCACAACATGAAGACCTGGGTTTTAATTCAAGTGGGATAGCAGTGATTGTTAATTAAACTTCCCGTCCGGTTTTAATTGTAATGGCTGCTGCATAAGCTGGCCCCGGTATAAAACCGCCGCTGGTTGGTAAACTATTTCGCGGTTGCAGAATAATCCGACGGTAGCTATCAGTAATTTGTGCTCCAGCGGACCGAGCCTCGCTTTCAATGTTGTTGCGTCATCACCGGTCAGGACGGGGATTTTCACCTGCGAGATGACCGGGCCTGAGTCAAGCCCTGCAGTGACAAAATGGATGCTGGCACCAGTTTCTTTATCACCCGCCTGAAGAACGCGGGCATAGGTATCCAGACCTTTGTACAAAGGCAGCAGGGAAGGGTGCAAGTTGATCATGCGACCACTGTATTGACGGGTAAAGTCTTCGCTCAGAATACGCATGTAACCGGCGAGGATAATCAGCTCGGCCTGGCTCTGCTGTAAGATTTCCGCGACCGCGGCATCGTGCGCCTGGCGGTCCGGAAAATCCGCGTGGCTGATAACACTGACGGGGATCGAGGCGTTCGTTGCGTGGTCAATGCCGGCAGCATCTGCACGGTTGGATACAACCCGCACGATGTTCAGGTCTAAAGCATTGGCCGCGACAGCGTTAATTAACGCCTTCAAATTGCTGCCGGTACCGGAAATCAGCACGGCAGCTTTCAAACTTTCCGGCTTCATGAGCGGATATAGCTGACCCGCCGCGAGGCATTTGAACACTGTATAACCCGACCAAGCCGATAGACCCGTTCGCCGGCTTTATTCAATGCCTGGCAGACTTCATCAACTGAATCTTCCGCCACCAAAAGTGCCATACCGATACCGCAGTTGAAGGTGCGCAGCATTTCCTGTTCTTCAATCCCGCCGCGTTTTTGCAGCCATTGGAAAATGGCCGGGAAACTCCACGCCGACAGGTCAATTTCAAGCCCCAGCCCGTCTGGTACGACGCGGATGATGTTTTCGCTGATGCCGCCGCCGGTAATGTGAGCCAGTCCATCAACCGGATGTTGCGCAATCAAGGGCAATAGGGTTTTAACGTAAATCCGGGTGGGTGCAAGTAAAGCATCACCTAAAGTGCAATCGTCCAAAGGCATGCTCGGGTCATCCCCGGATTGCTCGAGTACTTTACGGATAAGTGAGTATCCATTGGAGTGAGGCCCGGATGATTCAAGACCCAGCACGATATGCCCGGTTTTGATATGACTGCCGTCTATTAACCGTGGACGATCAACGACACCCACGGTAAAACCTGCCAGGTCATATTCGTCATGACCATACAAACCCGGCATTTCGGCAGTTTCGCCGCCGATCAATGCGCAGCCGGCCTGTCGGCAGCCTTCCGCGATGCCTTCTATGACGGCCTGGGCATTGTCAATTTTCAGCTTTCCCGTGGCGTAATAATCGAGAAAAAACAAGGGCTCAGCGCCGCAGGTCAGGATGTCATTGACACACATGGCGACCAGGTCAATGCCAATTGTGTCGTGTCGATCTAGTTGTTTTGCCAGGAGTAACTTGGTGCCTACACCATCTGTTCCGGATACCAGCAAAGGTTCTTTGTAGCGCTGGATATCGAGCTGGAACAGGCCGCCAAAGCCGCCAAGGCCAGCGACCACACCCTCNCGATGGGTGGATTTGACTGCCGGTTTGATTCGTTCGACCAGTTCATTTCCGGCGTCAATGTTTACACCGGCATCAAGGTAACTTAATCCGGTTGGGTTTTCAGTTTTTCTATTCAATGACTGGATCCGTTTATTCATGCGAGTTTGTAGTGTCCTATGTTATCTTATTGGGACTCGAAATAACCCAATTTTTAGCCGGTAGTGCAGATGAAAAAATTACTGATCATATTTGTTATGCTGCATCTTTCAGTGGCACAGGTTTTGGCAGATGCCAGCCTGTATTCAGGCGAAGTGGTGGTGCAAAGCCAGTCTGAGGCTGATCGAAATGCGGCCATACCGGAAGCACTCATCCAGGTTTTGCAGAAACTCAGCGGCCAACGTGAATTGCCTTTGTCACCGGCGCTCGATGAAGCACGCAACAAAGCAGCCCTTTTGTTACGTTCATATCGTTATACAAAAGTGGATCGCACAGCAGACGACGGCACTGTCACCCAGGAATTGAGGTTAGTCGCACAGTTTATGCAGCCGGAAGTTGACCAGATCGTGCAACAAATCGGATTGCCGAGGTGGCGTCAGGAGCGACCTGGTGTTCAGGTCTGGGTGGTCATTGATGATGGTCTCACCCGGCAACTGAAACCGCTTCAATTCGACTACGCATGGAATTCCATGGAAGATATTGCCGCCCTGCGTGGCTTACCCTTGAGTTGGCCTGAACTGGATGCAGAGGAAATCCAACTGGTGGATATGCGTCTTATCTGGGGCGGCTTCACCGATTACCTGGTTGAGCGTGGTGCACCGGAAGATGGGGTTGCGATTGTTGCCGCGCGGCGTGAAGGGCCGTTATGGACTGTGCGCTGGAATCTGGCCAGTACCGGTCAGAACTGGAGTTGGCAAAACAATAATATTGAATTGCTGGTTGCGCTGGATGAAGGCGTGCACCAAATGGTCGACCAAATTGCAGCGAGCAATGCCATAGCGGCTTCGGCACAGGGTTCCTGGACAATAGAGGTCAGCATTGGCGAACTCAATAGCGCTGAATCTTATGTGACCTGTCTTGAGTATTTGCAAAGCCTGAGCCTGGTCAATTCGGTTGAAATACTGGGTGCAGACCCGGGCCGTGTGTATTTCCGCCTGCAACTAAACGCCTCTAGGGAGTACCTGGAAGAAACCTTCATGCATGGCACGAAATTGTCACGTGCGCGTGCCGGCAGTGAATACGATTATGAATTTTTACCTTAGGCCAGTTGTCGGCATTTTCCGATGACCGCTGATTCCCGTCATTGGTTGATGTTGGCGTTGCTGGTTGGCGCTGGCTGGCTGGTCTACCTGCTCTCGCCGGTGATCACGCCGTTTGCAATTTCAGCCGTGTTGGCCTATTTGGGCGATCCTTTTGTTGATCGTTTGGAGAAAGTCTCCATTGGTCGTTGGAAACTTGGCAGGACCGTGGCCGTCAGTATTGTATTTATTCTGATGTTGGCCTTGCTGACCATCGTGCTGGTTATTGTTATCCCGTTACTCATCGAGCAAGTCCGTTTACTGATTCGTATGCTGCCGGGAATGATCGAATGGTTCTCTGGTGCGGCCCTACCCTGGCTGGCCGCCAAGTTGGGGTTTGAACTGAAGGGTTTCGATCCTTCGCAGTTTGCACAAATGCTGAAGGACTATTGGAAGGAAATCAGCAGCGCAGCTTTTAAGGTAGTGAATTACATTTCACGCGGGGGTTTGGCTGCAGTTGCGCTGTTAACCAACCTCATTCTGATCCCGGTTGTTACGTTTTACCTGTTGCGGGACTGGGATCCACTGATCCGGGCGATACATGATTTGTTACCGCGAAGTTTGGAAGCGGAAATTAAAGGGACAGTGATCGAAGTGGATGAGGTGCTGGGAGCATTTTTCCGCGGACAGTTAATGGTTATGTTCGCCCTGGGTTTAATTTATACCATCGGTATGTCACTGGTGGGTATTGATTTGGCCGTGCTGATTGGGATGGGTGCCGGTTTGTTAAGCATTGTGCCCTATCTGGGTTCCATTGTTGGTGTGTTGGTTGCAGCAGGTGCTGCTATTTATCAGTTTCAGGACGCTTTCCACTTGCTCATGGTGTTACTCGTGTTCGCAATCGGACAGGCAGGTGAAGGTATGTACCTGACCCCAAAACTGGTGGGTGACCGGATTGGTCTACACCCGGTGACTGTTATTTTCGCGGTGCTGGCCGGTGGCCAGTTATTCGGTTTTCTCGGTATATTGCTGGCGTTACCGGTGGCGGCAGCACTTAACGTACTGGTCCGGCAAATGCTGTTAAAGTACCGGCAAAGTGGACTGTATAATTCACCGTCGGACGGTCAAGGCTGACAAACATGTTGTTTTCCCCACAAATTCCATTGCAGTTGACGCCTTTGCGCGACAGTCGTTTTGAGAATTTTGTCAGCGGACCTAACCATGGGCTTGTCAAAGTTTTAAAAAATTTGCCGAATGAAACCGGTTCTTTTGTTTTTTTATCCGGTGAGGAAGGCAGCGGCAAAACCCATTTGCTGAATGCCTCATGCGTCGAGACCCGCGAACGTCAGGGCCGCGCGTTTTACCTTGCGCTCAAGCGCTTGCCAAAGGATGCAATGGCAGCATTGCAGGGATTGGAACACCTGGACCTTGTCTGTGTGGATGACTTGCATGTCATCGCCGGAGACAGGTTATGGGAAGAGGCATTGTTTCATTGTTTTAATCGCATCAGGGAAGCAAATGGCCGCTTACTGGTCAGTAGCCGCGAACGACTATCAGCACTTAAATTTGATTTGCCGGATCTGGCGTCCCGCCTGGCCTGGGGTCTGCGTTTGCAGATGGCGGCTCTGGATGATCCGGACAAGCTCGCAGTGATCAACCTGCATAGCCGTGCCCTCGGGGTAGACCTGCCCGAAGATGTTCAACAATATCTTCTGAAATACCATGATAGAAGCATAGCCGCATTGATAAATACGGTGGAAAATCTGCATCAGGCGGCTTTGATCCATAAACGCAGAATTACGATTCCACTGGCACGTGAAGTGCTCAAGGCAAGTAAGGAATAAACTTATGCATACAAAGTTAGACATAGCCCGCAATTGGCTGCCACGTTATACAGGTATGCCGCTGGATCAATTCGGCGAATATATTCTGGTCACCAATTTTGGTGATTATGTGCGGCGTTTTGCCAAGATTTTTAATTGCAAGATTTACGGTGAAGACCGCACCATGCAGGCCGCCACCAATGCCGCCGGTCTGACCATTGTCAACTACGGTATTGGCTCAAGTAACGCTGCGACCATCATGGATTTGCTGATAGCGGTTGCACCAAAAGGTGTGTTGTTTCTGGGAAAATGTGGTGGCCTGAAAAAATCCACTGAAATTGGCCATTTTATTTTACCGATAGCCGCCATCCGCGGTGAAGGTACCAGTAACGATTATTTCCCCCCTGAAGTCCCGGCTTTGCCTTCATTCAAACTGCACAAATTTGTTTCAGACAAGATCCTGGCGCATGGCGTTGATTACAGGACAGGCGTGATTTATACGACCAACCGCCGGGTTTGGGAACACGATCTGGCCTTCCATAAAAAACTGCACCAAATGACCTGTATTGGTATCGATATGGAAACCGCAACGCTGTTCATCGTTGGGCACGCCAACGAGATCGCCCACGGTGCGCTGTTGCTGGTGTCGGATGTTCCGGTAACACCTGACGGTGTAAAAACCGAGGAGTCGGACAAAAAGGTTACCGCTAACTGGGTAGATCTGCATTTGCAGATTGGTATTGAAGCCATGACCGAGCTGGGTCAAAAGGGCGAACAGATCAAACATTTCCGCTACGAGTAAGTAATAAAACAAGGGCGGCAAGTGCCGCCCTTGTTTTATACGATGGCTGAAAACTACTTAAAGGTCATACTGCTATCGATATGCAGGCCATCGGCGGTAAGGCGCATATCAACCCGTGAGTGGCCAAGCATATCTACATAAGATTTCTTCACCGCCTCGGCATATTCGTCAACAGCTGACGTAGTGTCATCGCTGTCGAGCTGATATTGTTTGGCCAGTGCCGTCTGGATTTCCATCTGTTTCGCCATATCATGGGAGATTGACAAAAAGGTATTGTTGTCCTGAGGTTTCGCCTTCAGGAAGCTCCCGAGGTCTTTGACATTTTGTTCACCAAATGAAATACCGATGGCGCTGTCGCTCATCAAGGCAAAAACATCCAGACCATCCACGTGCACCATTTCCGATGGAATTTTGACGGGTTCAGTTTGATTGGCTAAATCCAGGTTTTCGAACCCGGGTACCATCATGCTGGCCATGCCAACAAACATTTCAGGTTTGTCCACATCGATTGCCAACAGACCATTGGTCTGTGTGAGTGCCCCGGCCGGATCGAAATCATCCAGTCTGACGCGCACGCCCATCAGATTGTTGATCATTGGTGGCATGGGGATGTTGAGTTGTTGCGCCAGTTGTGCAGCCTGCTCATTTAACTGTTGCAGTGCTGAGCACTGATAGGGTGCAGCAACCAGAGCAGTGGCCTTTTCGAGTACGAAAGTCCTTAATTTACCCACTTTTATCGCCAGTGAAGCAGAAAGCAGGTAATCACCGGTGCTGGCAGAAGGCGTGTTTGAGACAAGACCGGCGAGGCCAGCAGCCAATGAACTTTCGATTTCCAGGTCGTAGCGCATGGCCACTTCGTTGGCGGTAAGCCGGGTTGTTCCAGCTGTCATGCGCGGTGTCTTGGCGATGATTGACTTTATCTCATCAACACACACGGCATCGAGAGCAGCTATTTGCGCATTGACTTCCGGCTCCAGAAATCCGCGTGTGCCGCTATCCGGATTCAATAATTCGTTCGCCAGTTTCTGGATATCCATAAAACCTGAGCCGTAAGCGGTATAACCCTTGCTGCTATTCATAATGCCGAGGGCATTGCTGGAAGCCATGCTTTGCGCGGGCATTTCCTGGCCAAGGAATGCCGCCAGAAGCTTATCTTCAGCCTGTGCAGGAAAAACACTGATAGCCAGCTGCTGATCAAGAATTGCGATGTACACCCCCATAGGTTTGTCGTCATCGGTGACATGCCAATAAGAGGTGCCATTTAAGGTTTTTACGGGCAACTGGTAACCCATCTTTGCCTCGATCCGGGTTATGGCATTACGCAGTTCCTGCGCATCGCTCAGGCCAATCCGCATCACTGGAAAAATGCCTGTTGCATAGATGGCATGATGGACATGCGAGGAAATCCCCATTTTATTGAGACTTTCCATACTTATGCTGCCGCCCAGTTCGTCGAGAATCGCCGTTGCCAGGCGCGCGATGTGGTTTTCCTCCAGGCCACCTGCCTGATCATCAACCTGAAACTTGCTGATCTGTTTGGACATAACTTCCATAACAGGCTGGAAGCGTTTTGCATACGCATCGATGACCTCTTCGGGTGCGGTTTTAAGGTCGGCAAATACATAGGCCGTGTCAGCCGGAACGTAGGCGAGCAACGGGTTGGTATTTTCTTCAATGGTAACAGCCGCCGCATCAGGTTCCTTACTGCAGGCAGTAAACAGCAAAGTGGCACTTATGATAAGTACTAATGTCCGGGTAATTTTCATGTTCTTGAAGTCCTGTGTACTGGTTATGTGTAGGTGTTATACCACAGTACAACACTAAAGACAAATAAAATTAGATAAATTGTGCTTGTTACACTGTCTCGCTAATAAAAAACCCCCATTGCCTGCGCAATGGGGGTCATCTGATAAACGATTAAAAACCAGGTTAAAGTGCTTTGAACACCTTTTCCAGCGTCTCCTTGGCATCGCCAAACAGCATACGGGTATTATCCAGGAAGAACAGCGGGTTCTGCACACCCGCGTAACCGGTGGCCATACTGCGCTTGAGCACTATTGAAGTTCCACCTTTCCAGCACTCGAGCACCGGCATGCCGCCAATCGGACCGTCAGGATCGGTTAAGGCCGAAGGGTTGACGATATCATTGGCCCCGATAACCACCGAAACATCAACTTTCGGGAAGTCGTCGTTGATCTCATCCATTTCGAAAACGATATCGTAAGGCACCTTGGCCTCGGCCAAAAGAACGTTCATGTGGCCGGGCATACGTCCGGCGACCGGATGTATGCCGAAACGGACATTGACACCATTGGCACGCAAGGTCTTGGTGATTTCATAAACGATATGCTGGGCCTGCGCTACAGCCATGCCATAACCGGGAATGATCATGACCTCTTTGGCATTGGCGAGCAGTTCAGCTGTTTCTTCAGCATCGATCGGCACAACCTCACCCTGTTCTTCGCTTGCTGCTGCCGCCTTGCCGCCACCGGTTCCGAAACCGCCGGCTATAACGGACAGGAACTTACGATTCATTGCACGGCACATAATGAAGCTCAGGATTGCGCCGCTTGAACCAACCAGGGCACCGGTAACAATCAGCAGATCATTGCCCAGCATGAACCCCGTCGCAGCAGCAGCCCAACCTGAATAACTGTTGAGCATTGAGACTACCACCGGCATATCTGCGCCACCGATCGCCATCACCATGTGAATACCAAACACCAGTGCGATGACTGTCATGATGATCAGAGGTTGCATACCGCCACCGTCTGCGGACTGCACCACGAACTGATACCCAAACCAGATCACAGCGATCAGCAAGCCGAGGTTGAATAAATGCCGCCCCGGTAAAGTCAAAGGTGAACCGCTCATACGTCCGGACAGTTTGCCGAACGCAATCACGGAGCCTGAAAAAGTCACGGCACCAATAAGAATACCCAGGTAGGTTTCAACGTCATGGATGG
>BS_KBA_SWE02_21mDRAFT_10000654_pt1 | contig 13069 bp, 15 predicted proteins | sample BalSeasSWE02_21m_FD_9196 | JGI IMG/M metagenome (IMG submission 9196)
CCCCCCCCTTATTGCCGATTTAAGTTCTTTTATAGAGGTATCAATATCAGTAAGAGAGGAAATAAAATTGTCACCGGAAACAGCCGGTACAATATAACCTGTAATAATGAGGTCATAATTCTCTTTGCCCTTTTTGGCAACATCCTCCAGGTTCTCAGCGATTGTTATTTTACAGTCTTGAAAAATCTTACTTGCTTTTTCAGTTGCTTTTGAATTATATTGCAACAATAAAATTTTCTTGGTTCCCTTAGTACTTGTGCTTCCCTTAGTACTTGTGCTTCCCTTAGTACTTGTGCTTCCCTTNGTACTTGTGCTTCCCTTAGACATAGTAAGGTTCCCCCTCTGCTTGTCATAAAAAACCACCTGTCGTAGATTAACCTTAATGATTTCTCAATAATTAAATCTGATTTTTCTCACCTGCGGTCACACCTGCGGGCAAGTGATAGTACAACTAAATCTTTCAGTCGGTCAAGTATTAACTTCATAGTTATACTTTTATTAGTAAACAGAGAACAATAAAAAGCTTAGTTTTTTGTGGCCTTGCACAATTATTTGAATTGTTCTCAACAACTAAAAGCTTAAGCTTATCCATTGTTCCCTCAATAACCGATTAATTGATATATATATTTACTCTGTAAAAATATAATGATAAATAAGGAATATCATGTATTTTCATTGTAGAAACACTGTATTTATTTATGAGGCGACGACATCTTCCTAAGTACCTGGATATAACTTTTTTTTTCTTTCATAGAGATTATCATCAATTTGATTTTGTATTTTATCCAGATTGCTGAAAAGTACATTAAGCTTTTTATCAGATGTTAAATCAAAATCCGGTTTATTGCTTCTCACACCAACTACTCTTTTTCCGATTCTGTTTGTGAGTTTTTCTTTTTCTTTTATTAATTCAGAAATCTTATATGTCAGTGATATACCACTGAATGAGCTTTTAGTTCTCTTACTAACAGCAGAAATTTTATCTGTCATTGATATCGCACTGGTTGAGTTCTTAACTTTATCACTAACAGCAGAAATCTTATCAAAAAGGATATCTCCCATATGCTCCAGTTTGTATCTTAATGATTCTTCCATTTTTTTCTCCTTGATTTGTCAATTAACACTTTTAAATGAATAAATGCTGAATTCAACATTTATTCGGTCATTTTTTTTAATCGTATATTTTCTTCTACAAGCTTACGCAGAAGAGCTTTTTTTTCATTATTTATTTCTTTTTTTTCAGTTTTATGTTCAGTCTTTCCTGAAAAGTTTACACCATGTTTTTCTAAAAAAGAGAGTCTTTTTTCAAGTTTAGATATCGTAGATTCGAGCTTTAAAATTTTTTTTTGATTTTGTATGTTTGATTTTGATAAACCAAGTTTTTTTTCATTTGATTTTCTTTTTACTGAAATAAATGGTTCTGATATGTTTTTTGCAAAATAATTCCCTGTTTTCAGTATTGCATTGCTGGTTCGGCTGATAAGACTCCATGAAACAAGACCGAAATAATCTATTGCTGATATGGTATATACTAATTTCTTTTGCGATTTTTCTTTCATAGTCCCATCTCCATATTTTTTCTGACACTCCAGCAAAAATAAATGTTTGTATCTGTGGCTGGTCGAAGATGCAAATTCATCATTTAGTTGTTTTTACACTTATTTCTTTTGCACTTATAGTGGTAAACGGATAGTTGGCAACAGGGTTATATTCTGCGGTGAGTCTATTTAAGTTTAAAGTTTTGCCACTATTTGGCAGCCCAAATTATAACAACTTTTTTTCATTTTGTGTGAATGCTGGGGTCAAACTCGACCCCAGCACCTCAATTTATTTGAGTTAGTCAAATAAATTGCAATACTAAAAAGTCATAATAGTTTACGACTCCATAGCTGCTTTTGTTATTGCATAACTAAGCAGGGCTATTCCGACAAATGCTGCACTGGCAAACAAAAATGTCCCTGCTGCAAAAGTAGCCGTTTTTATCCCTGAACTTAAAGCCAATGTTGAATAGGTTCCAGTCGGAGTTGATAAACAAAGTCCGGAACCTGCACCTGCACCTACACCTACAACAGAAGTTGAGGCTGTAGTACCCAGTGTGCTAGTTGACAATGTGGTAGTTGCACTCATAGCTTACCCCCCTAATCTTATAAAATTCATTTAGCAGGAGACTAATTTATTCTTTGATTGTACTTTCATCAAGTTCCTGAAGTTCCTGCAGTTTTGCACTATTCTTTTTTACTTTAGATCCAATTACAAACACAGCGACAACTAAAATAGTGATAACAATACCGCCTAAGCTTATTGACATTTAAATCACCTCCTTTTTTTAAAAAATTAATAGTATGTTCAAAAATCCAAATTTTGAGCTGCCATAATATAGATACTTAAAATTTGTGCTGCTCAAACTTTGAGGTAAAAAGCTAAAAAATTTCTTTTTTCTCTTTTACCGCACTTATTCCAGCCAAAACTGCAATTACGCCAAAAATAACAAGACACAATGGTATTAAAATACTTGCATAATCTTCCACAAGCCACCAGTTTTCAAGAATTCCATACAACCCGAAACTTAACAGGAAAAGACCGAGTAATATTTGTAAAATCTTCACACGCCTTCTCCTTTTAAATATTGTAATGTAGTCAATAATCTTTTAGCTCTGTTAACCGGGATAGCAAATCCTATACCGCAATAATATCTTGTGGGTGCATAAATAGCTACATTTATCCCGATCAGATCACCATTCATATTAATTAAAGCGCCTCCGCTGTTTCCAGAATTTATCGCTGCATCTGTTTGTAATAAATCCACATATTGTCGTCCATCAATATCAACTGAGCGACTGGTATCACTAATGATCCCGTGGGTAACTGACTGTTCCAGGCTGAATGGACAGCCCACAGCCATAACTTTATCAGTAACTTCAAGCATATCAGAATCGCCCAAAGTAATAGTTGGAAGTAAAAAATTTGTATCAATCTTTATTATTGCAAGATCCAATTCAGGTTGAAGAAACATGATTTTACCTGGAAAGGTTTTATTATGTATTCCAAACAGACTTACCTGGATATCAGTCAAATCAGCTACAACATGATTATTTGTAAGAATATAGCCTCTTGAATCAAATATTATGCCGGAGCCCATTCTATCTCTTGCAGTAAGTGATGTAGAAGCAAAAGCGATAAGTGCATTGGATGGTATGCTGTCTTCAGTTGTAATCTTTTTACCGGTAATGTATACAACCGCAGTCCTGGCTTTTGCCACAGCAGCTTCAAGGACCTCATCTCCTCCATAAGATGCAACAAGCATAATCTCTGAATTCTCTGTTGCAGTTTTTGAAGCTGTCTCTAAATCTGCAGATGCAGCTACATTTGCATCTGCACTACCAGATTTTACAAGATAATGGTTCGCAAGAAAGCCTGCCTGAACTATAGCCAAAAAGATCAAAAAAGAAAATAACACAATTTTCCATGCTTGCTTTACCATTAATTATCCAAACCTTCTAAAATTGAACTTAGCGCGCTATCGCACTGGCTTTTAGCATTTAGGCATTAGCAGCTATTAGCTAACGGCTAAATGCAAATTCCTATACTATCAAGTTAAATGGTTCACCACACCTGATAGTTGTTAAGCATTTCATGAATGCACCATAATTAAAGTGTTGTAGAATCTTCTCCCTTTACATCACCCTTTGACTTTGATTTGCTTACAGAGGTTGAAGGACCATGCTGTTCCTCTGCATCATCAACTACCCGATCTGAAGTTGAATTAAGTGTGGTTGGAGTCAGACGGTTATTCTGATACCATGTCAAAGCCTCATTTGCAGTCCCGGTTACCCCTGTATATACCTTGACCTGCAGTCTGTGCAGCTCTTCAATAGCTCTAATGCCAATATCGTTTGCTATCACCACATCAGCTCCTTCGCTTACAACAAGTTGAGCCGACTGCACACCTGATCCTGTCAGATCCTGCACATTGGGATTTGTTACAACATCCATGCTGCCAAAACCCACAATTAAAAAATAGGGTGCTTTGTCAAAAAGATCTGCAACAGGTGAATTTATTGTTTTACCGGTTGTTGGTATACAGATTTTGCCTGAATTAGCACCGGCAATAGTTGTTACACCCGCAACACCCTGTCCCACGTCTGTAGGCGCTCCAGCTGTTAGTGCAGTTGAAACATTAGGTACGCCGGCAACTAGTACACCCGCAGTACCCAGTCCCAAGCCTACAGGAGGTAACGTATCCGGCATTCCTGAAATAGTTACACCAGCAGTCGGCATTCCGGCTGTTGTAAGTGCAGTTGAAACATTAGGTACGCCGGCAACTATTACACCTGCTGTCGGCATTCCTGCAACTGTTGTGCCCGCAACACCCTGTCCCACGTCTGTAGGCGCCCCTGCAGTTGGCATTCCAGCTGTAGGCATCCCAGCTGTTGGCATTCCGGCAGTTGGCATTCCGGCAGTTGGCATTCCGGCAGTTGGCATTCCGGCTGTTGGCATCCCGGCAACTGTTATGCCTGCAACACCCTGTCCCACGTCTGTAGGCGCCCCGGCTGTCGGCATTCCGGCTGTCGGCGTTCCGGCAACAGCTACATTTTGAGATGTATTATCACCAATCATAATAGCACCACAATTTGGGCAGAGCTTGGCTGAACATGCTGTGCCACGGACATGGGGAACTGTTGTTCCGCAACTCGGACACACGCAGATTCCATCAATAGTTCCCACAAGCAGACCAGTTGATGTTACTCCTGCACTACTCTGTCCCATTCCGTCAGGTGGACCTGCAACAGTTACTCCTGCGCTACTCTGTCCCATCCCATCAGGTGGACCTGCAACAGATACTCCTGCACTACTCTGTCCCATCCCATCAGGTGGACCTGCAACAGATACTCCTGCACTACTCTGTCCCATTCCGTCAGGTGGACCTGCAACAGTTACTCCTGCGCTACTCTGTCCCATTCCATCCGGAGGACCTGCAACAGATACTCCTAATGGAGTTCCCGTATCAGCATTCATGAGCCTGTTCCCACACTGGGGACATGCTAAATCTGAGCATGAAATCCCTGGAACATGGGGAACTAAAATATTGCAAAGAGGGCATAAACAGTATTCAGCGCGCTGTGTTGTTCCTGCTGTGGTCAGTAGCTGATTTGCAGGATCCAGTGCAGGATCATACTTACCCTGGGGCGGTATTGTATAAGGCATAGCTTTGTACCCGTCCTGCACTTCTTCTTCATCATCCTCTTCATCAGTAGGAGGCCCGCCTATAGTCGCATAATTACTGGAATATTCAAAACCTGGAAGCGAATTCGAATTTTGAGACAGAGAAAGACCCGCCTGTTTATACTGATTAAATACGTCAAGAACTCTTCCCGGATTTGCAATAAAAGGAGTGATACCAAGTCCAACTAAAGCATTATATGCCTGGGTACCATAAGAACCCGCAATAGTTGCCCCGGCTCCTTTTGATGCCACAATCTGTGCTGCAATAATTCCATATCCCCTTGAATCTGCAACAGCATCGTTTTGTACTGGAATATACTGTCCGGTTTTCAAGTCAATAATAATAAACCAGGGAGCTGTGCCAAAACGTAATGCAAGTTGCGAATATATATCATAGCCGTTTGCTGCTATTGCCACACGCTGAGGCAAGGCACTGCTGGTGGCAAGTGCAGTTGGTTGCACAATTACAGCAGAACCTGAGCTAGTGTTGATTAATCTGGAGCCGCATTTTGTACATACAAGAGATGAACAGGGAACACTTGCCGGATGATCATATGTAATATTGCAAACAGGACATAAACAGCTTGTATTCTGCTGATTGAGATTCAGATATGAATCTGTTGCAGGGACTATTGTTTGGCCTGCTGTAGTCTGTACCTGACTTGAAGTACTATCCTGTACTGCATTTGCAGGATCCAGTGCAGGATCATACTTACCCTGGGGCGGTATGGTATAAGGTATAGCTTTGTACCCGTCCTGCACTTCTTCTTCATCGTCCACTTCATCAGTAGGAGGCCCGCCTATTGTTGCAAAATTACTGGGATATTGATACTGAGAAAGACTCGCCTGTTTATATTGATTAAATACATCAAGAACAGTTCCAGGATTTGCAATAAAAGGAGAGATACCAAGGCCGATTAAAGCATTATATGCCATGATACCATAAGAGCCCGCAATAGTTGCCTTAGCTCCTTTTGATGCTACAATCTGTGCTGCAATAATTCCATATCCGCTTGAAGCTGTAAAAGCGGTGTTTTGTACTGGAATATACTGTCCGTTTTTCAAGTCAATAATAATAAACCAGGGAGCCGGGCCAAAACGTGATGCAAGTTGCGAATATAAATTATTACCATTTGCTGCTATCGCTACAATTGCAGGTAAAGGATTACTGATAACCCCTGCAGTTGGCATTCCGGCTGTTGGCATTCCGGCTGTTGCAGTTCCGGCAGTCGGCACACTTCCTGCTATAGTAACAAGAGGAGGCTGTGCAGAGTTCTGTTCGATCTGCAAAAGTATTATACTTCCATTTCTGAAAATTTTCAGGGCAATGGTTTTCTGACCTTCAATTGCCTCATAAAAATCAAGCATGCTCAGTATTGGTTTCTGGTTTACGCTGACAATTACATCACCAGGCTCTATTCCTGCCGATTTAGCGAGCCCCTTTGATGAAACCGAAACAACCACCACTCCGGTTATATCAGAAGGAATCGAAAGCTTCTGAATTAATGAAGCAGTAAGTGGAGACAGAGTACAGCCCCAGTCAATACTCGCAGCATCCTCTGAGGACGGAGGGCCTGCTGTTAACTGAGCATTTGAGACAGGACGTTCTGTCAATAAAAGATAAAAATTTCTTATACGGCCATCTCTATCCACCACAAGTCTGATCCTGTCACCCGGATCAGACTCTGCAGCAAGTTTCTGAAACTGTGCAGTATCTGTTACCATTGTACGATCATACCTTGTAATAATATCCCCTGCTTCAAGACCTGCCTCATCAGCAGGAGATGAATTCATCACTCTTGAAATCAGTACTCCGCTATTAATGGCAAGATTTAATGCAGTGCCCGAATTTTTCTGCAAATTACGAATTTCAATACCTATGTAGGCATTTTTATTGTCAGATGCAGGCGCAGTATTACCAAATGTTATATTAAGATTTAAACCTTTTTGAAGAGCACCTGGAAAATAAACCAGGCTGAAAAGCCCCCCAATGACAACGAGAATAAATAAAACAACTCCTGCTGTCCACCAATTTAATTTTCTTCTCATTGCAATAATACGTTTTTCTTCAGATGATACCTTGTGAAGTTTGCTTTTCAAATCATTTTCCATATTGATTGCCCTCTTTTACTTATAAAATCCTGTTGGATAAACATTAATTATTCCAATATTTTCATCAATTATATTTAGTAATGCTTTTTTCACTCGAACTGATATTTCATGAGATTCCTGCAATGTTAAGCCTGGTGAAACAGCAAGTTTCAAATCTATTGCCACGTTAGGTCCTATTTTCCTGGTTTGAAGGGAATCTACCTTTAGTACATCTTTATGTTTTGATACTTCTTTACGGATAATACGATCCAGCGAACTGTCAGAACTGTCAAGCACTCCGTGCCATGCATCACGCATCATGTCATAGGCACTTTTCCCAATCATAAGTGCCACAAGTAATGCGCCAACAGAATCCATAAATAAAAAACCAAGCTGGGCACCGACTACTCCTATAAGAGCCGCAATGGAAGATAATACATCAGCACGGTTCTCCCAGGCATTTGCAATCATGGCAGGAGATTTAAATCTTTGCCCGGCGCATAAAGACTGGCGGAACATCAACTCGTTTGCTCCGATTGAAATAACCAGTCCCAGCATAGCAACAATATTTGGCTGAGTTGTTACACCCTCAATAATAGAAAGTATGCTTTCATAAATAATTAATAATACAACTCCAAAAAGCGAAATTCCAATGAACAAAGAAGCTATATACTCTGTATTTCCATGACCATAGGGGTGCTCCTTATCCGGTGGAGAGCCGCTGACCTTAAGGCAGATCATAACCACCGTTGCAGTCAATACATCTACAAATGAATGCACTGCATCTGCGAGAAGTGCTTTGGAATTTCCTACTATACCGCAAAAAATTTTCAAGACAAACAAACCTACATTACCCCAAAAGGCAATTTTCCCCACATTTTCAGCACACCAATAGCATTCAGGATATCTTTCAAGATCTTCTTTTTTGATGTTTTTATTATTTATCATCTTTCTCTTTCATGGAGGATTGATCTTTTTTGTCATTTACTGATTGAGTAGATACATTTGGCCATTCTGAATGAATTTTCCCCTTAAAATTCGGCCATTCAGAATAAAGTTTACCACTAAAATATTCATAATCCGGAAAAGAGAACAAAACTGTTGAATAAAAATTACCAGGAAACATTGCCATAATTGTTGTATAAAGGTTTATTTTATCAGTCATATCAAGACGCTGTGCATAGATTTCAGCTTCTGTGTCACTTGCCTTTGTCATCAAAAGTTGAAATGGTGCAGCAGTTTTTAGATCAGGATATTGCTCAGCAATGGCAAAAACCTTTTGCAGTAAATCATTCATTCCGGACAAATCTTTTGCATTATTCATTAATTCTGCCGATTTTTTCAATTTTTCCAAATCCTTAAGGGTAGAGGGGGGTGTCTGTAAAGAGCGTTCACGCCCATCCACGACTGAATTAAAAACATTATCTTCATGTTCAACAAAACTGACTACACTCTCAATTAAAATAGGTACAAGATTTGCCCGATACTGCAGTGCAGTCTCCACCTTGGCTTGTGATGCCATCACATCAAAATTCAAATTTGTCAAATAATTATAATAATAAATAACATGCCCAACTACTGCCAAAACAATTACAACAATTGAGATAATCAATATTGTTTTTAATAATTTGAGACTTTTAACCTGTCCGGAAAGATATGATCTTAATTCCGAAACTGACAATCCATCTAAATTTGCCATAGTATATCTCTCACCAATCAACTAAAATTTTATACGCACTCTTGACTCTTGACTCTTGACTCTTAAAATTTGAAAAAATTCAAGTTACTTAACTATTCCAAGTTAAAAATTTCAAATTTCTTCTATTTCAAGAGCATATTTCAAACATCTCAGAGACTCTTTATGGTTATCCATACTGTCATAAGTTAATGCCATATTCTTATAAACTGCAAGAAAATCAGGATTAATTTCAACTGCCTTGTTAAAACAGTCTATAGCTTTCTGATATTCCTTTAAACGATCATTTGTCTGGCCCAGGCGAAAATGTATTTCTGCAGAATCGGGCTTTAACTCAAGCGCTTTTTCCAGAGCAGTTAAAGCCTCTGCATATTCTTTTTTACGAATCAGCAGAAGCGCTTTTCGATAATGAGCCTTTGCATGATCAGGCTTAAGTGTAATAACCCTTTGATAAGCTTTTGCTGCCCGTTTATTCTGATTATCTTTTTCATAGGCAACACCCAGTTTATAAATTATATTATAATCCTTGTTATCAATTATAACGACTTCCTCCAGAAAATTGATACATTGTGTTATGTTTCCCTTCTGGTTCGCCGCCTTTGCCTGTTTGAGATACATGCTTTTTAGATCAGAAGATCCCATTTTGAACAATTTTGTATATCCAGTTACCATATTGGAAAGTGTATTACCCAACTGAATAATAGGCCATTGAATAAGAAAAGATAAAGGTATCTTCTCTTTGGTAGTGGCGGAACTTCTAACATTTTCAAATTGATCTATATCTTCTTCTATATTATCAATTTCCTCTTTATTCTTTCTAGTCATCAAAATCACCTTCTGATAAACGCTCGTCTATGGAACCGGTATTTTTTGTTTTTGAAGTTTTTGAAAAATTACTGATTCCTGCAAGAAGTGAAATTACACCCAGTACAGCGGCTGTAACCGGAACTAAAACCCACAAAAGATCCAAAAACTGATACCAGTTCAGTACAATTCCCCATACTCCCAATGTGATAGCAACCAAACCAATAATGATGTGTTTCATGATACTCTCCTTAAAATTAACAATTATATTAAAATAAATTAATGCTAAAAATTAAGCAGGGCGACGATCAATAGTAATAACATGTGAAATTCCTTTTAAATCGTCAGCCATGCGCTTTTCTAATTGTAAAATAATCTTGTCAGTCTGTTTTATTGTCAATGTTCCATCTAAACAGACCTGAATATCTATTAATAAAATATGACCTGAATATCTTGTATGTAAAAATTTTACCTCCCTGATTCCTTTAACTGAATATATTATTTTGATTAACCTTGACTCTACTTCCTCACCACTGCTTCGATCCATAACGCCATCCAGAGAACTCTTGATAATACTATAACTCAAATAGAGAACAATAAAAGAGATAGTGATACTTCCAATATGTTCAGAAATAAGCCATCCAAACAATCCGGAAAGTAAAAGTGAATTTACCAATATTATTGAAGAACCAATATTCAAAGACTGAAGTTTAATAATTGTTTTAAAAGCATCTTTTTGATAAACAGATTCGGTTTGCTTTAAATAGCTCATCAACATCACATTTGCCATAATTGAAATCAAAGAAACACAAATCCCAATGGAAGCATGCTCGAAGCTTGCAGGACTGAAAAATGATTTAAGTGCTGTGGCCATGATAATAGTTGCTCCGACAGCGATGAAAAATCCGGCAACAAGTGTAAAAATGTACTGAACTTTGCCTTTACCATTTGGGTATTTGCTTGATACAGTTCTTGGATGGCTCATGTATATGCCAAACAGAATTAATGAGATTACAACAGCAATGGCTCCTGAATTCAACCCGTCAATTACTAAAAGTCTGCTGTATCCCAGAGCACCAATTGTAATTTTAAAACAGGCAAGGCCCAGATTAACCAGCAAAGCTATCCAGTAAACCCTGTGAATGGATTCATCCACAGATCGGATACCATTGTTTGAATCATCAATCCAGGGCTCTGATATTATGTCAGGCTTTTGCCTTGTGATTCCCATTAATTATCTCCGAAAAGATCATCATGTCTTAAACTCTTCTGCTTTGACTGTTTTTGAACCAGAAGACTTTTTTTCAACCATAAATATATGACACACGTAATAAAACCTGCTATAAATGATGCAATTATAATTATAAAGACTGCTACTTCTCCATCGATAAAAATAAGATCAATAACAACCGGCCGTGCATTCATTATTATTAACGACCCCACCAGAATCACACCTGATATAAACCCGATAATTTTTAAAGTTACTCTCATTTTATTTCCTGATTTTCAGTATAAAAAGTTATGAAATATCATTAAGTGTCATTGCTATAAACAGTTTAGCCTGATTTGCCGGCAGGGCAAAACTGATGCCAATGTAAACTCCGCTTGGTGAATATATTGCCATATTAATTCCTATTACCTCACCTCTTCTATTGATAAGGGGTCCACCACTTGATCCTCTGTTAATAGCTGCATCAGTCTGAATCATATCTTTGATAACAATTCCCTGTATCAACAGATTACGTTTATTATCGCTGATAATACCATGGGTTACGCTCTGTTCAAGCCCAAATGGATTTCCAATTGCCATTACCTCATCAGCAACCTCCATCATGGATGAATCTCCTAATGCAGCTGAATTAAGGTTGTAAGAAGCATTAATTTTAAGTATGGCAAGATTCAGGCTTTCATTTTTTGCAACAATCTGAGCGGCATAACGCCTGGTTTCATTTCCAAATGGCGTAATAATAATATTAGAAGCCCTGGCAACAATATGATAACAGGTAAGAATATATCCCCTTGAATCAATTATTATTCCTGAACCAATACCACCAAAAGCTGCAAGATCCTGTGCAGGGTCATCAAAATTAAGGTTTCCCAAAGAATTATTTACCGGTGCTATACGTTCACAGGAAATATTTACCACAGCCGTTCTTACCTTTGATACTGCAACAGCAAATGTTTCGTCTGAGCCGATTTGTGTTCCATTTGAACTGACTAGTTTAATGTTGGAATCAGTTATTATACCTGCAGTTTGAATAGCAGTTGCAGAAGTCCGTCTGGTTTGCTGGTTTTCATTGTCATCTGTACGGGTTAAATAATGTGCAGGATCATTAATTAAAGTTGCAAAAAATGTCGAAGCCTGGCGAAGCTGATCTAAACCAACTCCCATAGCACTGAATATTATTATGACAAAAGTTAATACCAGCAGAACAGAAAGTAAACCGGTTAAATAATGTGTTACAAACTCTTTTAATCGGTACAAATTTTTTCCTCCTGCTTATTGTATGACAGTATTATTTGTTTTGTCATCAGGATCACCGCTCTGGGTTTGGTCATACCCTGGAACATACAAAGGACGGTTCATTCCAATACCTTCCTGTGCCACCTTATACCCCTGCACACTGGTATAAGGTATAGAAGCTGTCATATTAATCAATAAAGCTGAATTATCTCTGTAAACATACAGGATAACACTATTATCAGATATCTGGAGAGCCTTAAAAAAATCAGTTAAATTTTCAACAATGATTTTATCCACTCGCTGGATCAAATCACCTTTAACAATTCCAGCACTTGCAGCCGAGCTACCAGACACAACATTTACAACAACCACACCATTTTTATCATCGGGAATTTTGTAGGTCTTACGCAGCTGGTCAGTTAACTCAGCAAGAACAACGCCCCATTTTTGCTCACCGGTTAAGGTATCACCGGCAATGGATATTACATCTCCTGCAACCTTGCTAACTGATAAATTCTTGTTTGAAACGGCTTCTTCCAATACAACATAAATTACGATACGGCTGTCATCCCTGATAAGCGCTAACTTTATCCTATCTCCAGGTTCAGCTTTATTCATCAATTCGATTAACTCTTTAACATCATTAACATCACGATGGTCAAATTCAAAAAGAATATCTCCAGGCTCTAGGCCGGCTTCCTGAGCAGGTGAATTTGCAAGCACCCTGGTGATAAACACACCCTCTGAAATATCAAGCCCAAGTTGTTGAGTCATTTGGGAGGTTGCATTTG
>BS_KBA_SWE02_21mDRAFT_10000655_pt1 | contig 13062 bp, 5 predicted proteins | sample BalSeasSWE02_21m_FD_9196 | JGI IMG/M metagenome (IMG submission 9196)
GATCAGACCTGGGGTCTGGTCGGGACCGGTGTTGAGAAAAGTCAGATTGGCATTCACCTCTTCCGCAGTTTGCAGACGGAAGAGAGGGGAACTCTTGCGAATCCGGATCATTTCAGTGAAGACGCTTCCAGCGAATTTGATGTCCGATGGCGCGGGGGCAAGTACCGGGTTAGCCAGCAAAGGCTGGAAAATGCTATAGTAATTACTGCCCTCAATGGGCAGTCCTACCCCCCAGTTGTTAGACGTGTAGGTCCAGTCTAGTTTGTTAAACCAGTCGCCGGAATTGTAGGAATTGCGATCGAGCGACTTGGAACGCAGGATGTCGTCACCGGCATGGAAGAAGGGTATTCCCTGGCTGAACATGGGGAGGCTGAGTGCCAGGTTGTTCATGCGTACACGGTCAGCGATGGTGGCCTCCGCTGGGGCTTTTACCTGGATGGCGTCGAAGATGGTTTCGTTGTCGTGCGCCGAGACGTAGATGATGTTTTCCTGGGGGTCGGCGTTGTAACCAGCCGGAGAGCCGTTATACAAGACCTTCGATCCGGGAACGATGTTTCCTTTGGCATCCACGATTTCGTAATCAGCCAGATTACCCGCCAGGCCTAAACGCGCCCAGTTTGTGTATTCGAGCAATCTGGCGAGTTGTGTATCAGCCGGGCGGGATTCGTTGGCGTTTGGCAGAAAGTACAAGCCAGTTGCGAAACCCTGGATGCGCGGGTCCTCGAATGGACCACCGCCGCGCACAGCATCGCGTAGGCGGTCGTTGAACACGCCAATGCCGGTACCGGCGATGTTAAGTTGAGATGCATTCACGCCGCGGGCATTTTTTGCCACCTCGCCAAAATCCCAGCCTTCACCGTAGATGTAGATGGACTTGCCATCCACACCATCCTTTTCAAGGGTCAGGGCATCCAGGGCGGCTCGCACAGCTTGCATATCCGCCAGCATATGATGGCCCATCAGATCGAAGCGGAAGCCATCTACTTTATACTGGGTCGCCCAGGTGACGATCGAGTCCACCATGAGTTTTCGCATCATGGTCTGCTCGGTGGCGGTGTTCTGACAACAAGTGCTGGTTGTGACATGGCCGGTCTCGTCCAGCCGGTAATAGTAACCGGGTACGATCTTGTCAAGCACCGAATTGGGGTTCTGCCCGCTGGAATTGGTGTGGTTGTAAACCACATCCATCACCACGCGCAAGTTGACCTTGTTAAGTGCTTGCACCATCTGACGAAATTCCACAATGCGGGTGGTACCGTTCGGATCGGTCGAATATGCGCCATCCGGCACGGTATAGTGGATTGGGTCGTAGCCCCAGTTGAATCCGTCCGAACCGATGATGGCGGAAACAGCCGCGGCTTGTTCATTCGAATCCGAAGTTAGTTTGGCCAAAGCGGAATCGTCCACCGTCTGCCAGGTGGACTTGTCTTCGTTAACGCTGGCGATATCGAAGACCGGTAACAAGTGGATGTGGGTTAACCCAGCCTTGGCAAGTGATTCCAAATGCTTCATCCCATCCGAGTTCGACTGGGTAAATGCCAGGTACAATCCTCGTTGCTCCTCTGGGACGGTCTTGTCAGAGATGCTGAAGTCGCGCACGTGCAATTCGTAAACAATGATGTCTTCCGGGGTGACCAGAGTAGGTTTATCAAGCTTGTCCCAGTCCGAAGGTTTCAAGTTGGGGTCGCTCAGATCGATGACCTGACTGCGCTTGCTGTTTGTCGACAGGCTGAACGAATATGGATCGGTGGCGAGATTGTTTTCGAATTTTCCGGTGGACGGGACAAAGACTTGCACTTCGTACAAGTAGAATTGACCAACCCAGCTGGGAGTGCCGGTCACTGTCCAGACACCCGTGGTGGAATCCCATGTCATCGGAACAGTCACGGCAGTCTCGGTTTCCGAGTCAGCGAATAATTTAACGTTTACCGACAGAGCGGTTGGGGCCCAGACGCGAAGGGTGGGGATATTATCATCGATGGAAACACCGAGCGTACCATCGTAGGTGTATAGGGCATCGAGTACACCAGGGATTTGTATACCTGTAACGTCTATCACTTTGCCCTTGATGTCAAGTGCTTGAATTGCGACCTGTCCTTTGAGCACATCGCGCAGCTGCTCAATGTTTGGAGAGGTGATTTGAAAGGAGGGTAAACTTTTCAAGTAGGAAAATTTAGTAAGAATTTCATCGCTTAGTTTAGAAGTTTGGAATGTAAGGGGGATCTCGATACCGTTGGAAATACCGTCGGAAGTTAGTTCCAAAGTCCCGTCAGGGGAGTAGAAGAGCGAGTAAGTGTACTGGGGTGAGGCAGACACTTTCCAGACCAACGTATCGGCGTTTACCCAGATCGCGTTCTGACTGGAAAGACTGCCCTTCGGAGCGCCTCCTGTGCTAATGGTGAGTTTATTGGTCACAGCATCGTATCCAAAATAGATTTCGTCATCGTCGGCACTGACTGTGAAAGTCTGCTCCGGGCTGACGATATTGGTGGGATCCTCGTTTTGCGTCAGGCTGACATTGTATGTCCCAGCGGCGAGAGAGTGGGTGGTGAAGCTATAGATACCATCGCCATCCGGGTCCTGTAGAAAGGAGCGCAGACAGCTGCTGTCGTTATTGTTAATACAGCCAAGTTGTTGCTGGAAATCACCCTTGGCAACAAAGATTGGGGTATTGTAATTGTCCGTAATCCAGTGAGTCTTATTGTCGAAGTAGAACTTAACCTGAGTTGTTTCGGTGACAACCAGTGGAATATCAGAACCGCCACCAGCAGCTTGGAGACCGTAATTCTCGGTCCACGATCCGTTGATGGCTACCTTGTAACGCGGACCTTTCTTGTCATTGTCGTTGGCTGGTTGGATCTCGAAAGTGGCTTGCCAGACATCATCTTCAGCATCATAAACTAGCTGAGTCTTATCGCAATCTGGCTGCCATTCACCCGAACAACCCAGTTCATCCTGGTGCGTACCGACCAAAACGACTTTCTGTGGAGATGCGGTTTCGGGGGCTGCTTCAGCCAGGAAGGATCCTGCTGGAGTGAAAAAATTTGTCAGCAATATCATGACCGTAATGGAAAGGAAATATATTTGTTTTGACATAGAACACTCCATTGGGTTTGGAATATATTATTTTTATCACAAGTGGTCTGAATCTACAATTGGTTCGCAAGTAAACAAAAATCACCAATCATTCTTTGCCGTAAGTTTGGTTCAACTTCTTTCCGTATAGGTTTATGTAACCCGTATAGTCAAGAGATAAAATGGAGATAGATTTCACTTAATGGACGAATATGAACCTTTTATATTTGCCAATAACAATTCCCAGGAGACCACGTGTTGAATTTGCTCTGACAGAAAAAGAACAATTTTTTCTTCCAATTTCCAATCTCACCAACCGCCAATATCACAAACATACTTGTTCAATATGGTCTTTGGTCCTGATTAGATATAATAACAACATAATGTTGAAAATGTGCTTAAAATGTGATGGATTCTGCAAACCTTGCAAAATGGCTCAAAGTGTTCCAAACATCTGAGCAAATAAATTCTGGTTGTTAGTTACCCGGTATGGTGTAATTTCGAATTTGATAATGATTTTGAGGTAGCGATTGATACTTAATTGCTTATTAGCAGTATAATTAATTTATAATTCAATTGATTTCATTTACAAGCGGAGACCGGCTGGATGTTTCGTTTGTTTAGTGTTTCGTTATTAGAGAGCTTTTGATGGGTATTTTCCATGTTTGACCGATAAAAACTTCCAATCCAGAAGTTGTTTCTTCTAATGAAGGAGCAGTGATTTCAATTTTAGTTATAGCTCTCAATATAGAACCGGACCAAAAGGAGGTGGTTGTAAAAAAGATGGCTCGAAGTCGAGCATGGTAATAATGATATGAATGATTAAGGCAACCTCAGAAAAGTCTTGCAAATTGCATGGACTTCAAATTTTGTTTTATGAACACTCAAGGAGAGAAGAAAATGAAACGTATTTTATTTGTTTTGATGAGCATCCTTATGGTGGGGACGATGCTTTTGACCGCTTGTGGTTCCCCAGCACCAACTGCTGCACCAACCGAAGTACCTACTACAGCTTTGCCAACTGTAGCTCCTACTGCGGCACCAACTGAAGCGCCTATTCAACTTGTGATTTGGGCAGATGATACCCGTGCCCCGATCATTGAGGATCTGGCAGCCGAGGTCCTTGCTACATACAATATCGAACTGGTGGTTGAGCTCAAGGCTTCCTTGCGTGATGATTTCCAGATCGCAGCCCCAGTTGGCGAAGGCCCCGATATTCTGTTTGGTGTGGCCCATGACCAGGCTGGTACTTTGGTAGCCAATGGTCTTCTTGCCCCAGTCGACCTTGGTGACAAGACTTCCGATTTTGTTCCCGTTGCTCTCGGTGCCTGCACCTTTGATGGTGTTTTATATTGCATGCCGTATGCCACTGAGAACCTGGGGTTCTTCTATAACACCGACCTGGTTGCAACCCCCCCTGCCACATGGGATGAGGTTGTGACAATGGGTGAAGCCCTTATAGCCGAAGGCAAGACAACTTACGTCTTGGCCATGCCCGGTGCATTGGACTACAACATGTATCCTTTCGATACCGCTTTCGGAGGTTATATCTTTGGTAAGGATGCCGCTGGTGGCTGGAACGACCAGGACCTCGGCCTCGACAGCCCAGGTATGATCGCTGCTGCCCAATACCTCGCCGATCTAGCCGCCAAGGGTGACATTCCCATGGATTTTGATTGGGCAAATAATCACGCCCTGTTCGAGACCGGCGAAGCACCTTTTATTATGGCCGGCCCTTGGGCTCTCGACCGCATCCGTGAGTCAGGTATTCCCTACGCTGTGGCTGACTTCTTCCCGTCCGGTCCTGCTGGAGAAGGTGCTCCCTTTGCTGGAACTCAGGGCATCTTTATCAATGCTCAGAGCCCGAACCTGCTCTTAGCCCAGACCTTCCTGACCGAGTTCGTGGCCACCCAGGAAACCATGCAGAAACTGTACGAAGCTGGAAAACGCCCATCTGCCTACATCCCGGTCCTCAATGCGACTGATGATCCTGACCTGAAGGCCATGGGTGTTGCTGGTGCCAATGCAGTTATGATGCCTGCCATCCCTGCCATGGGCGCAGTGTGGGCAAACTGGGGCAGTGCTTTTGGTCTGGCTGTTCAAGGCCAGGGTACTCCTGAAGAGAATATGGTTGACGCTGCCACCAAGACCCGCAACGCTATTGCCAACCCACTGACCGGTATGGTCAACGTGCCTGGTTCCTACCAGGCTGCAGCTGGTTGTGAGGCTGACTGGGCTCCTGATTGCGCTGTTACCGCCATGGCCAAGGGCGACGATGGCCTTTGGCACTCTGGCCCATTTAATCTGGTAGCCGGAAGCTATGAAGGCAAGGTTGCTTTGGATGGCACCTGGACTACCAACTATGGAAGTGATGGTTTGCAAGATGGCCCGAACTATGCGTTCACCCTGGCTGCCAATGGAACGGTTGAATTCTCGTTCGACGAAGCCACCAAATTGATGACGGTCACCGTCAAGTAGTCACAATTTGCTTAGTAATTCCTTAGGGAGACCGGATGATTATCCGGTCTCCCTACTAACCTGGTTTTATTTTTTTTAAATTCTAACAGACACCCATCCCATTTTTGCAGGAGGCTTTGATGACAGCGACAGCACCACAGGCCAAGCGCAACCGGGCAACCGGTGAATCTTTCTTGTCACGTATCATTCGCGTTCTGTTAATCCTCTTCTTTGATGCAGGCTCCATCTGGTTTATTACCCAGGCTTTACAAAAGGGATACAGCCAGATCGCCATCGTCATTGGCATCATTACTGTGATGCTCAATGTGATCTTTCTTTTGCCCAAAGCCTATCCTTTCCGTTGGATAGCTCTTGGGCTTTCATTTATGTTGATGTTCACCATCTACCCCATCGTTTTCACTTTTTACGTAGCCTTTACCAATTATGGCGATGGGCACCTGCTGACCAAAGAACAGGCACTTCCCTTGATCGAAAAGATCACCTATCTACCAACGGATGCCCCGAGTTATTTATGGACAGCATATAAATCTTCGGATGGGAACTATGCTCTCTGGCTGGTGGATCCTCAAGGGAACACCTTCCTTGGGAAACCTGGCATAACAATCGTGCCCAGCAAACCCGGTGACCCCGGAATAGGCGAGGCAGATTCAAAGGGTATTCCCGCCAGCATTACTGGTTATGACCGCATCAACGCCCTCCTGGCTGTCACCGATAAGAACCTGCCGAATATTATTTTCGGTGCGGAAGGTGAAAAGGCTGTTCAGATCACATCTCCAAATACAGCCGCCGCGCTGGAACAGCGCTTTATATACGATCCAAAGACCGACTCGTTCACTGATCAATCCAACGGCGATATTTACAACAATGTGGTTGGCACTTTCATGACCAAGGATGGTAAGACGATCAAGCCCGGATTCCGTGAACTGGTGGGTTGGAAGAACTTTTCCACCTTTGTCAACAGCCCGGCAATGAGTGGACCACTGGTAACGATCCTGATCTGGAACTTTATCTTTCCTTTTGTGAGTGTGGTTTCGACCTTTGCCTTGGGTCTGGCAATTGCCATCATGTTCAACGAAAAGAATTTCCCCTTAAAAAAGCTCATTCGTACCCTTTTGCTTATTCCTTACACCATTCCCAGTGTTATTACCATCCTGATGTGGCGGGGTATGTTCAACTCCGAGTTTGGGGTCATTAATCGCATGCTTGAGGCTTGGTTTAGCTGGGCTCCGCATTGGACGACAGAAGCTTTTTGGGCAAGGACAGCCATCTTGATCGTGAACCTGTGGTTGGGCTTTCCGTACATGATGCTGATTACCAGCGGTGCCTTGCAATCCATTCCGGGTGACCTTTATGAAGCCGCCACGGTGGATGGCGCTAATGGGTGGCAGCGATTCGCCAAGATCACTCTTCCTCTTTTGTTTGTAGCTGTTGGCCCATTGTTGATTGCCTCATTTGTCTTCAATTTTAATAACTTCGGTTTGATCTATTTGTTTATCGGAGGTGGGCCTTCCATTGCGGGCGCGAGTACACAGGCTGGTTATACGGATATCCTCATCAGCTATGTGTATAACCTTGCCTTTGCCAGTGGTGGACGTGGTTTGCAATACGGACTGGCTTCGGCCATCTCACTCATTTTGTTCATCCTTGTTGGTTCCATCACCCTGTTGCAATACCGGTTCACGAATATGTGGGAGGAGGTAAGCGAGAATGTCTAACCTGACCCAAACTTATAATCGCCTGAGAGGATCGCAAAAATTTCAAAAGAAATTCAGTGTAGCGATACGTTTGATCGTAGCGGTACTCCTGATCGCCTTCGCTGTTTTCCCAGTGATTTGGCTCATCTCAGCTTCCTTTGACAACAGTAATTCGTTGGCGACCCAGAACCTGATCCCTGTCCAGGCAGGCATAAAGAACTACCAGCGGCTTTTCAACCAGGATCCCCAGTTCCGGTTTGGAGATTTGAGCTACTGGACCTGGCTTTGGAACTCAGTCAAGGTTTCAACCATTACCACCTTCCTGAGTATCTCCCTTACTACCCTGGCGGCTTATGCCTTCTCGCGCTTACGATTCAAAGGTCGCGTGACGATCCTCAAAACTATTCTTCTGGTCCAGGTCTTCCCTAACCTGTTGGCAATGGTGGCTATTTACGTGATCATTTTTCAGTTCGGGGAGATCATTCCAATGCTTGGTTTGAATACACATGCCGGTTTGATCATGGTCTACCTGGGCGGCTCGATGGGCATGAATATCTGGCTCATGAAAGGTTTTCTCGATACCATTCCGCGTGCCATCGATGAATCGGGCATGATGGATGGCGCTTCCAACTTCCAGATCTTCTGGACCTTGCTTCTGCCCTTGTTGCGCCCCATCCTGGTTGTTATCGCCATCCTGTCATTTATCGGTACCTATGGCGAATTCATGCTTGCCCGTATCCTGCTGACGGATGTATCGAAGTACACCCTGATGGTTGGTCTGCAGATATTTACTTCCGGGATGTTCGACCAGAAATGGGGTGTGTTTGCGGCAGGTGCTTTAATTGGTGCGCTGCCTATCATGATCATTTACCTTTCTCTTCAGGACCAGATTGCAGGTGGCCTGACTTTAGGTGCGGTCAAGGAATAATGCATCGGGAAAATTATCCGTGTACTCTACAATTCAATCATATTCGCTGCAGTGAAGATAGTCCTGTTCCTGCAACAGGGCTATCTTTTATTCAAACCAGAGTCGGGCTAAATAATTCGGAATAGAGAGAGTTCCATGAATATTCAAACTCCAAATTGGGTAAAACACGCCATTTTTTATCAGATCTTCCCTGACCGATTTCGCCGAGGTGCGTTAATACAGCATCCCAGAGGAATTCAGTTCAAGCCATGGGGTACACAACCCTCCGAGCAAGGTTACCAGGGTGGAGACCTTTACGGTGTTGCAGAAAAACTGGATTATCTGAAAGACCTTGGCATTAATGCCATCTACCTCAACCCGATCTTCTCTGCAGCCTCCAATCACCGCTANAATGCTTACGATTACCTACAAGTTGACCCGTTACTNGGTGGAAATTCTTCCCTGCGCCTTTTGCTGGATGAAGCTCATAAACGTGATATCAAGATCGTACTAGATCTTGTACCCAACCACTGTGGACGCGGTTTCTGGCCTTTCCATCATATCCTGGAGAATAACGGTAACTCGCCCTACATTGATTGGTTCACGATCAACGAATTTCCATTGCATCCTTATCCAACCAGTAAAGATCAGAAACCAAACTACGCCTGCTGGTGGAACTTTGAGTCCCTGCCGAAGTTAAACGTTAACAACCCCGGTGTACGCGATTATCTTCTTTATGTAGCACGACATTGGTTGGAATTCGGTATTGATGGATGGAGACTGGATGTTGCCGAGGAAATCCGCGATGATTCCTTCTGGCGAGAGTTCCGGCAGGTTGTCAAAAGTGTTAATCCTGATGCCTACATAGTTGCAGAGATCTGGCATGAAGCAGCTCATTGGCTGCAGGGTGATATGTTCGATGCAGTAATGAACTATCAAATCACTGCTCCGATCTACAATTTCTTTGGCAGACACTGCCTAAATTTAGACTGGGAAAACGCTGATCTCAAACTTGAAGGGATCGATGCAGCAGGATTCAAAAATGCCATTGAAACCTTGTTTAATCGTTACGCCTGGGATATTAATTGTTCCCAGTTGAACATGCTTGACAGTCATGATATGCCGCGCGGTATGTGGCTGTTGAAGAATAATGAAGCTGCCTTCAAACTGGCGGTTCTTTGCCAGATGACCATGCCTGGTGCTCCTTGTGTCTACTATGGTGATGAAGTTGGACTCTCTGCCGGAGGTGACCCAGACTGCCGGGAAGCATTTCCCTGGGAGCGTGCTGAACAAGGAGAACATCCCTTCCACGAGTTCTACAAGCAGGTTATCGCCTTGCGCAAGAATTTTCCTGCTTTGCATACGGGCGATTTCACGATCCAATATGCAGACGGGGACGTGCTTATCTACAGTCGTTATCTGGAAGGACAGGAGGTGATCGTGGCCTTTAACATCGGAGATAAAAAAATATCCATTCAACTTTACGCCGCGGATATTAGTGCAAACAACTACCGGATCAGGTGGCCAAAGGCTGGTAAATTTGTAAGTGTGACCGATGCCAGGTTGACCATCGAACTTCCAGAACAATCCGCACTTATTTTGGAATCCCAATAAAATAAACGTCTGCGAGGTACATAATCAATATACATCACAGAATGATTGTTAATGCAAGAAAAGGAAGTTATGAAGATTTTGCGTAATATCCTTGTGTTGATCATGGTTCAGTTCTTGCTGACAGCTTGTCTCCCAAATGCTACAATGGAACCTTCCACCCCAGATTTGACAGCTACCTCAGCAAATAGCTTGACCGTGACAGTACCTTCCAGCCCCGATTTGACCGCCACGCCTTTACAAGACTTGACTGGTTTAGAACCCGGTTGGTGGAATGAAGCTGTCTTTTACGAGATCTTTGTCCGAAGTTTCAAGGATTCCAATGGTGATGGCGTTGGGGATTTCAACGGTATCATAGAAATGCTTGATTATCTTAACGATGGTGACCCGAATACAACTGGCGACCTTGGAATCTCCGGTATCTGGTTGATGCCAATTACAGAATCGAACAGTTATCACGGTTACGATGTGGTCGATTATTATAGCGTGGACACTGAGTATGGCACTAAGGAAGACTTTCTGCGGTTAGTGGACGAAGCTCACAAACGCGGCATTCGTATCATTATTGACCTGGTGATCAATCATACTGGAATCGATCATCCCTGGTTCCTAGCCTCAAATAATGGCGATCCAAATTATCGCAATTGGTATATATGGAGCCCGGAAAACCCGGGTTATACCGGCCCGTGGGGGCAACAGGTTTGGTATCAAGGCAAAAGCGGATATTACTATGCTGTTTTCTGGTCGGGAATGCCGGACCTCAACTTGAAAAACCCGGTCGTGACCCAGAAGATCTATGACATCACCAGATTCTGGTTGACCGATATGAACGTGGATGGCTTTCGGCTCGATGCCATTCGCCATTTTATCGAGAACGATAATATTCAAGAGAATACCACCGATACCCATAATTGGTTGCAAAGTTATTACAAATACTACAAGACCCTGGATCCGGGTGTGTTTACTGTGGGTGAAGCCTGGACTGATACCGCTCATGTGATTCCATATGTAGGCGATGAAGTGGACATCACTTTCGAATTTGATCTGGCGGAGGCTTTTGTAAGGTCTGCCAATGGCCCGATTGCCAGTTCTGTAAACACCCAATTAAAAACTGTGTTGGAGAGTTACCCTGCAAACCAATACGGTGTATTTCTCACAAACCATGACCAGGATCGGGTTATGAGTGTCCTCGGCGGTGATGTACAAAAAGCAAAGATGGCGGCTGTGATGCTGCTTACCTCACCGGGTGTACCGTTCATTTATTACGGTGAAGAGATCGGTATGACAGGCGTAAAACCCGATGAAGATATTCGCCGTCCGATGCAGTGGAATGGCAATGATCGCACTGCCGGTTTTACCACCGGCAAATCTTGGCGTACTGTCGCAAGCGATTACCCGGGTATTAATGTTGCCACCGAAACCACAGACCCGGACTCCTTGCTAAACCTGTACCGCATATTGATCCAACTGCGTAACGAGCATGCCTCCCTTCGCAATGGTAAAACACTCATCCTTGATGCGGGCACACAACGAATGTTTGCGATCCTGCGCTACGATGAAACCGAAGCCTTTCTAATTCTTATAAATGTTCACTCTAAGCCATTAACTACCGGGTTGTACGGTCTTTCAGCAGAAGCCTGGCCAGTGCGTGCGAACTTCAAAGTAAGCACGGTCATTGGTTTGGATGATCCTGTGCCGCCACAAGTGAACACAGAAGGTGGCATCGATGGGTACCAGCCATTCGTTGAGATTCCCGCTGAAAGCTATACCATCTTGCATTTTACGCCATAAAAAATCTTGTTGTTCAGACATCAGGGCTAATAAAATGCAATCTCATTGCATCCGGTGTCCCTGATTTGAAAAGGAAATACTATGGAAGATTTTATATTTGGATCTCTTTCGACCGATGAACTTCGCATAAACCATATTCGCGCTGGACGCAGCGGTATCACCCACTTGCAACAACGTTCGCCACGTGACCCCCTGCCTGGCCAGCCTGTTTCGATTCAAATGACGGTTGGACCAGACCACTCCTTCGATCAGGCCTGGCTCTACTGGACGGACGATGGTAGTGACCCGGCCGGGAGCCATGGGCAGGCCAGTAATGGTCATGCCAAACCTTTGCAGTTGGTGGATACCGAATGGGATACCCTTGTCTGGGGTTATTTGCGCCGCTATCGCGGAGAAATTCCTGCAACCAGCGCAGGCAAAGTGATACGTTATCGTTTGTCATCTTCCAACAATAAGGAGGAGATATTTGCGGATAATGATGCGTACTATGCCTATTACGTTGACTACGATCTGCCTCCAGCCTGGACGCAGGACGCCATCATTTACCAGATCTTTGCCGATCGCTTTTATTCTGCCTCACCAGATTTTCCATTGGTGGAAGGCAAACCATCTTTCAAGTGCAACGGGGATTTGAACGGTATTACCACCAAACTGGCTTACCTGGCAGATCTGGGTATCAATTGTCTATGGTTGACCCCCATTTTTTCCAGCCCAAGTTACCACGGATATGATGCAACAAGCTTCTTTGATATCGATCCGCGCTTGGGCACAAAAGAGGACTTCCGTAGGCTGGTAGACGAGGCGCACGGGCGCGGTATCCGTATCCTTTTAGACTTCGTTCCCAATCACTGGTCCAATCAGCATCCCAGTTTTATGGAAGCACAAAAAGATCCGAACAGCCCTTACATCAATTGGTACACCTTCGAAAATTGGCCGAATGAGTATAAGACCTTTTTTGGTGTCAAGACTCTTCCACAGATCAACCTGCGTAACCCTGAAGCACGCAAGCATGTGCTCTCAGCGGCTGAATACTGGCTGAAATTCGGCGTGGATGGATTCCGCGTGGATTACTGCATCGGCCCTTCTCCGGAATTTTATGCTGATTTCCGCCGAATAACACGTACCACCAAACCGGATTGTTGGACATTTGGTGAGGCGGTCACCCCGCCTGATTCGCAAATCACTTTTATGGGGGGGATGGATGGTTCCCTAGACTTTATGCTGCTTGAAGCGCTCCGCAACACTTTTGCTGTGCAAAAGTGGACTGCCAGGCGTTTCAGTGATTTCCTTGATCGACATACGGCATATTTCCCGGACGCATTCACACGGCCCTCGTTCCTTGATAATCACGATATGAATCGCTTCCTATGGATGGCCGGTGGAGATAAACGTAAATTGTATCTGGCTGCCATGTGCCAGTTTACTCTTTTAGCTGCACCTATCATTTACTACGGTACTGAGGCGGGGCTTTCGCAGAAGCGAGACATTCGCCAGAATGGATTCGCC
>BS_KBA_SWE02_21mDRAFT_10000656_pt1 | contig 13045 bp, 11 predicted proteins | sample BalSeasSWE02_21m_FD_9196 | JGI IMG/M metagenome (IMG submission 9196)
CGGTCATGCCATAAAGCAGCGAAATACCGTAGAGCAGACAACCCGAGGCAATGGCCCCAAGAACAAAATACTTCATGGCCGCCTCTGCACCCTGGGCAGAGGTCCGCTGAAAGGCAACCAGCGCATACAGGGAAAGAGACAGCAACTCCAAACCGAGGTACAGACTTAACAAACTGCCGGCGGATATCATCACCATGATCCCGAGCATGGCAAACAGCGCCAGTACAAAGAACTCTCCGTGGAAAATACCATTCCGGCGCAGGTAATCCCGAGAGTACAGAAACACGGCGGCGGTAGTTGCGTAAACCACCAACTTGAGTAGGTCGCCCATGGGATCGGAAATAAAATGACCGCTGAATGCCGAGATCCTGGCATCCACGCCAAACTGGGATGTGATTGCCGCAGCACCCACCAGGGTGAGCATGGATAGCGTATAGGTAATACCACGCTGCGAATCCCGCAAAAACACATCCACGACAAGCACCAGACAGGTCATTGCCAGCACAAACATCTCAGCGTATGCGGGGGCTAAATCTGGTGACACGAAATTCATGATCCTGTTACTCCGGCTCTCAAGGCACCAGTTTCGAAGTCATAACCTGACGCAGCAGATTGTCTATGGAACTGCCCATCAAGTCCGTCAAAGGCGCCGGCCACAAACCCAGCGCCAGCACTGACACGGCGAGAATCCCCAGTATGAAAAATTCACGACGATTCAGATCTTCCAGCGCAGCGACCTTGTCGTTGGCGACATCGCCGAACACCACGCGCTTGACCATCCACAAGGTATAGGCCGCGCCCAGGATCAACGTCGTTCCAGCCAGCAGCGCGTACCAGAAATTTGCCTGGAAGCTGGCCATGATCACAAAAAATTCACCCACAAACCCGGAGGTTCCCGGCAACCCGGCGTTGGACAAGGCGAACAACACCATGAAAGCGCCAAATACGGGCATACGGTTAATCACGCCGCCATAATCACCGATATTCCTGCTGTGCATACGGTCATACAACACGCCCACGCACAGGAACATGGCGCCCGAGATAAGTCCGTGTGAAATCATCTGGACCATGCCACCCTGCAAGCCCATGCTGGCCGCCCCGATGCTGCCGCCCCTTTCCGCGATAGCGAACGCCAGGAAAAACCCCAATGTGACAAAACCCATATGGGCGATTGAGGAGTATGCAATCAGCTTCTTCATGTCCGTTTGCACCAGCGCCACGAAACCAATATATACAACCGCGACCAGCGAAAGCCCAATCACCAACCAATCCAGTTCGCGACTGGCATCGGGAGTTATGGGAAGACTAAAGCGCAGGAATCCATAACCACCCATCTTGAGCATGATCGCCGCCAGGATCACCGAGCCACCGGTAGGCGCCTCCACGTGGGCGTCCGGTAACCAGGTATGTACCGGCCACATTGGTACTTTCACGGCAAAGGCGGCCAGGAATGACAGAAAAATCAGGATCTGTACATGCATATCAAGAGGCAACGCGTACAAAGTAGCAATCTCGAAACTGCCTGACTCCATGTACATGTATATCAGCGAGGCCAGCATGAATACCGAACCCAGAAAGGTATACAGGAAAAACTTGATAGTCGCGTAAACCCGCCGCGGTCCACCCCAGACACCAATGATAATAAACATCGGCACCAGCATTGCTTCCCAGAAAACATAGAAAAGCATGGCGTCCATGGATGCAAACACGCCAATCATCAGGCCTTCCATGATAAGAAACGCGGCAAAATATTGCCCCACCCTCTTCTGGATCACTTGCCAACCAGCTAACACCACCAGCACGGTAATAAAAGTTGTAAGCAGGATCAGCGGCAGGGCTATGCCATCGACCCCTAGCTGGTAAAAAATATCGAAGGTCTCGATCCAGGGCCGCAACTCAACAAACTGCATAGCGCTGGTATCAGCCTTAAAGCCTGCGTAAAGAAACAGGCTTAGAACAAAGCTCACCAGAGAAATAGCCAGCGCCGTCCAGCGAGCGACTGAACTGCGGGTGTCGTCAATCGCGAGCACCATCAGGCCCCCCAATACAGGCACCCAGATCAAAAGGCTGAGTAATGGCATTCCAGTCGTCATCAAGGGAATCTCTGATTTATTCTGGGCATAGCAGATTGTGGGCGAAAAATTTCAGATTCAAGGCGAGAATTGCACGTAGTAGTGGGGCTACTGCGAAGATTGGCAACACAGAAGCTGTATGTTTTAAAGGCAAGATGCATGTTCATGAATAGATCAGAGGTTCCCTGGTAGTTCCCTTTTACTCAGTCAGCAAGGACCAACCGAGCAGCATGGTCAGCCCGATGATCATTGCAAATGCATAGTGATACAGATATCCGCTCTGGAAGTGGCGAACCACCCCGGCCGTCATGTTCACAACCCGGGCACTGCCGTTAACCAGCGCACCGTCAATAACCTTCTCGTCACCTGTGCGCCATAACACCCGGCCCAGGCCCCGGCTTGCGGCTGCCAGAACCTTTTCATTGAAATCGTCAAAGTAATATTTGTTAACCAAAAGGCGATACGGAACTGAGAACCTGTCTGCCAGTACCGCCGGCAGGTCCGGTCGTATGAGATACAGGAACCAGGCCGTGATCGCACCGGCCATTGCCAGCCAGAACGCCGGGCCTACAAGGCCATGCTGTACAAAGCCAGCCGGCCCGTGAAAGTGTTCGCCAAATTCCGCCAGCACATCATGGCCTGGCATCACCTGGACGGCATCGCCCAGGAAGCTGCCAAACAGGAATGAGTCCTCGGTCAGCCAGCCGATAATCACCGAGGGAATGGCCAGCAGAATCAGTGGCACGGTGACCACCAGGGGTGACTCGTGCAAGTGCTCACGGGTATGCGCGTCCATCCGTTCCTTGCCGTGGAAGGTCAGGAACAACAGCCGGAAACTGTACAGGGCTGTGACGAACACTCCCCCCAGAACCGCTGCGTAAGCGTAGCCTGCCCCTGGCAGTGTTGAGGCGTGCACAGCTTCTATAATCGCGTCCTTGGAAAAGAAACCGGAGAAACCCGGGGCGCCAATCAGGGCCAGGGTCCCAAGTAGGCAGGTCCAGTAAGTTACCGGCATGTATTTTCGCAGACCGCCCATCTTGCGCATATCCTGCTCATGGTGCATGGCGATAATTACGGAGCCGGCGGCGAGAAACAGCAGGGCCTTGAAAAAGGCATGAGTCATCAAGTGAAAGATGGCTCCGGCGTAGGCCGATGCGCCCAGGGCAACGGTCATGTAGCCCAGCTGGGACAGGGTCGAGTAGGCAACCACCCGCTTGATATCATTCTGCACCAGGCCTAGCAAACCCATAAAAAAAGCGGTGGTTGCGCCGATCACCAATATGAACGACAAAGCTGTCTCACTGGCCTCAAACAACGGCGACATACGCGCCACCATAAAAATACCGGCGGTAACCATGGTGGCGGCATGAATCAGGGCGGAAATCGGTGTCGGGCCTTCCATGGAATCGGGCAACCACACATGCAACGGGACCTGGGCCGACTTTCCCATGGCGCCAATGAACAGCAAGATGCAGATTACACTCATCACACTCCAGGCCGAACCCTGGAAAATTTCCATGGTTTGCCCGGATAGACTTGGTACGTAACTGAACACTTCCTGGTAATCCAGCGAACCGGTGTACATGACAATTGCGGCGATACCGAGCAAGAAACCAAAGTCCCCTACCCTGTTCACCAGAAAGGCCTTCATATTCGCCACTATCGCGGTGGGTCGCTTGAACCAGAAGCCGATCAGCAGATAGGACACAACGCCCACCGCCTCCCAGCCAAAAAACAGTTGCAGGAAATTGTTCGCCATCACCAGCATGAGCATGGCGAAGGTGAATAGTGAAATGTAACTGAAGAAGCGCTGATAACCCGGGTCTTCGCGCATGTAACCGATGGTGTAGATATGCACCATCCAGGAGACGAAGGTCACCGTGGCCATCATGGTGGCGGTCAACTTGTCCACCAGGAATCCAACCTGCATATCCACGCCGCCGACGGTTGCCCAGCGGTAGATATTTTCGTTCCAAGGCTCAACTGTGCCCTGGATCAGTCCAACCAGTGTATACAGCGAGAGACTAAAGGACAGTCCCACCGCGAGGATGGTGGTCCAGTGGGCCGCTGCCCGGCCGATCCGCTTGCCAAAAAGGCCCGCGATAAGTGAAGCCAGCAGCGGCGCGAGGACGATAGTTAGATAAACCTGCTGCATTTGTCAGCCCTTCATCGAATTCAGTTCTTCAACGTTGATAGTGCGTTTGCTGCGAAACAGCACAACGAGAATCGCCAGTCCAATGGCCGCCTCAGCGGCTGCAACCGTGAGTATGAAGAACACAAATATCTGTCCGTCCAGGTTGTTCTGGAAACGAGAAAACGCGACAAAATTGAAATTCACCGCCAACAACATCAGCTCGATACACATCAGCAACAATATGACATTGCGGCGATTGATGAAGATCCCGGCAACAGCCAGCAGGAAAAGCATGCCCGACAGAGTCAGGTAATGAGCCAAGCCGATCATTGCCGTTCCTCCGAATCCATCTTGACCAGCCTGACCCGATCTTGTCGACGCACCGATACCTGGCCGGCAATATCCTGCGCTTTCAGCCCGGGGCGGCGACGCATGGTCAGGGAAATGGCGGCCACAATTGCCACCAGCAAAATGACCGCCGCCAACTCGAAGGCATAAAAATAATCGGTATACAGCAACAGACCGCCGCCAACTCGAAGGCATAAAAATAATCGGTATACAGCAACAGACCCAGTTCGCGCGTGTTGTTGTAATCGGCCGCCAGCGGCGCAAGCTCATCGGCGCTGATCATGCCCATGTGGCGCACCCAGATAACCTGGGCCAATTCCACAGCCATAATGATCAGCACCACCAGACCCAGCGGCGCATAGCGTGTGAATCCGGGTTTCGCCTGCTCCACGTTGATATCCAGCATCATGACGACGAACAGGAACAGCACCATGACTGCCCCCACATAGACCAGCACCAGGACTATCGCCAGAAACTCGGCTCCCAACAGTAACCAGAGCACGGCCGAATTAAAAAACGCCAACACCAGGAACAGCACAGAATGCACCGGGTTACGCGCGGTTATCACGCCGATTGCGGCGCCCACCAGCACAGTTGCAAACAGATAAAAAAGTATTTGTGTCAACACGGCGTTCCCGTCATCTCCAGTGGGTATCAGCGATACCGGGCATCAGCAGCCTTGTCCGCAGCAATCATGGCTTCGTATTTGTCGCCCACCGCCAACAGCTTGTCCTTGGTCATGATGTTCTCACCCCGCCTTTCCATGTGGTACTCATGAATGCGGGTTTCAACAATCGCATCCACCGGGCAGGCCTCCTCACAAAATCCGCAGTATATGCACTTGAACAGATCGATATCGTAGCGGGTGGTCCTGCGAGTGCCGTCGTCGGCCACTTCCGATTCAATGGTTATGGCCAGCGCGGGACACACCGCCTCGCACAGCTTGCAAGCGATGCAGCGTTCCTCGCCATTGGCATAACGACGCTGGGCATGCAAACCACGAAACCGCGGTGACTGTGGTGTCTTCTCTTCCGGATACTGGATTGTAATCTTGCGCGCAAACAGGTTACGAAAAGTCAGGTTCAGACCCTTGAGCAGTTCCACCAGGAAGAATGTCTTGAATATGTTGCGTACGGCTGGCATTTGGGCAACCTCAAGCGAACCAGGGTGGAAGCTTGAAGGCAATCATTGCCCCAAGCACAAAGATCCAGACGATAGTCACCGGAATGAACACTTTCCATCCCAGGCGCATGATCTGGTCGTATCTGTATCTTGGGAATGTTGCCCGGAACCACAAGAAACAGAACAGGAAAAATGCGGTCTTGAGTGCAAACCAGAAAAAGCCCGGAGCGCCAAGCAGGCTATCAGCGGCAAACCATCCCTGGAACGGAGATAACCAACCTCCGAGAAAAAATACAGCGGTAAGCGCCGAAATCAGGATCATGTTCGCGTACTCGGCGAGGAAAAACACGGCGAAGGCAACACCTGAATACTCAACATGGAAGCCGGCCACGATTTCGGACTCACCCTCGGCTACGTCAAACGGCGCTCGGTTGGTTTCTGCCAGGCCCGATATGAAATACACGATGAACAGGGGGAACAATGGCAGCCAGAACCAGTTCAGTAGTCCAGCTCCACCGGCCTGGGCCAGGACGATCTCACCCAGATTCAGACTGCCTGAGGCCATCACTACCGCAACCAGCGCAAATCCCATGGCTATTTCGTAGGCCACAATCTGTGCGGCAGAGCGCATGGCGCCGAGGAAAGCATATTTGGAGTTGCTCGCCCAGCCGGCAAGTATCACACCGTAGACCCCCAGGGAGGTCAAGGCCAACACATACAGCAACCCTGCATTGATGTTAGCCAGGATGAAACCCGGGAACAGCGGCATCACCGCCCAGGCGGCCAAGGCCGGGGTGATCGACAACACCGGAGCGACAATGAACAGGAAGCGGTCCGCGTTGGCCGGCACCACCACCTCTTTAAGCAACAACTTCAACACATCGGCGAAAGGTTGCAACAATCCCTTGGGGCCAACACGGTTAGGACCGATACGGTTCTGGATGTACCCGATTATCTTGCGCTCCGCGAGCGTCAGATAGGCTACACACAAGATGAGGACCACAGTCACCGCCAGGATCTGCGCCAGGGTAATAGCGACCACATGCAATTGAGGTTGCAAGGAGTCCAAAAAAGACATGTCCAATTCCCCTCGGCCTCCTAGCTGGCAGCCGCGCTGTCAAGCGCCACTGATTGCTCCATCCGGCCATCACCGGCTTGCTGGAGCGGAAGTGAATGTCTGACCATGCTATCGACCGCGTACATGGCCACCTCGATGGCATGATCCGTTGTTGCGATAACCGGAAAATGCCCGCCGTCATAGGAACTGGATGCCTGACCCGCCCCCACCTGCCCGTGAAGTTCGTCGCGAATTTGCTCGGATGAATCGTAATCGAAGCCCTCAAGCCCAAGGAGGTTACCCAGCACCCGCAACACCTTCCAGCCCGGACGGCTTTCACCCAGTGGATGCGCAGCGCCGGAAAAGGATTGCCAACGGCCTTCCACGTTCACAAAGGTGCCGGAGGTTTCAGCCACAGTGCCTACCGGCAGCAATACATCGGCGCACTCCAGTAAATCGGGACCGACATACGATGCAAGAGCCACCACGCCGTCAGCGGCCTTAAATGCCTCCATTACCCCGGCCATGACCAAGTCTGCCCGGGGCTCGACGTTGGCAAGCAAGTAAACTGAACGCGGCTCCTGGATCATCTGGATGGCGTTCAAACCCGTTTTGCTGCGAACGGCACCACCGGCGGCACGGTGAGGCAACACACCTGCAAGACTTGCACCGGCCGAATTGGCGCCCTCGGACAGGGCGCCAAGGCTGGCTCCGGTCATCTGCGCCAATACACCAGCCAGCGCACGCAGATCGGCCCAGGCAGCATCCCGGATTGCCTGTAAACCGAGGACAATAGCGGTTTCCCCGTCTTCGGCCAAACTTGCAACCAACTCGCGTTGCAGGTCGCCGAACTCTACGCCAGCGACAGCCGCGCGCACCTTTTGCGGCAACGGTTTGCTGGTAAGCTCGGCCGCGGCGGCGACCAGGGCTGCCAGCTGCTGGGTCATGGAACCACCCTCCCGGTCCAGATAGGAGGTGACCGGGAACAGGTATTCATAGCGTTGCGGGCACAGGAAACTCACGCTGGCACCCGCGAGCGCCGCCTTGCGCAAGCGGTGCGCAAGTATTGGGGCTTCGTGCCGCAACCTGCTGCCTACCACCAGCACCGCCTTAAGAGTCTCGATCTGCGCGATTCGCCTGCCGAGACTCGGGAACTGGGGGTCGGCAGCCTGGTCCCGGAAATCCAGCATCCTCAGGCGATGATCAATATTGGCGGTACCAAGACCATCGGCCAGCCTGGCCAGCAGGCATGCCTCCTCAAGGGTCGAGGAGGGTGAGGCCAGGATTCCCAGGCTTCCGGCTCCCTTGTCCTTGATGGATTCCTGTAACAGCGTGCTTGCGCGCTCCAGCGCCTCGCTCCACTCGCAATCACGCCACTCGCCTTCCATTTTGATGCGCGGACGCAGCAGGCGATCCTCATGCTCCACAGCATGACAACTGAAACGATCGCGATCAGACAACCAGGTCTCGTTCAGATCTTCATTGTCACGCGGAACGGCCCTCTTCACNCGTCCGTTCTGCACATGAAAATACAGGTTGCTGCCAACACAATCATGGGCGGCGACGCTGGCATGCTGGGTCATTTCCCAGGCTCGGGCGCTGAATCGATAAGGCTTGTTGTTCAGAGCGCCTACCGGGCAAAGGTCAATAATGTTGGCCGATAACTCGTGATCGACGTTGCGCTCGATATAGGTACTGATTTGCATCCGGTCACCGCGTCCCACAGTGCCCAGTTGCGGCATGCCCTGGATTTCCTCGCCGAAACGCACGCAGCGTGTGCAATGGATGCAGCGAGTCATATCGGTGGAGACCAGGGGTCCCAGGTTCTTGTCCTTTACGACTCTCTTGCGCTCGCTATAGCGAGAAATGTCGCTGCCATAGCCCAGTGACAGGTCCTGCAATTCGCATTCGCCACCCTGGTCGCAAATCGGGCAATCCAGCGGGTGATTGAGCAGCAGAAATTCCATGGTGGCTTTCTGCGCCGAGATGGCCCGTGCAGATTTGGTAAATACCTTCATGCCCTCGGTCACAGGCGTGGCGCAAGCCGGCAAGGGCTTGGGCGCCTTTTGCACCTCGACCAGGCACATACGACAGTTTGCTGCAATGCTCAGTTTCTGGTGATAGCAAAAACGCGGCACGTAGACTTCATGGGCATCGGTCACCTCAATGAGCATCTGCCCCCTGCGGGCCTGCATCGGGACACCATTGACCTCTATGTTGACCAGATCGTCACTCATTCTCTAATCCTGTGGTGCTCTGGCTCGGCTCGCGCGTCATCGGCGGAATCATCCGGCACCATGCTGCGACCGTGTTCAATGTAATAGGCAAATTCGTGCCGGTAGTGCTTCAGGAAACTCTGGATCGGCCAGGCCGCCGCATCACCCAGCGCACAAATGGTGTGACCCTCGATCTTGCCGGCAACGTCGACCAGCAAATCCATGTCTTCAGGGCGACCTTTGCCTGCCACGATGCGCGTGAGCACCCTGTGCATCCAGCCCGTACCTTCCCGGCAGGGCGTGCATTGACCGCAGGACTCCGCGTGATAGAAACGGGAGATACGCTCCAGCACCCTGACCATGCAAGTGGTGTCGTCCATCACGATGACGGCAGCCGACCCAAGCGCAGAACCCACTGCCTGCAATGAGCCGTGGTCCATGTTAGCGCCCATGATCAACTCCGCCGGCAGAACCCGGACCGACGAGCCGCCGGGAATCACAGCCTTGAGCTTGCGCCCACCGCGCACGCCCCCGCAAATCTCCAGTAAGTCCTTGAATGGAATACCCAGACCTACCTCGTAGTTACCCGGCTTGCTCACGTGTCCGGATACCGAGAACACTACCGGACCCCCGGAGCCTTCTACGCCCAGGTCGGCAAACCACTTGGCGCCATTACGCACGATGCTGGGCACCGAGGCGTAGCTCTGGGTATTGTTAATCGTGGTTGGCTTGCCATACAAACCAACATTGGCCGGGAACGGCGGCTTGAACCTGGGCTTGCCCTGCTTGCCTTCCAGGGACTCCAGCAACGCAGTTTCCTCGCCGCAAATATAGGCGCCGGCACCTGCGAACATATGCAAATCAATATCCACGCCCGAGCCCAGCACATTCTTGCCCAGCAGGCCGGCTTCGTAGGCCTCCTTCAGGGCGCCTTCAAAGCGCGGAATTGGCTCGCCAAGGAATTCGCCACGGATATAATTGTAGCCCACGGTGGCGCCCATACAGTAGCCACCGATCGCCATGCCCTCGATCACCGCATGGGGGTTATAACGCAGGATGTCACGGTCGTGGCAGGTGCCAGGTTCACTCTCATCCGAGTTGCATACCAGGTATTTCTGAATCGGGGCGTTCCGCGGCATGAAGCTCCACTTCAAACCAGTTGGAAAACCTGCGCCGCCGCGACCACGCAGGCCCGACGCCTTGATTTCCTCCAACACTTGCTCCGGCGGAATTTTCTCGCTGAGAATTTTCTTCCAGGACTCGTAACCACCAACCTTGAAGTAATTCTCAAGAGTCCAGGGCTGCTCGAACTGGAGTGTGGCAAAACATACCTGGTTGAACTGCATGAGATCTACTCCAGGCTATCCAGAATCTCATCCACCTTTTCTGGCGTGAGATTCTCGAAATACTTGTGATCAACCATCATCATCGGAGCGTTGTTGCAGGCTGCCAGGCACTCTTCTTCGCATTTGAGGAATATCGTTCCATCAGGCGTTGTTTCGCCAGTCTTGATCCCCAGTCGCTTCTCCACGTGCTCGACGATTTTGTCCGCGCCATTCAACATGCAAGAAATATTGGTACAAACAGAAATGTGAATCCTGCCTGCGGGGTCGGTTTCAAACATGGAATAGAAACTGGCAACCTCATACACATGTACCGGTGGAAGATCCAGGTAGGTGGCAATCGCATCCATCAACTCGGCGGTCAGGTAACCCTGGTTCTGGTGTTGGGCCGCACGCAGTGCAGCGATCACTGCCGAGCGCTGACGCCCTTCCGGGAATTTGGCGACCCAGTGATCTATTTCGTGACGGGTATGCTCCGAGAGCAGGCCTGTTTTGTCATCTGCAGCAGTCATTATCGGTCTATCTCACCAAATACGATGTCCTGGGTGCCAATAACAGCGACCACGTCGGCCAGCATGTGACCTTTCACCATTTCTTCAAGCGCAGCCAGGTGAGGAAATCCCGGGGCACGTACCTTGACCCGGTAAGGCTTGTTGGCTCCATCAGAGACCAGGTACACGCCAAACTCTCCCTTCGGGTGTTCCACGGCGGCGTAAGCCTCGCCCTCGGGCACACAATATCCTTCGGTGAACGCCTTGAAATGATGAATCAGCGATTCCATGTCACCCTTCATCTGCTCGCGTGACGGAGGCGTAACCTTGTGATCAGCCGCGATCACCGGACCGGGATTGTCACGCAGCCACTCCACACACTGGGCAATGATCCGGTTGGACTGTCTGAGTTCTTCCACCCTGACCAGGTAACGATCATAACAATCACCATTCAGGCCAATGGGAATGTCGAAGTCCATGCGATCATAGACCTCATAGGGCTGCTTCTTACGCAAATCCCAGGCCACTCCAGAACCACGCAGCATCGGACCGGTAAAACCCAGCGCCATGGCGCGTTCGGGAGTTACCACAGCAATATTCACGGTCCGTTGCTTCCAGATGCGATTGTCGGTCAGCAGGGTTTCGTATTCGTCCACGCACTTGGGAAAGCGCTCGCTGAAGTCCTGGATGAAATCCAGCATGCTGCCATTGCGAACCTGGTTCAGGCGATCAATTTCTTTCTTGCTGCGAAACTTCGAATACTGGTAGCGGGGCATACTGTCCGGCAAATCACGGTAGACTCCGCCGGGACGGTAGTACGTGGCGTGCATGCGGGTGCCAGAGACCGCCTCGTAGCAATCCATCAGATCCTCGCGCTCACGAAAGCAATATAGAAACATGGTCATGGCGCCGATATCCAGACCGTGGGCGCCCAACCACATTAAGTGGTTCAATATGCGTGTGATCTCATCGAACATGACACGTATGTACTGCGCCCGCAGCGGCACCTCTACACCGAGTAACTTTTCGATGGCCAGCACGTATCCATGTTCGTTGCACATCATGGACACGTAATCCAGGCGATCCATATAACCAATGCTCTGGTTATACGGCTTGCTCTCGGCCAGCTTTTCCGTACCCCGGTGCAACAGGCCAATATGCGGATCCGCCTTCCGGATGGTCTCGCCATCCATCTCCAAAACCAGGCGCAACACACCATGTGCCGCAGGGTGCTGGGGACCGAAGTTCATAGTGTAATTATGAATCTCAGCCATTGCCGCCAGGCTCCTTCAGGCTCGTCTCGTAGCGGTGATCGTCGCGAATAACGCGTGGAACCAGGGTGCGTGGCTCGATACTGACGGGCTGGTAGACGACCCTTCCTTTTTCCGGGTCGTAGCGCACTTCGACGTTACCGATCAGCGGAAAATCCTTGCGGAAAGGGTGACCAATAAATCCGTAGTCGGTCAGGATACGACGCAAATCCGGATGGTTTTTGAACAAGATTCCAAACAGGTCGAATGCCTCACGCTCAAACCAGTTGGCCGAACTCCACACGCCCGTCAGACTGTCCACCATGGGAACCTCGGCGTTGTTGGCAAAAACCCGCAACCTGATCCGCGTGTTATGGATGATCGACAGCAGGTGATAGACCACGGCAAAGCGACGTTCACCNTCAGCGCCGGGTGACCTTGCATGGTCATCTACGGCGCGACTAAAGCCCGTTCCGCTGGATCTGCGAGTGCTCCATTGCACCTTGCCGTAATCGAGGTAATCCACACCGCACACGTCCATCAGCATTTCGAACCTTAGCTCGGGCTGATCGCGCAAGGCAGTGCAGACCTCCAGCAAATCAGCCGCAGCAACCTCATAGGTCAGCTCGCCGCAGGTAGAGGGGATCGTCAGCAACCTGTCCCCCAGGTTGGCCTGGATAGCGCCAGCGATTTGCTCTGACTTGGGATTCATCTACCGGCTACCGAAACAAAGTGTTGGTGCGACGAATCTTGCTCTGCAGCTGAATGATTCCATACAGCAACGCTTCCGCAGTTGGGGGACAACCCGGCACATAAATATCGACAGGAACAATTCGATCGCAACCCCTGACAACCGAATATGAGTAGTGGTAGTAACCGCCCCCATTGGCGCAGGAGCCCATGGAAATTACCCAACGTGGCTCGGGCATCTGGTCATAAACCTTGCGCAACGCAGGCGCCATCTTGTTGACCAGCGTACCTGCCACGATCATTACATCGGATTGGCGGGGGC
>BS_KBA_SWE02_21mDRAFT_10000657_pt1 | contig 13042 bp, 13 predicted proteins | sample BalSeasSWE02_21m_FD_9196 | JGI IMG/M metagenome (IMG submission 9196)
CTGAGACTCTTGAACCAGAGGGCTGTGGTCGTCATTCTGAGCGATGGCTGGGACCTGGGAGGCAAGGAACTGCTGAGGCGGGAAATGGCCTTTTTGCAGAGCAAGGCGCATTCCATAATATGGCTGAATCCGCTTGCGGGAGACCCGGATTACGCCCCCATCTGCAAGGGAATGAACGTGGCCATGCCCTATATAGACCATTTTTTAGCCGCGGACAGCCTCCACAGCCTTAAAAAGGCGGGAAGCCTCCTGGCCAAAGTCGTGTATCATTAAGGCCTTATATCGTATCCTATTCAAATTCCCTTGCACAACCTTTTAGATTCAGCAAATCCATTCCGTCACAAGGTCTTTTTTTCTGCCGCATCTGATTCCTGTGGAGCGCCGGTCCTTTTAGGCTGGTACGGACAGGGTTGTTGAAAACCCTGTATTATTCGTTGTACCAGCCTAAAAGAACCTATCAACAGTCTGTGAAGTTTGATCCAAGATGCGGCAGAAAAAAAGACCTTGTGACTCCATTACTGCCAGGGTTTTTGGATAAGATCCTTATATCCTTCACTCGTCACTCTTCACTTTTCACTTTTCACGAATAACCTTCACCCCTTTTGGGGCCTCGAAAGTGAAAAAACGCTTGTCGAGCGTGTGTATTTCGGTAAATTCTCCAAGCGTGAAAATGGTTACGCTGCCAAGGAGATTGTGTATTTTAACGGTTCGAATACTGTAGTCGTCGGTAGCCATTACTTCGATTTTCTGGATTTCTTCCCAGGGAGGGCTTGGAATCAACTCCATTTCATATTCGCCCAGGCTGTTTTTCCCATGCAGCGTGACCTTGAAGTTGTCCTCTACCTGGGCAAGTCCGCGGAATATATTGGTCATGAGCCTGAGTTCTTTGCCGAATTCCTCGGTTTTATACTCATAGGCGGTTTTCTTGTCAGGGATATACCACCACATGGTCGCACTGTTTGCTACGATGGTTTCAATGTTTGGCTTTTCCTGCTCCAGTCTCAGGAGATCAGGGGCTCTGAAATAGATGGTCCCGCCGGCCAGATCGCCTTTTGCCTGGGTTCCCAGCATGCTCATGGAGCGGGTGACGACCTCCCGTGTGTAAGGGACCGAAATGGCGTCAAGGTGACCGTAGGCCTTTTTGAGGCCATCAAGGACCCGGGGTAGATCCTCACTTGCCAGGGCCGTCCCCTGAATGGAAAACAACAGACTGCATAAAATGATTCCTCGAAACATCTCCTTTATTCCCTCCTTCCAAAGACCTCTCGCGGCCTGACGCCGTCGGACGGTCCTACAATGCCTTGTTTTTCCATCACCTCAATCATGCGGGCTGACCGGTTGTATCCCACCCTCAGTTTACGCTGAATCATGGAGATGGATGCCTGTCCTGTTTTTGAGACAAAATCGACGGCTTCATCGTACTTTTCGTCAAATTCAATTTCTTCTTCGTCTTCCTTTTCATCCTTTGCAATCTGGGAGAGGATCGATGAGTCATATTCCGGGGCTTTTTGATTTCGTAAGAAGTCGACGGTCCTTTTGACTTCCTCTTCCGATACATAGGCGCCGTGAATCCTCGCCAGACGACCGACGCCGGGAGGCATGAACAGCATATCCCCGTCTCCCAGGAGATTCTCGGCCCCGTTGGCATCAATAATGGTCCTCGAGTCCACTTTCGAAGAAACCTGAAAGGAGATCCTGGTGGGAAAATTAGCTTTGATAATTCCTGTAAGGACATTGACCGACGGTCGTTGTGTCGCGATAATCAGGTGAATGCCTGCCGCTCTGGCCATCTGCGCCAGCCTGGTAATCGATTCTTCTACATCTTTTGAGGCGACCATCATCAGGTCTGCAAGTTCGTCGATGACTATGATAATGTAGGGAAGGGTTTTGTCGATTCCCCGGTCGCCCGTATCGTCTGATGCTTTTGGCTGATCTACGATTTTACGGTTATAGGTTTCGATGTTCCGGACGCCCCTGTCGGAGAGAAGCCTGTAGCGCCTTTCCATTTCATCCACGGCCCACTTGAGTGCTTTTGTGGCCTCCTTGGGTTCGGTGACCACGGGGTGGAGCAGGTGGGGGATGTCTTTATATACGGAAAGTTCTATCCTCTTTGGATCAATCATCAGCATTCGGGCCATGTCCGGGGTCAGTTTGAAAAGCAGACTCTCTATCATGGTGTTTATACTGACGCTTTTTCCAGTTCCCGTAGCGCCGGCCACAAGGAGATGCGGCATTTTGGTGAGATCCGCAACCACGGGCGCCCCCGTGATATCTTTACCGAGGGCTATGGGGAGTTTGAATTTGGTGTTCTGGTAGGCGCTGCTTGAAAGAATTTCTTTCAGAACCACAATTTCCCGCTGGTGATTGGGAATTTCAATGCCTATGGCAGCCTTTCCCGGAAGGGGGGCGACAATTCTTATATTGGAGGCTCTCAGTGCCAGGGCTAAATCGTCAGACAGTCCGGCCACTTTGCTGATCTTGATTCCCGGAGCCGGGGCATATTCGTACATGGTGATTACCGGACCCGGTAGAATCTCCACGACTTCTCCCTCCACTCCGAAGTCGGAAAGCTTTTTTTCAAGCCTTCGCGCGTTCATCTCCAGGCTTTCCCTGTGGATTTTGACGTTCTTCCTCTCCGGGGGGTCAGACAGAAGATCCAGCGTAGGCAGTTTGAGATTTCCTGACGTGTTCATGAAGGAAAATTTTCCCTGCCGGGGAATTTTTTCTTCTTCAATTACGGGATCTACAATGGTTACCTTGGGCCTGGATTTGATTATTTCGCGGGCGACCATTGTCTTTTTTGCCCTTTTTCTCCTTTCCACTCTTTTCATGACGAGGGTCGCCAGCCCCTTCAAAATCCCCAGTATCCAGATTCCCAGCTTTGAAAAGAGCCATCCGAGGGAGAGTCTGGTCAGGATCATTAAGGAAATGATGAAAATCGTCAGGAGCATGATGTTGGCCCCGAATTTGTTCAGGGCATTCCTGGCCGTGGCCGCGATATGAAGACCGATAAGTCCGCCTGCCTCCATTCCCCTCCCCCTGAAAAGAAGCTCCTTGGAAAAATGCAGATCCATGATAGCGGAAAAGGAAACCACCATGAAAACGGCTGTAATAAGGCTCTTTACGGGAGATGAGACGGAACGTCCCTGAAAGGAGAGAAAGGAGAGCGCTAAAAAGACGATGGGAATCCAGAAGGCCGCGAAGCCCAGGGCATCAAAAGAGACCCCCGCAAGGTGCGCCCCGATTGTGCCGAAAAGATTGTGTGCCTTGCCCAAGGGCCCTGTGGCATTCCAGAGTAACCTGTCCGTCGGGTGAAAAGATAACAGGCTTACCGCAAAAATAACTGCCGCTAATAAAAGGATAATCCCCGGTATTTCTCTTCGGATGGGGTGGGACGTTTTCAGGTACTTTGTTTTTTGTCCCGATGTGCCGTTGGTTTTGCGCTTCACTTATTCTTTTCCCCTGTCCTGCCGGGTTAGGTTCACAGACTGATGATGACCGGGACGATCAGTGGACTTCTCCCTATCACGTTGTAAAAAAAGCGTTTCAGTCTTCTTCGAATGTCTGATTCAACAGCGGCGTAATTCATAGGTTGGGGGCGCTCCAGTTCGTCTAAAACTTCGAGGATGATGCATTCCGCATCCTGAAGGATATGTCGGTTCTGATTTTCGAATACGAAACCCCTTGAGATGATATCAGGCCCGTAAACGGTCTCCCCTGTATTTTCATCTACACCAAGCAACACGAGCACCATTCCATGGCTGCTGAGTTTGCGCCTGTCGCGCAGGATCATCTCTCCAACATCCCCTACGCCTTTGCCGTCCACAAGGACCCTCCCGGCGCTGACAGATGTTTCCAGGGCCATCTGATTGTTTTCGAAACGGATGACATTGCCATCTTCCGCCAGAAGAACATTATCGCGGTCCATGCCCATATTCAGGGCGACCTGTGCATGTTTGACGAGATGCCTGTATTCCCCATGGATCGGGATGAAAAAGCGCGGTTTTACAAGCCCTAACATGAATTTCAGTTCTTCTCTCCTGGCGTGTCCGGAAGTATGAATGTCGGATATCTTTTCATAAATCACATCCGCTCCCATACGGTAGAGCTTGTTGATAACGGATGTGATGGCCTTTTGATTTCCGGGGATGAACCGGGAGGAAAAAACTACAGTGTCCCCCTCCTTTATCTGTATGCCTTTGTGTTGATCGAGAGCCATGCGAGTGAGAGCCGACATGGGTTCTCCCTGACTCCCTGTGGTGATGATGGCCACCTGGTCATCAGGATAATTTCGGATCTGTTTCTCCGTGATTTCGAGGTCTTCTGGAAGTTCGATGAATCCCAGTTCCTCGGCTATGCCCACATTGGTGATCATGCTCCTTCCATTGAAGACTACTTTTCGGCCAAATGTGGACGCAAGAGAAATAACCTGTTGAATTCTGGTAATGTTGGAGGCGAAGCTTGAAACAATGATTCTTCCCCTGCATTTCCGGAACAGGTCCTCCAGCGTCTTTCGTACCTCCATTTCGCTCAGGGTGAACCCTTCCTTTTCCGCATTGGTGGAATCGGAGAAGAGGGCTAAAACCCCCTCCTGGCCAAAATGGGCGAAACGGATGATGTCCGTATGTTGGGAATCCACCGGTGTGGGGTCGATCCTGAAATCCCCGGAGTGTATCAATATTCCTTCGGGTGTGTGGATGGCAAGACCAACGCCGTCGACGATGCTGTGATTTACGCTGATATATTCTACCTTGAAAGGGCCAAGATCCGTAACGTCGCCCTGGCGGATCTGTCTTAAATCCGTTTTTTCAAGCAACTGATGTTCTTTGAGCTTTTCACGCAGGATACCCAGCGTAAAACCTGTGCCAAAGACGGGAACATTAAACTCCCGCAGAAAGAATGGCATGGCCCCTATATGGTCTTCATGACCATGGGTCAGGATGACGGCTTTTACGCTTTTTCTGTTGCTTCTGAGATATCCAAAATCGGGAATGACCAGATCCACTCCCGGCATGTAGTCGTCGGGAAACATGAGGCCCACATCCACCACCAGAATGGTTTCTTCATGCTGGATGGCCATCATATTCAGCCCGATTTCTCCCAGACCTCCTAAAGGAATAACTTTTATCATGGCGATCTCATATATCTGATGAATTTATGAACCGTTTATCCCGTAACCTTTGACCTGGAATAATATCCATTTTGTTGAATAAACAGTACCTTAAAACTTTCGTGTTCCACAGTCAATAGATAATAAGAGATTAGGTACTTTATCACGTGAAATCAAAAGAATGGAGGATACAATCTCAATTTTTTACTCACACAAAGCCGCAAAGCTCGCAAAGAAAAACAATGCGATAGATACCCTCAAAAACCTTCGCGTCTTTGCTGAGACCTTTTCTGTTTCGGTTTATCCGGGTTAGTTTCTGAATCTTTTTGACTTGACCGATTTTTTTGTGTTACATAAGTGTCCGATGCAGGGATTTTAAGTGATGCGGTCGGCATGCAAGTTGTTTCTACGGATAGTTAAATCAAAACCCTTTGTAATTCATTCCGATTTATTCGGGTAGGGAGAGGATTCTATGGCAGGAATAAATAAAGTCATATTGGTTGGAAGATTAGGGCGAGATCCTGAATTAAAATACACCCCGGATGGTGTGCCGGTGGCGACTTTTTCCATCGCGACTTCTGAAGAATGGAAAGATAAGAATACCGGTGAAAAGCAGGAGCGCACCGAATGGCACAGGATTGTGGCCTGGAGGAAATTAGGGGAAATATGTGGGGAATATTTGCGCAAAGGCAGTCAGGTTTATATTGAAGGAAGGTTGCAGACAAGATCGTGGGATGACCGCGATGGCAACAAAAGATATATGACGGAAATCGTTGCCTTTACCATGCAGATGCTCGATTCGAAAGGAAGAGGATCCGATGGCCAGTCCGGCGGTATTTCCACCCCTATGGAAGAACCGCCCAATCTACCTGAGGATGATATCCCTTTTTAAGATCTAAGTGACGAGAGACAAGTGATTTCCCTTATGCTTCGTTCGCGGGCTTGCTGTCTTCTTTTTTCGGCTCTTCTATTTCTTCCTTGGCTTCGTGTGTTGCCTTTTTGAAGTTTTTGATTCCCTTTCCTATGCCACTTCCAATTTCGGGAAGTTTGCCTGCTCCAAAAATCACCAGGATGATTATGAGGATAATAATCAACTCCGGCATTCCAATCCCAAACATGAGACTACCTCCAATATCGGAAAAGAATTCGATCAGGAATTCTTTCCTGTTTGTTTTCTAATCGCAGCTTCTGTGGTTTAACTGCTTCAGGTTGATCGATGTTTTGAATGCATTCAAGGCACGCTGGAAGGTCATCCAGCTGGACCACAATTCCACCCATTCCTCCGTATGCCAGAATATCTCTTCTTTTTCATTATCGTTATTGGATATACTCAGGAAATCCTCGAATTCGGCTAAACAATTGCCGCAAAGATTAAAATCATTTGCCATCGGTCTGGCTGTCGTTTCCGACCTCTCAACGTGATGACCGCACATGGAGCATTTAAAATGACAACCTGAACATTGCAACAATCTCTGGACGGATTCAAATTTGCTTCGATATGTTTCTATCTGTTCAGTGCGCTTTCTGTCTTCGAGACGGTCCGTTATGTTAAGGATTTTCTTCATGATTGAATCCTCCTTTTCGCTCCAGGTTACCGCCTTTTTCCTATTTTCAAAGCAAAGGTCCGCCAAGGCTTTCCGGATTGTCAGTCTCTTATGGTAATTCCAGGAGACCGTTACAACTGAAATTGTACTCCAACTGCAAAGTTAAGACTCTACACAATCGGAGTCAATGCAGGTTGAGCTCATTGGCCATTATTTCATTATTTTAAGGGCCGTTTGTCCCAGTACGCCGAGGTTGATAGCCACGGTAATGCCCGCATTTTGAAGCGCCTTTATTTTGTCTTCCGCCTTGCCCTGGCCGCCCGAAATAATGGCGCCCGCATGGCCCATTCGTCTGCCCGGGGGGGCTGTCTGGCCGGCAATAAATGCGATGACCGGTTTGTTGAATTCCCGTTGAATGTATTCGGCTGCCTCTTCTTCGGCGGAGCCGCCGATTTCACCAATAAGTACGACGCCTTCTGTGTCCGGGTCGTTTTTGAATCTTTTCAGGTGGTCTATGAATGTGGTTCCGACGATGGGATCACCGCCGATCCCTATGCATGTGGACTGGCCTAAGCCCACCCTTGTCAACTGGTCTACGGCCTCGTAGGTAAGGGTGCCGCTCCTCGATATGACCGCCATGTGTCCCCGGGAATGGATGAAGCCCGGCATGATGCCGACCTTGGTTTTCCCGGGAGAAATAATTCCCGGACAGTTGGGACCGATAAGTACGCAATCCCTGCCCTTAAGAAAACCGGATACCTTGACCATATCCAGTACTGGAATCCCTTCCGTTATGCATACAATGACCTCTATCCCGGAGGCTGCCGCATCTATTACCGCATCTGCGGCAAAAGGAGGAGGCACAAATATGCATGCCACGTTGGCGCCTTCCTTCTGAACGGCCTGCCTTACGGTGTTGAACACGGGCACACCTTCGACTTTCTGCCCCCCTTTTCCCGGGGTGACCCCAGCGACGACCTTTGTTCCATAGTCTAACATCTGTTTCGTGTGAAAGGCGCCTTCCTTGCCGGTGATGCCCTGCACCACTATCCTGCTTTTTTCGTCTACAAGTATACTCATGATTGATCTGTTCCTTATACCTGTCTGGCGACAAGTTCGGCGGCTTCCGCCAGGTCCTTGGCCACCAGAAATTTAAGTCCGGAATCATTAAGGATTTCTCTTCCTGCCTCTACATTGGTTCCTTCCAGTCTCACGATCAGAGGAAGCTCTATCCCAGTTTTTTTTGCTGCAGCTACAACGCCTCTCGCAAGGACATCACACCTCAAAATTCCCCCGAAGATATTAATGAGGATGGCTTTAACGCGACTGTCTTTCAAAATAATTTCTACACCCCGGGTGATCATTTCTTCGCTGGCGCTGCCACCCACATCCAGAAAGTTGGCGGGTTCAGCGCCTGCCATTTTGATCACATCCATGGTGGCCATGGCAAGACCGGCGCCGTTTACCATGGCCCCGATGTTCCCGTTCAACCGGATATAGTTCAGGTTGTATTCGTTGGCCATGAGCTCGAGGGGATCCTTTTCGCGGGGATCATCCAGCGCAAGCAGTTCTTTGTGTCTGAAAAGAGCATTGTCGTCAATGGTGATCTTCGCATCAATGGCGATGACTTTCCCGTCTTTTGTCAGAACAAGAGGATTGATTTCCAGCAGGGAGCAGTCCAGGTTTACGAAGGCCTTGTACACATTGGCCATTACGGACATGAACGCCCTCATGGATTCGGCGGGCGGAAGCGAGTCGAGGCTGTAAAGCAGATTTCTCGCGTTATGATCCATCCATCCTACGGCGGGGTCAATGTTCTCCCGGTAAATCTGTCCTGCGGATTTCGCGGCCGTTTCCTCAATATCTGTTCCTCCGGCCTGGCTGAAAATCATGGCAGGGCTGGCGGTGGTTCGGTCAATGACCATGCTGATATAGAATTCCCTTTCAATATCGACCCCTTCTTCTATGAAAACCTGGTTTACCACCGAGCCTTCCGGGCCTGTCTGTTTTGTTTTCAGCGGTTTTCCGAGAAGCGACCCGGTTACCGATACAACCTCTTCAGGGCTCTGGACAACCTTTACGCCCCCTGCCTTTCCCCTGCCGCCGGCATGTATCTGGGCTTTGACCACCCAGGGAGGTCCTGCAATCGTTTGTGCGGCCTTGGCGGCCTCTTCAGGGGTGGTTGCCAGTTGTCCAGCGGGGACGGGTATGCCCCAGTTGCCTAAAAGTTCCTTTGCCTGGTATTCGTGCAGTTTCATTATTTCGAAATGCTCCCACTTTAGATGATAGTTGTGTGCTCCAATATGAATCCCATGAACTACTAATTAATGAATCTCATGCACACTTGTCAAGCAGAACATGAGTCGCGCTGAAATTATGAGGGTTATCGAAGCAGATAAAAACCAGTGCTTGACTCAAGGCATCAATTTTAGGATAAAGACGGGAGTGCTGGTTGGAAAGTCAACCAGGCAAACAGACGCCCCCCTCTTAAGGAGAGGAAGCCAATGAAACTGCCTGAAAAGAACCAGGAAGTGTCCTTGCCGGAAATCAGGGAGATCTGCATGGCGTTCGGGTATGAAGCGTTATGGAAGAAAATTGAAGAAGATCCTCCCCCGAGGCCATTCAAGAGTGATGGATGTTCCATGTGATTCGATTCGTGGAACGGGGTCGATTTTTACGAGGCCTGTTTTTTTCACGATCTGAAATATTGGTGCGGGTATCCCGGAGAAGATGCGGAACGGCTGATTGCCGATGCGGAATTAATGATCGACATTGCCAGGGCCGGCGCTCCCGGGATGGCCGAAGTCATGTTTACCGGCGTTCGTGTCGGCGGTCATGAAGGGCTGCAAAAAACCTTCAGCTGGGGTTTTGGTCGAAGATGAAAGAAGGACAGGGATGAATACAGGCTTAACAAGAAAACAGCGGCTGGTGCGCAGTTCAGTCCGTTCGTTTTGTGAACGTGAACTTCGCCCCATCGCCGGGGAAATTGATCAGGAAGCCAGGTTCCCATGGGAAGTGGTGGAAAAGATGGGCCGGCTTGGGTATTTCGGGATCCAGGCGCCAAAAGAATTCGGCGGCGCTGGGATGGATTCCCTGAGTTATTCCATCATAATAGAAGAGATATCGAGGGTTTCCGCAAGCGTGGGGCTTTGCGTAACGGTTCATAACAGTGTGGGGCTGTATCCCGTGCTTGCATTTGGTTCAGAGGACCAGAAAACCAGATGGGCTGTCCCTCTTGCACGGGGGGAAAAAATCGGCGCTTTCTGCCTGACCGAGCCCAATGCAGGTTCTGACGCAAGAGGAATAGAATCAACCGCCGTTTTAAAAGGAGACCAGTTTGTCATCAACGCCAACAAGGTTTTTGTGACCAATGGAGGGGTTGCGGATATCTGTTTGATTTTTGTCAAGACCGGTGTTCCCGGGGGCGCCGTGAAGGTCAGCGTGGTTGTTGCCGAAAGGGGAACCCCGGGGTTTGTGGTGGGGGACCTGGAAGACCTCTGCGGCATGCGTGCGAACCCGGTCAGCTCCATTCGTCTCTATGATTGTGCCGTCCCCGAATCCAATCTTTTAGGGAGGGACGGAGACGGGCTGAAAATCGGTCTTGCGGCACTGGATGCGGGAAGAATGGGAATTGCCGCCCAGGCGGTTGGAATAGGGCAGGGGGCCCTTGAAGAATCGCTTCGGTACGGAAAGCAGAGAAGACAGTTCGGCGTTCCCATTGAAAAACACCAGGCCATTCAGATGATGCTTGCGGACATGGCTACACAGGTGGATGCGTCTCGATTGCTGGTTTATCGGGCGGCAGGGTTGCGGGACAGAGGAGAACCGTTTTCCCAGGCTGCGGCCATGGCAAAGCTCTATGCGTCAGAGGCATCGTGTAGAGTAACGGATATGGCCGTGCAGATCCATGGAGGGTACGGATACTCAAAGGCCTATGCCGTTGAGCGATATTACCGTGACGCCAGGGTGACCAGGATCTACGAGGGGACGTCCGAGGTGCATCGTATGGTGATTTTCAGGGGGCTGTTGGGGAAATAGGTTTTTAGAGGAGTTAAACATGGGGCTTCACTTTGTAGTTTGCATCAAATCCGTCATCATGGAACCACCCGAAGGGGACATCGTCCGTTCCGAGGAGCTTCTGCAGCTGAATCCCTATGACAGGCCTGCAGTGGAAGCGGCTCTTAGGTTGCGGGAGATCCGTGGAGGCACCGTGACCACGCTTTCCATGGGGCCGGAAGCGGGCAATGCGGCGTTAGCGGAAACGCTTGCCATGGGCGCCGACCGGGGAATCCTTCTCTGTGATCCCGCCTTCAAGGGTTCCGATACCTTGGCAACTTCCACAATCCTGGCCGCGGGGATCAGAAGACTTGCCCCATTCGACCTGATCCTGTTCGGCACGAGGACTGCAGACAGCGATACCGGACAGGTGGGTCCACAGACCGCGGTATCTCTTGATATCCCCATGGTAACGGGGGTGCATTCCATGGAGTTTATGGGAGCCGATCTTCAAGTGGAACGGCGAATGGACGAATTCATAGGAAAATATCTGGTCACACTTCCCGCGGCCCTGTCGGTAAGCCTGAGGTCTTTTGTGCCTGGAGATATCGGACTTGAGGCCATTGAGGCTGCCTTTGAAAAAAAGGCCCTTGAAACCTGGGACCTGAACGATCTTGGCCTGTCTCCTGAAATGACCGGGGACGCGGGATCCCCGACCAGGGTAATCTCCATGACAAAAGTGAAAAAGGACAGGACCTGTGAGCTTCTGCGGGGGGCGCCGGCGGAACAGGCGAATGAGCTTGTAGCCAGGCTGAAAAAATCTGGGATGCTATAGCATTTCGGATTGCGGATTCCGGATTTGAACAGATACAAATTATAGCATTAAATCAAATAATTAGAGATATAGTGCTTTTGGGAGTTTTGGAATTATTTATCTGAAAGTCTATATGAGGGATCTCGAAACAGGTTCTCCAAAGGGAAAGATTTTGTGAAGTGTCATTACTCTGCTATCAAGGTTCCATGGCCTTTCTGAATCTGAAATCAATTGTCCGATGGATCTCTTCAAATATAGATATTTGTATCAAATAAGACTTTTTCCTGCACGCCTCAGACCTCCCTGAAATCAAAAGTTCCCATATCTTTCAGGGTCGCCTCCGCAAGCTGAAGATCGGTATCGAATTGCCCTAACACCGTATTTATAGCCTCCTTCTCCGATTTTGCCTTCAGCGCTGTTTTGATACGATTGATCTGTTCCTGGTCTAACTCTATAGTCTTTTTCACTAATGCCATGGCGGTTCTCCATCTAATACAGCCAATATGGTTGGTAAGTATGGGTTTATGGTAGTAATAGTTGATAGACCAGTCAATCATTTTTCCGACATCAAAGAGGGCATCTCCTTACTTTGTCATAACGTCGAAGTTTCAGATGATCGAAAAAAACGTCTTGAAAATCTCCTTGGCGCCATTAAACCGGTTCGAGCCAGACACGCTATGGCGTGCTCCTCACCCGCGCCCCGTTAGCCTAAAAACCGATTTGACACGGCTGTAGATGTGGATTATGATAGCTATGTCAATCCACATTTAGGAGGTATGATATGAGAACCATCCAGATGACTCTTGATGATGACCTTGTCAAAGCGATCGACAACGTTTCAAAGCGACTTCATACGAGTCGCTCTGCTTTCACAAGAAAGGCTCTTCGTGAAGCGCTTTCCCGATACAGTATTGAACAACTGGAACATAAACACCGTCAAGGATATGAACAGCATCCGATCTCTTCTGATGAGTTTTCGGTTTGGGAAGCCGAGCAAGCTTGGGGTGACGAATGAAACACGGTGAAATACGTTGGTACAAGTTTATTCAACCTGATAAAAAGAGGCCGGTTCTTATTCTAACACGCGATTCCGTGTTGGAATATCTTGGCGAAGTAATCGTTGCTCCTATTACAAGCACGGTGCGGGATATTCCGTCCGAAGTGCGTCTTTCGAAAGGAGATGGCATGCCTCAGGATTGCGCTGTCAACTGTGACCACCTGCAGACCGTTTCAAAGGGAAAAATTGGATCCTTGATAACGTTTTTGCCTTCGGCAAAGATGATTGAGGTGGGACGGGCAATCCGCTTTGCCCTGGATATCTGAGTTGAGAACGGCCAACAATCGGGTGAACTTGAGTGGATATCAATAGCGGTCGCAATTTTTGCCTCATTCTGTCGTCATACTTCGCGGGAGATTGAAATGATTTTATGGACATCCTAACACCCCCAGGATGTTGGGGAAAGTGATAATCAATGAGGTGTTTGCGCTGCGCTTAAGTTTCTTGAATTCTGGAGGAATTTGGCAGTATCAAAAAAACATTACCCCAAAAAGGAATGGATGGGCAATGTAAAATCAAGT
>BS_KBA_SWE02_21mDRAFT_10000658_pt1 | contig 13042 bp, 13 predicted proteins | sample BalSeasSWE02_21m_FD_9196 | JGI IMG/M metagenome (IMG submission 9196)
CATGAAAATGGTGACACCACTTTATCAACCCGAGTAAAGGAAATACCCAATCAAATTATTCAAAAGGAGAAAATAATGAAAACAGTAAAGCAATTTGGAGAGACCGTGGAAGGTTATAACATCCCGGTTTTAAACGAGCGGGAAATAAGAGCCTCGGCAGGCATCCTGTATTTTTTCATGTTCCTGGCCTGGATGCTGGTCATATTTGAAGAGAGTTTTTTCATGATCAAGTTCGTCAATACGATCTTCCTGACNGATTTCATCATCCGGGTTTTGATCAGNCCCAGGTATTCTCCTTCATTAATNATAGGGCGCTTGATCGTNGGNNGNCAAACTCCCGAATATGTCGGNGCGGCNCCAAAAAAGTTTGCCTGGACGATCGGTCTGGTGCTGGCAACGATCATATTCCTACTGTTGGTNGTAATGAATTCAACCAGCATCATCACCGGGATNATCTGCCAGATCTGCCTGATATTCTTATTCTTTGAAGCAGTGTTCGGCATTTGTTTGGGATGCAAATTTTATCCACTCTTCCATAAAGAAAAANCNCAATACTGCGCCGGTGATATTTGTGANGTNAAGGCAAAACAGGAGATCCAAAAAACGTCGTTACTGCAAAAAGTTGTTGTTATTGGATCCTTCGCTTATCTGATAGCGGTAGCGATCCTGTTTTACGCCAATTTAAGTGCAATACCAACGGACATGTGGCTGATGGTGCAATCTGTTCTTTCAATATAAATTTAATTTTCGATAAAGAAAGGGAATATTCATGAAAGCAATCGTATACGAAAAATTTGGCCCGCCTGAGGTTCTTCATCTTCAAGAGCTGGAAAAACCCACACCTAAAGCGAATGAGGTCCTGATCAAAATCTTTGCGACAACTATCGTCAAGGAAGACCCGGACATGAGAGCCGCCCCGGGGTTTAACGGTTTTCTGAAACCCCGGCATCCGATCCTGGGGCAGGAGCTGACCGGGGAGGTTGAAGCCATCGGCAAAGATGTGACCCGCTTCAAACAGGGTGACCAGGTATATGGCATGGACATGTTTGGCGCATATGCTGAATACCTATGTCTGCCTGAAGACAAGGCACTGGCCATCAAGCCGGCCAATATGAGCTTTGAGGAGGCCGCCAGTGTTCCGAACGGGGCACTAACCGCACTGCCTTTTCTGAGAGATAAGGGCAATATCCAGAGTGGACAATCCGTGCTGATCTATGGCGCTTCCGGATCGGTTGGCGCTGCTGCGGTACAACTTGCCGGGTACTATGGGGCGGAGGTGACCGGGGTGTGCAGTACCACGCATTTGGAATGGGTCAGTTCTTTGGGAGCCGACCAGGTCATCGATCGCACCCGGGAGGATTTTACCGATAATGGCAAGACCTATGACATTATTTTTGATACGGTAGGCAAGCTTTCGTATTCAGAGTGCAAAGGTTCGCTGACGGCTGGAGGCATCTATCTTTCCACAGTCCCCACACCGGCCATTATGCTTCAAGCATTATGGCCTGCAAAGAGCGGCAGCAAAAAGGTGAAGTTTTTGGCAGCGGGTTTGAGACCTGCCAGGGAGAAGAATAAGGACCTTGCCTTTCTCACAGAGTTGATCGAGGCGGGAAAGTTCAAAGCAGCTATTGACCGGGTCTATCCATTCGACNNGATCGTCGAGGCGCACCGTTATGTCGGGCAAGGGCACAAAAAGGGCAATGTGGTCATTACGATGAGTTCTTCCCCCATGAATATGGAGACAAAAAATGAAATCTAACAAGAAGAACGCCTCAATGGCGGGATTTCAGGATCAAGGAGAATCAATCATGGAATACGTACTTGATGCATATTGCGGTGTGTATTGCGGCGCCTGCCCGGCCATGTTGTCTACAAGGGCCGGAAAAATAGATGTGGATAAGCAGTGCTATGGATGCAAAAGCCGGAAGCCCACCGTGTATTGCGCCACTTGCGGCATCAAGATTTGTGCCCAATCCAAAGGTTATGAATTCTGCGATCAATGCGGTGAACTGAAGACCTGCGAACTGATCCAAAAATTCGTTTCAGATCAACAGTATCCATACGGTCAATGTGTATTGAAGAACATGGAAATGATCCGGGATGAAGGTCTCTCGAATTGGCTGGAAATGCAGGACAAACGCTGGCGTTGTAAGAACTGCGGCGCAGTACATTCCTGGTATCACGAGATTTGCCCTCAATGCGGTCAAGCCGTTACTGATTATAAGACGGACCTTTTACCACTGGCAGGTAGCTCTGATCAGCAAAGGTAGGTCCCCATTGATCTCAAACAATAGGTATTTTGGTTGGTTTTTTATAGGAGTATGTATTATGAAAATCAAAAAACTGGTCGTTGAATTTGCAAGCGTGTTCGCCGTAGCCCTGCTGGCTGTTGCCGGTGTGACATTTCTATGGAACCTCATCGGTTATGGAGAAAATGCTGTGGACTGGGAAACTTCTTTCCGCTTTGCCATCATCTTCGGCGTTATCCTGACCTGGATGAAGTCACGGGAGAATAAATAATATAAGAGTATTCAAAAACCCGAAACCATAGAAAGTAATGTTGATAATCTCAACATTGATATCCTATCCATGGAACAATTTCATTGTTCGTTACGTCAATAGCTGTGCTGGTGAAAGATCTCACAAACTGAGACCATCGTCAAGTTTAGCAACCGGACGAATTAAACAAAAATCATATTCAAAAGAAAGAAGGAGAAAAATGAAGAAAATCTTAACGATCACGATTATTTTGATAGCACTGGCAGGGTTCACGTCGATTATTTGGTTGGCAATGACAGCCTTCACGACGTTCCAGGTCCAGACACATGAATCTGCCGGGACGGAAGTGCTTCCGAACATGCCAAACCCTGCTGCGGTCGATTGCGAGATCGGGAAACAGCTCGTTATTAAAACGGCTGCCGATGGCAGCCAAAGCAGCGAGTGTGTTGATCCAGATGGCAGTGGTGGATACATGCCGCCAGAAAGCACGGAAGAGATCGCTAACTGGTGGGGTGTCATCAAGAGTACGGAGTCCGGCGCACAGTATGATGACTACTTCGAGCGACAGGACTTTATGGGGCAGGTACTCTACTTTGGCATCGATTCAATGGATCCGGCAGTCCAGGAACAGATCAAGGCGCTGCGCGACACTGGCAAGATCGTTCATCTATATGGCACATTATTTAGTAATGTCATAGACTACAACGGCTCGCAGATCCAGGTGGATCGCATCGAGGTGGAAGAGTAAGCATCGATCACAAATAATGGCTCTTGCATGATCAGGTTGACAGTTTTTCGATGCAAAATTTCTTAAAGCAAACGAGACTCTACAGATCTTCCCCCTGAGGGAACCCCGCAGCACAAGAGGCTGACCAAAAAATAAATGGCCGGCCTCTTAATTTATGGTAAACGGTCATTTCTTCAAAGGAGCCGCGGCACTGGTGAAAGCGGTTCGAAGGAAGAATCAACGCCTCTAAAATACAAGGATCCCGGAGATCTTCCCAGATCTCCGGGGTTTTCACCGGGTGGAAAAGAATGGTTATTTGACCCTGATTTTCCAGGTGTCGGGCAAGTAATGGCTAGTTCAATACTTCTGCCACCGGGTGTTCAAAAAAAGAAGCCTGGATAAAGATGGTGCCAGTCGTCCCGGCAAAATGGTGATGAATTTTGCGACGAGTGTGCCGACCTGAGTAGCTGCGAGCTGATGCAGAAGTTTATGAAAGATGAGAATTGGCCGAATCAACAATTCGTATCGAAGAATCTTGAAACGATCCACTCTGAAGGATTAACGAAATGGCTGGAAGAGCAGGCGCAACGCTGGCGCTGCACAAACTGCGGTGCGCCACATTCCTGGTTTTGCAAAACCTGTTCTCTATGCGGACAACCTGTTGAGGTGTGAGGGTTTGATCGGGATTCCCCCTTCGGGGACTTCCTTCGGTCGCGGGAATCCCGATCTAAAGGCCCAGTTTTACGGCTTTGGTGGCAATAAATGAGGTCGAAAACTGATCCAGAAGTTTGCCACCCTTGTCCTCGTAAAATCCGGTGATCACAAAGCCTGCGCTTATCTGACCCTGGATCTGATCGGTCAGGGAATGCCCAAACTCGAAGGGTAATTTTTCCTGAGCGTACTTCTGTTTCATTTCCGGTGTGAGAGAAACCAGATCTGAATAGGGGATCGAATAGGCGAGATTAAATTGCCCGGTCTGATCCGCCAGATCCCAGTCGACCATATAAATAAGTGGATTGTTAAACCCGGAGAGCATACCGCCGTTCTGTTTGAGCACCCGATAGCTTTCCTTCCAAACTGGAATTATGTCATCGATAAAACAATTGGAGACCGGGTGAATGATGAGGTCGAAAGTCTCATCTGAAAAACAACCCAGGTCCTGCATATTTCCGCGCACTGTCTCGATGTGTAAATTATTTTCCTGGGCCACCTGCTGATCTTTTTTCAACTGCTCATCCGAATTATCAAATACGGTCACCCGCGCACCAGCTGCAGCCAATATCGGACCCTGTTGACCACCACCTGATGCCAGGCATAAGATATCCAACCCTGTAATATCTCCCAACCATTCATGCGGAACAGGTATAAATGGAGTTAATACAATTTTATAGTCCCCTTTAGAAGCCGCATCAATTTCTGCTTTTGTGACTGGAACGGTCCATTGATTCCCTTTTATTACTTCTTCATTCCATGCCGAGCGATTGTGTTCAAGTAAATTCACCATGATTGCCTCTCATTGAAGTTTAATATACAATACTTATGTTGAAAAAAAATGCTTTGAAAATTGAAAATCGCCAAGTTTTGTTGCAATTAATTATACTTAAATTATTGGTTTTACAGAATAATTTGTATGAGTCCATAAGTCCATATAATTAATAGTTGAGCAGCATAAAAGAAGAGCAAAGATGGCAAATGACAGAAGCAAGCGAGTCACGTTTGAGGAAGAAGCCGATCTCTATGATGAGATAGTATCTGAATATCCCGATGAGTTGATAAAGGATATTTTGAGCATGTCTGGGATTGGTTCCATAGGGAGAATATTAGAAATTGGTTGTGGTCCGGGAAACGCAACAATCTCATTTGCCAGAAAGGGTTACAGAATACTGGGGATAGAATTGGGAGAAAGACTGGCTGCTTTAGCAACCAGGAATTGTCATTCATATCCTGGGGTTGAGATCCTTAACATAGCTTTTGAAGACTGGAGACTTGAAGAGAGGGCATTTGACATGGTCCTGGCAGCCGATGCATTTCATTGGATACCACCGCATGTTGGATACCCCAAGGTTGCCAGGGCTTTGAAGGATAACGGCTCCTTGGATTTCTTTTGGAGAGTACCCGTTGATCCTGAGACAGATTGGTCCAGGGCGATCAATGATCTGTATCAAGAGATAGCTCCTCAATTCGTTAATCCAGACAAGCGCTTTACCGCGGAATGGTTGGTCGGGATCAATACCAAGAATATTGAGGCGAGTGGCTGCTTTGGAGATGTAATAACCAAACAGTATATTTGGTCTACTTCAATTACTGGTGACCAATACATCAAGGGTCTTAGAACATTCTCTATGCACAGGGATATGAAAGAAGAGATGAGAGAAAAGCTATATGCCCGCATTCTGAAAGTCATAGATCAATTTGGCGGGAAAGTGGTAGAGCCAAATTCCGTTGTGCTATTTCATTCAAAGGTGAAGAGATGATTTCCCAACTCCAGCCCAACCCGGCTCCACCTGCCGCCGCCGGATGTGCATCTCAACCCGGCAGGATAGAATCCCGCCATAAATGCATCTTTCTCAATAACACCTTGCCAGGTTCATTCTGACAGTTAGACAATCTATCGCTTAATTTCCAGTCTGAACTCATCCTTTATAAGGACAGAAGTTGGTAAAAAATATTGCCTATGTAACTACCCAAATCATTAAATTTAAAGATAATATAATTGCTATAAATTGCAGATTGTCTTAATGAACTAAAAACTGAAATTCCTGGAGAAATAGATGACAAACAAAACATCTCGCTTCAAGCCGATCCCCCCGGAAGTCCTTGAAATGTCCGGCGATCTGGACAAAAACCCGGAGGGTCTATTGGAATTGTTGTCCAAGTTTCAAGCCCTGCCGGACAGCTTATCCAGAGAAAATATCACCCACGCAGCCAGACTGTTAAACGTGCCAGCTCACCAGGCTTATGGCGTGACCACGTTCTATTCCATGCTGGCAACCGAACCTAAAAAGAATATTTTACGGGTCTGCGACGGGCCGGTCTGCTGGCTAAAACGGGCCAGCGAAGGCGGAACGAACCCCGAAAATGCGGTTGCAGACTTCGCTGAAGCTGTAACGGAAGATTGGACTGTCGAACGCAGCTCATGCCTTGGTCTATGCGACCGGGCACCCGCTGTACTGGTAAACGACGACCAGGCTGGCCCGGTAGCGGTCAATGAAGTCCATAAAGCCTGCCAGGGCTGGAAGGGTGTCCCCACAGATTATTCAACTCCACGAGCGGGTGAGACGCGGATCATGCTGGCCAACAGCGACCAGATCAACCCGGATGATATCCAATCCGCCATCAAGTATGGATCCTACCAGGGTCTTAAGGCTGCCCTGCAAACCACTCCGGAGAGTGTCATTGCAACAGTCGAAGGATCAGGATTGCAAGGCCGCGGCGGGGCAGGTTTCCCGGTCGGCCGCAAATGGAAATTTGTAGCCCAGGCCGCGGGTTCTCCCAAATATATGATCGCCAATGCCGATGAAAGTGAACCCCTGATCTTCAAGGACAGGGTGCTGATCGATACCAATCCGCATCAGCTGCTGGAGGGGATGGCAATTGGCGGGTACGCCTGTGGAGCCAACGAAGCCTACATCTACATCCGGGGTGAATATGTCCACCAGGCTGAGCGACTCGAGAAGGCCATCCAACAGGCGGAAGAGCTGGGCTGGCTGGGTGATAACATCCAGGGCAGCGGATTCTCCTTCCATATCCATGTTCACCTGGGGGCCGGAGCTTATATCTGCGGCGAAGAGACCGCGTTGATCGAATCGCTGGAAGGCAAACGCGGCGAACCACGCCTGCGTCCTCCTTACCCGCCATCTTTTGGGTTGCGCGGCTGCCCCACGGCAGTAAATAATGTGGAATCATTTGCTGCGGTACCCCACATCATGAAAAATGGTGCTGATTGGTGGAAACAATTATCCGACTATAGCGTCCCGGGAACCAAGGTGTATATGATCCTCGGTCATGTCAAGAACCCCGGTCTGTTTGAGGCTCCCTTTGGGTTGACCATGCGCCAGATCATTGATGACTTTGGCGGAGGCATGCTGGATGGGTCAACCTTCAAGTTTGCCCTGACCGGCGGCGCAGCCGGGAGTATGGTAAATTCAGATTTTCTGGATATTCCGCTGGATTATGCCTCCTCCCAGAAGGGCATTGGACTGGGCGCCGGAGCTTTCCTGGTATGTGATCAACGCGTCTCCCCGGTCGCTTTCTTACGGGAGCTGCTGCATTTCTTTTCAGCCGAATCGTGCGGCAAGTGCACCCCCTGTCGGGTCGGCACCTGGCGGGCTTACAACCTGCTGTGCCGGATGGCGGAGGGCGGCATACAAGAGCAGGATATTGAGGAGCTTGAGGCGTTGTCTGAAAATATGCTGCTGGCATCCTTCTGCGGATTGGGACAATCGGTGCCCATTCCCATTAATTCAGCACTTGCCAATTTTGCTGCAGAATTTTCGGCAAACGGAAAGGGAGAATAATTGATGAGCATCAATATCACTCTTAATGGAAAAACTGTTCAAGCCGAAGCAGGTCAAACCATCCTGCAGGCAGCCCAACAAAATGAGATCGATATCCCGACCCTGTGTTACCACAAAGACCTGTCGCCAACCGGGAACTGCCGCATGTGCATGGTGGAGGTCAAGAATTCACGTTTTCTGCAGGCTGCCTGTGTAACCCAGGTCAGCGAGGGCATGGAAATTGAGACCCACAACGAAAAGGTGATCAAATCCCGAAGATTATCACTGCAATCCATGCTTGCCAATCATCCCCAGGACTGCATCACCTGCGAAGCCAGTGGAGAATGCGAGTTACAGGACCTGGCCTACGAGTACAAGGTCGAAGCGCCTGAATGGGGCTCGAAAGGCAGCCGCTACAAGGTTGACAGTGACCCGAATCCCTTTATTCGGGTGGACATGAACCGCTGCATCCTGTGCCGGCGCTGCGTTGAAGCCTGCGCCGAGATCCAGGGGCGGGACGTCTGGGGGGTGGCCCAGCGCGGCATCGATGAACAGATCGTAGCCGGGGCGGATACGAACATGCTGGACGCACGCTGCGAATCCTGCGGCCAGTGTGTGGCCTATTGCCCGACCGGTGCTTTATCCAATAAGATGTCTTACGGCAAAGGCCGTCGACACCAGGTTAAAAAAATTCCCACGATCTGCACCTATTGTGGCGTNGGCTGTCAATTTGATTTCGTCGTAAAAGATGGAAAAATAATTGANGTAAACTCAGACCCAAACGCTCCCGTCAATGGCATGGCACTGTGTGTCAAAGGCCGCTACGGTTGGGATTTTATTTACCATCCGGATCGATTGAAGAAGCCAATGGTTCGCCAGTATCTGCTGGATGGAAAGGCAAAACCAAAACAGTTTGCCCCGGAATCTCCCGAGTGGGGTTGGGTGGAAACCGATTGGGACACCGCCCTGGATATCACTTCCCAAAAACTTGGCAAGACCATGGACGATTACGGGCCGGATAGTATCGGGGTATTGACCTCCGCCAAATGCACGAATGAAGAAAACTATTTGATGAACAAGTTCACGCGGCAGGTGATAGGGACGAACAATATCGATCACTGCGCCCGTCTTTGACACTCCAGCACGGTGGCCGGTCTGGCCGCCTCCTTTGGTTCTGGAGCCATGTCCAACTCGATGAAGGATGTTGCTGAAAGCGCACAGGCGATGTTCATTATTGGAACAAATACAACGGAACAACACCCTGTCTTTGGAACCATGCTGCGTAGAGCTGTTAAAAAGCGCGGCGTAAAACTGATCGTTGCCGACCCTCGCAGGATCGATCTGGTGGAGTTTGCCTGTTTACATTTGCAGCAAAAACCCGGCACGGATATTGCCCTACTTAATGGGCTGATGTACCTGATCCTTGAGAACGGCTGGCAGGACCAGGCTTTCATTGATGCCCGCACAGAGGATTTCGAATTATTCAAGAGTGTTGTAATGCAATACCCGCCTGAAAAGGTTTCCAAAACAACCGGCATTCCGGTCGAAAAACTACGCCAGGCAGCCGAGATCATGGGAACCACCAAACCGATGGCAGTCATGTGGGCCATGGGCATCACGCAGCACATCGTTGGTGTTCGTAACGTTATGACCCTGGCCAACTTGCAGATGTTGACCGGTAATATGGGCAAAGCAGGTGGAGGTGTGAACCCGCTGCGCGGCCAGAATAACGTCCAGGGAGCCTGTGACCTGGGTGGTCTGCCCAACGTCTACCCCGCTTACCAGCCTGTGACCAACGAAGAGGCCCGCAAAAAATTTGAAGCAGCCTGGGGTACAGCCCTGGACAACAAGGTGGGATTGACCGCTACAGAAATGATCCCCTTTATATTGGAAGACAAGGTCCATGCGCTCTACATCCTGGGCGAAGATCCGGCCATGTCGGACCCGGATTCCAGCCATGTGCGTAAGTGCCTCAAGGCGGTCGATTTCCTGGTATTACAGGAACTTTTCCCGTCTGAAACGTCAAAGTTCGCAGACGTGTTATTACCCGGAGTCTCTTTTGCCGAGAAAGATGGCACATTTACCAATACAGAACGCCGGGTACAGATCCTTAACAAAGTGATCGAACCGCTTGGGGATGCCAAACCTGACTGGCAGATCACCAGCGATCTGGCTGTTCGAATGTTAAAGCGAAAAACAATTGCACCGGACGCTTTATATTCGGGCTGGGAATACAAAGATACGTCTGCCATAATGAGCGAGATCAACGCCCTGGCCCCTTCATATGGAGGCATCACGCATGAACGCCTGCTTAATGGAGATGCGTTGCAATGGCCCTGCCCGAACGAAGAGCATCCGGGTACTCCCATTTTGCATATTGGCAAGTTTGCGCGCGGCGTGGGGAAATTCAACCCCATCGATCATCTTGAACCGGCCGAATCTCCCAACGATGAGTACCCGATGGTGATGAGTACCGGGCGTGTCATCTACCACTGGCATGGTGGGCAGATGACCCGGCGTTCGGAAGGCATCATGCAGGTTTACGGGGCAGCCCTGATCGAAGTGAACCCGGATGATGCCATCCGCCTGGGATTGAACGGGAAGAAGTTCGTGCGCATCACTTCGCGCAGAGGCAGTATCGAGGCAGAAGCGTTAATTACAGATCGCGTGCCGCCCGGCATGGTGTATGCCAATTTCCACTTCCCGGAGGCTTCTGCCAATGAATTGACGCAAGCTGTATTGGATCCGGTCGCCAAGATCCCCGAATACAAAGTCACCGCGGTCAAAGTTGAGCTCGTTAAATGAGGTTATTATGGATACACTAAAGATCTATGAGTATGCCCTGCAACGTGAATATGAGGGCAAGCGCTTTTTTGAAGAGAATGCCAGCCGACTGTCGCACGCATCTGCCGTGGGTGTCTTCAAACAGTTGGCCCTGGAAGAACAAAAGCATATTGAATTTATCCAAAGGCAGATCGATCTGATCGCTGAGGACAAGCCGACTGACCTGGAAATGGGTTCCAGCTTTGAGAAAATGGGGTTCTTCTCCGAGCGCGCCTCGAGCGAATTCATTGAGCAGACCGTCTCAGAAGCGATGGTGCCGGATCTCCCTGTGCTGCGCATGGCCTACCTGATCGAACGTGACTTTGCCGAGTTCTACGAAAAAGCAGCCAAGAACGCCTCCGGAGATGCACGCAAAGTTCTGGAAACACTGGCTTACTGGGAAAGAAGGCACGAAAGCCTGTTCAAAGACCTGCACGACAAAGCCTTCGAAGAATACTCAGGCATGCCCTGGGGAGGGTAGGGAGTTTAATAGCAGGCCCTAAAGGTCTTTAAGGCCTTTAGGGCCCAAATACTTTCTTGACGATTTTCAGGGGTGATGATAGACTATCCGGGTAAGACAAAATCAAATTGAAAGGAGGCATGCAAATTATGTTAAAAAATGAATCTGTCCGATCTTCTTTATTTGGCGCGCCTCCTGAGAATGCGGGTATGTGACGCTGACGAATTCAGTCAGTCATCCTGCCGCAGGCGCGCTGCCTGCGGTTTTTGATTCTATAAAAGCCACGGGCGAATATTGTTCCGTGGTTTTTTTGTTGTGAGATCAATAATGGATGCAAATAAAAATTTAGAATATTACGATGATCTGGATGACGAAGGGCAATTTGATGATATTGGCAGAAGCCAGCGCCCTTTCAAACAGGTAAAAACGAATAAGGTTTCCCTGGCGGTCCAGCAGTTCGTTCAGAAACAGGACGATAGAAGCGAGGCGATCTCGTTCAGCTATAAAGCCGCCCGCTTTGAAGAGGGCTGGCTGCTCAAAACACTGGGCTATTTTATCGAGCAGCAGTGGATCTCGGATGTGCTTAGCAAGATCAAGGTTGGCAAGGAAGCCTCGGTCTACCTGTGCCGCTCGGGTGAGCAGGTGCAGGCTCCGCTGCTGGCAGCCAAAGTGTACCGGCCAAAAATGCTGCGCAGCCTGAAGAACGACCACATCTATAGGCTGGGGCGGGCTGTTCTGGATGAGAGCGGTCATGAAGTGGTCGACATGGGCATGTTGAAAGCCCTGCACAATCGCAGCGTCTATGGAGAGCAGATCCACTTGCAATCCTGGATCGCTTATGAGATGCAAACCATCCAGGCCTTGTACGCGGCTGGTGCGGATGTGCCGCAGCCCTATGAGATGGGAGAAAATGCCATCCTGATGGACTACATCGGAGAGGAAGGTGCAGCTGCACCAACCCTCAACACTGTCCGTTTAAGCCCGGAGGAAGTCAGGCCACTTTTTGATCGCTGCGTAAGCAATATCGAGATCATGCTGGCAAACGACATCGTACACGGCGATCTTTCAGCCTATAACCTGCTGTACAAGGAGGGTCAGCTCACCATGATCGACTTTCCGCAGGTCGTCTCGGCGCACAATCATCCCAGTGCCTGGCAGATCTTCAGCCGGGATGTGCGCCGCTTGTGCGAGTACTTCACACGCCAGGGGCTGAAAACCGATCCGGCTGCGCTGGCTGCCAGGTTGTGGAAGGCGCACGGCTTGCGCATTCATGCCGAAGTGAACCCGGGTTTGCTGGACGCGGATGACCCGGCCGACCGCCTGTTGTGGCAGAAGAGCAGGGAGACGAAGTAGATAACCCTTGCGAAGGTTTAGAACCTTCGCAAGGTTATATATCAGTGATAAATAAACATTTTAAAGTGACAAACAACATATTCCTAAATACGAATATGTTATGTTAGAATATTTAACATCATGAATATGAAAACCAAATCCATGCCCTACAAGAAGATCAGCCAGATCTTCAGCGCCATCGACAGCCCGGTGCGCATCCAAATTCTGCTTTCCATCGGGAGCGGTGAGGCTTGCGTGTGCCACCTGGAGGCCAGCCTGGGACACCGCCAGGCCTACATCTCGCAGCAGTTAATGGACCTGCGTAAATACGGCCTGGTAGATTCGCGGCGCGCAGGCAAGTACATTTATCATCACATTGCAAAGCCTGAAGTTTTGGAGCTGGTGCGCCTGGCGGCTGAAATGAGCGGTATTCCTGAAATTACGCTGCCAGTAAGTGACCACAGCCAGTGCGCCTGCCCGACTTGTGTATCCGTCGCACCAACACAGATCGTCACACCCTCACAAGTTACCTGATCTTCAAGGAAATCCAAAATGTTAAACATAAAAATTCTCGGTTCCGGCTGTGCCAATTGCAAACGTCTCGAACAGATAACCCGCAAGGTGGTTGAGAGCATGGCACTCGAGGCGGAGGTCATTAAGGTCACCGATTACGTTGACATCATGGCCTACAACATCCTGTCCACC
>BS_KBA_SWE02_21mDRAFT_10000659_pt1 | contig 13036 bp, 10 predicted proteins | sample BalSeasSWE02_21m_FD_9196 | JGI IMG/M metagenome (IMG submission 9196)
TGCATGACCGAGATATTTTCATTCGCTGTGACGATTCAGTTGTGAGAGTTTTTGAAGATGAAATCCTTCCACTACGACGGTCGCGTGGATACGCACCTTTTCCGGTCCATCTGAATTTTGAGCCCCCTGCTATTTTGGCATGCGGCGGTGAATTGAAAAATACTTTTTGCTTGACCCGTAATAACTATGCCTTTTTAAGTCATCATATTGGTGATCTTGAGAATTATGAAACCCTGGAATCGTTTGAAAGCGGAATTGCCCACTTCGAGCAGCTTTTCCGGGTGGAAATACAAGCAATGGCTCATGACCTCCACCCCGATTACCTGGCGTCACGGTATGCAATGAAAAGGGCAGCTTTGGACGGTCTGCCTGCCTTTGCTGTTCAACATCACCATGCACATATTGTTGCCTGCATGGTGGAGAACAAACTTCCTGGAGATAAACCGGTAATAGGTGTTGCATTTGATGGAACCGGATATGGAGAAGATGGAACGATCTGGGGAGGTGAGTTCCTGATATCTGATTTCAGTGGTTTCCAGCGAGTTTCTCATCTCAAGCCCATACGATTGCCTGGTGGTGATCTGGCGGTTCGGGAGCCCTGGCGTATGGCATTAACCTGGCTTGAACAAGCGGGTGAAGACTGGACTGAAGACCTTCCACCCGTTCGCCTTTTGATGGATGAACCTGCCCTCACTGGTATTTTTCGACAACAATTGAAAACCGGATTAAATTCTCCCAGCACCTCGAGCATGGGACGATTATTTGATGCTATATCTGCGTTGACCGGAACAAGGTTACGAGTAAATTATGAAGCTCAGGCTGCCATTGAGTTTGAAGCCGTGGTTGATCCCTTTGAGATGGATAAATATGAATTTGCGATAGAATCTGAAAATATCAACCCGATCCCGCTGATCAGATCTGTTGTTCATGATTTACGAAATTCCCTGCCCATTTCCAGAATTGCTGCTCGATTCCACAATGGAGTTGCGTATATGACTATGCAGATTTGCCGTAATATACGGAATCAGGCAGGAATCTCTGAAGTTGTTTTAAGTGGTGGAGTTTGGCAAAATTTAACCTTATTGAAGGCGACTCTTCATTATTTGCGAGCTGAAGGATTTCAGGTACATATTCACAAATTGGTACCACCAAACGATGGGGGGGTTGCGCTTGGGCAAGCAGTTGTGGCAGCAACGCGATTGGCAAAGGAAGAGTTATGATAAAAGCTTCCATGATTTTCCTGTCATTAATAATTATTGTATGCTTTAATTATTAATGTAAGGGTGGAAAGTATTTTGATATGGAAATTGCCTGGATATTAATTCAATATCTCAAGACTTGATTAGTTTATTTATAAAATCACCAATCACAACTTGGGCAGGTATTGATTCCTGCAGATTTTCCAACATGTTTAAACATGGTTACATTTGTAAAAGGTTCTCCCAAGGCTCCATCGTGGATCGCCCAGGATCGTAACCTAACGCTGTGTTCGGCTGATAGAGTTCTAAAAGGAGTTGAATTGTTTAAAATAAGATTTAAATCTCCGTTTCCGGAAAATCCGGTTTCAATTCGCTCCATAAGTCTTCTGCCTACTTGATAGGAAAAACCATACCGTTCGAAGAGTATGGCATTATGATAGTATAGCGGTTCAGCAAAATATACCTGATGTCCTAAGCTATGTACGAATTCTTCAAATTTTAAAATTGCGGCGGGCAATAATCTAAGACCGGAACGAACTTGACCAGGAGCAAGACCCTCATTCATGGCTGCTTCCTCTGCTGCGATGTTACGCTTGAAGGTTCCAAATCGGGTTAATTGACCATCTGGCATGCGATCTACATCGAATCTTTTGGCAGAAGGGTCGTTAAGTATGTAGAGAAGGACATGGATTTGTCTGGATAAGGTGTCGGTTAAATGTCCATACAGAATCGGGTCAGGGTAATCAAACTGGTGGAACAACTTCATCTCAACATCAGTACTTCCAGGTGAAAATCTGAAGAATAGAAGAGGTTTTCCATCCTTGTCTTTGAAGGTAGCAGGAATATTAAAGCGATCAAGTAATTCCAGTGGGATCAAGCGTGTATAGATCTCAATTTTTTCTGCTTCTTTGAGTAAATTTACACCACCTATGGTTGATACTGCCATATTATTCCCGTGTCCTTATTTGGCGCTCAATTTCCCTGTCTGTTTCACGCTTGGCGATGGCTGCACGTTTATCATATAATTTTTTTCCGCGAGCAATGGCAATTTCCAATTTTGCGCGCCCCCCCTTTAAATATATACGTGTCGGGATAATTGTGACACCTTTTTGGCGAATAGCATCCCAGAGTTTCTTGATCTCTTTCTTGTGCAAGAGAAGACGGCGCGGTCTTTTAGGGTCATGGTTATTGCGATTTGCCTGTTCATACGGGGCTACATGAGCTTCCACCAACCAGGCATTAATCCCATCCACTTTTATATAGGCTTCAGCCAGGCTAATCTGCCCAGCCCGAATTGATTTAATTTCACTTCCCTGAAGAGAAAGACCTGCCTCAAACTCCTCCAATAGAAAGTACTCAAATTTCGCCTTACGATTAGTGGCAACTACTTTGATATCCATTAGTTGATTTTAACACATGACAGAATAAATCATCCCCATTTGAAGATAGCCAAACCTGCAAATATTCGAAATATACCAATTATTAACAAGGCGGTCCCGAGACTAACTTGCCCAGCCAGAACAGGACCAAGTATTGAACCTGTAAGGATGGCTGTATTAAGGATGATGTTATACCAGGCTAGATAAGCAGTCCAATTATTGCCTGGGGTCTTTTCGAGTAGATAATTTACCAGAGCTCCGCCTACAAAAGCCCAACCAAAGCCACCTATCAGTGATATACCCAGATACTGATAGTACCCATTCGAAAAGACCAACAGGATGGGATAAAGGCTCGTCAGCAGGGCACCTAGACTGGTTACCTTATGATGTCCCCACTTGTTGCTAATGCGTGCCAATTGCATCGATCCGATCAATCCTGTAAAATAAAATGCAGCTGAACCAATCCCAATCTGTTGGTCATTCAAATGCAGAACATTTACAAAGTATAAAGGATATAGTGGGATGGCTAAAAATTGCGCGATATGAAAAAATAAAAGAACTGTTAATGTCCTCCGAAAAGGTGTTTTCCAGACTTCAACACTTATAAGCTTTTGGCGAAGCTGGCTTAACCAATATCTGATCCCAAGTTTTGAGCCTGCACTTTTTGATTTTTCTATTACAAGATCTTTAGATAAACCTTTTGAATTATTCAAAGGTCGTACAAAATAAAGGTGAAAGCTACTCATAGCTGCACCGAGAAAACCAATCCCAAATACGATCTGATATCCGGCCGGGAAGGCGATATTGTTTAGAATTGCTCCACAAAGGACTGAAGTGATCACATAAACAATGGATAGGATCACATTTCGCATGCCAGAAACATGTGCGCGCCAGGAGGCAGGTACAGCTTCAGCAAACAGTGAGTTAAACCCAACTGCCAAAGCGGTTCCGGGGATACCCATTAATAATGCCAGCAGAACAAGCACCCAAATTTGTTGTTGGTTTGCAAAAAGCCAGGGTAGTGGAATCAAGAGCAAGTATCCAAACCGGTAGAATACAGATGTCCAGAATACAGCGTTACCAATGGCTCTTTTTTGTAACCATAAGCTGGCTGGGATGGCAAACAAAAGATTGATCACTGCGGGCATAGCCCCCATTAGCCCGACTTGAAACGGATTAGCTCCCAAACGGGCAGCATAGACCGAAAGGAAGGCAATTGAACTCCCACTTAGGATACCAAACCATCCCATATCCAGATAAAGGTGTACGAAATTCTGCCTGTATTCTGATGGTATTTCTGATGAACGACCTAAACGATTCCAAAATGGCATATGTTGATTATACTGGTTGCTGGTCAATGATAGGAAGAATAACCAATAGAAAAATTCCTAAACTCGAATTTCGCATGAATTTTTATAGCATTTCCCACTTTCACCCAAATGTGTTTCAAAAAACGAGGAATAATCGAAATTTAATCCATAACTCGCATTTATTAACCATTATTTTGGAATATCATCCCACTTATGTTATCAAATGAAGTTGTGGATGTTTTTTTATTTCTTGGATTGGTTGTAAAAGAAGTGCAATATTCAGTAAACAAACACTGCCAGTAAAAAAAGAATTAAGGGTACAATTCTTTAAAGCAATGATGACCTTTAACCCAAGATCTGAAATTAGCGAGGTGATCCATGTTCCAGTATGAATATTGTAAATTACAAATCGTTGAAGCAGCCCAGGTCCTGGTGAATAAAGGATATCTGATGGCAACAGGCGGAAATCTCTCAATGCGAATTCCAGGTGAATCTGCCCTGGCTATCACACCATCTAATTTCGATTATATGAAAATGACCACAAATGATATTTGTGTGTTGGATTTTAATTTAAACATACTGGAAGGTGAATTGAAACCCTCCGTTGAAAGTAGTTTCCATGCAGGAATTTATCAGACTCGTGGAGACGTAAATGCAGTTATCCATACGCATCAAGTTTATACCAGTGCCCTATCTTTGATGAAGGCGCCAATTCCAGCTTTGTTTGATGAACAGGTGCGTTACCTAGGCCGTTCTGTTGAGATCATTCCATATTCTCCTTCTGGAACAAAGTTCCTTAAGAAGAAAATTGTCAAATATATCAAAAATCATAATAATGCCTTCATCATGCAGAATCATGGTGCTTTATGTTTTGGCGAAAGCATGATCCGAGCTATCTATAACGTGGAAATTTTAGAAAAATGTTCTCTGGCTTATCTATTGACATTGTGTGCAGAACGAGAAGCAAGCAAAATTCCCGCACCGATTCGGGAAATTGCTTTTGCCAAATTACGAAAAGATCAGAAAAAAATTGAAGCGGGAGAATCTTCATCTGGCGGAGAATAAATAATTTTGTGTCGTTTAATTTATTCTTTTCTGTAGGAGTTTTTATGACCATTTATCAATATGCCATCTCTGAGTGGCCGGATACCCGGGAAATCTATAAACGATTGAACGACCTTATCGGGCAACCGCCTATCCCTATCCAGCGCGATAAAATGCAAGAATTTCTAGTTTATTTCGATGAGAAGTGTAAAAAATCCAAAATATTAACTGATGAAGCCAAAAAATTCATCCCAGGTGGCGTTCAGCATAACCTTGCTTTCAATTATCCTTTCCCAATCGCCATAGAAAAAGCAGAAGGGGCTTATATGTGGGATGTCGATGGGAATCGTTATATAGACTTTTTACAAGCAGGAGGCCCAACTGTTCTGGGAAGCAATTATGGACCCGTACGCGAAAAAGTTCAGGAGGTTATCGATACATCAGGCCCAGTTACTGGTTTGTTTCACGAATATGAGCTAAAACTTGCCAGGTTGGTTAATCAATACATGCCAGCAGTAGAAATGTTTCGAATGCTGGGATCGGGTACCGAAAGTGTAATGGCTGCCATCCGTGTAGCTCGTGCTCACACACACAAAAAAAAGGTGATCAAGGTGGGTGGGGCTTACCATGGTTGGAGCGACCAGATGGTTTTTGGCCTGCATATCCCTGGAACAGGTCGTTTTGAGGCAGCCGGGATCCCGCGCAGTGCCAGCAAACATACCCAGGAGTTTTATCCCAATAATCTGAATGCCTTGCACCGAAAATTGATATTGAACAAATTAAGAGGTGGCACTGCTGCAGTAATTCTGGAACCTTTAGGTCCCGAAAGTGGTACCCGCCCTGTTAGTAGAGAGTTCAACCAGAAAGTGCGCGAATTGTGCGATGAATTTGGAGCCCTGTTAATTTTTGACGAAGTGGTTACCGGTTTTCGATTGGGTATGGGAGGTGCTCAGGGTTATTTAAATATTAAACCTGACCTGACGATCTTTGGAAAGTGCATCACAGGTGGTTATCCCATGGCTGGTGGGTTGGGAGGAAGAAGAGAAATTATGGNACACCTCTCAGCAGGGATAGGTGGAGCTGGTGAACGAGCCTACGTAGGCGGCACTTTGTCAGCCAATCCATTATCGTGTGTTGCTGGCTACCATGCACTGGTCGAGATGGAACGTACTAATGCGCCATTGCTGGCAGGACAGGCTGGTGACAGGTTGACAAAAGGTCTGAAAGATATAATCACCAGGCATGGTTTGCCATTTGTTGCATACAATCATGGGTCCATAGTTCATCTGGAAACAGCAGCCACCATGTTGTTGGATTTTAAGAATCCTCTCAAAATTGCACGCGAGCTCAAACCCCGCACACATATGATGAAGGAAATGGGCGCTGCCTTCATGTCTCAAGGTATGATCACTCTGGCTGGCAGCCGGATGTACACAAGTATGGCCGACAAGGATTCTGTTATTGATGATGCTCTTAATCGCTTTGAAGCAGTTCTGGCTAGTTGTTAATAGTTAGATTCGAGCGTGATCATATTTTAACAAAGCGATGTCAAAATTGAATAATCTTATAATCCTTTCCAAAAACGCAGACGAATATCGCGAGTTGATAGAAGTTGAAAAATTTCAAAATTTAAAAATTATTGCAACAGCAACGTGCCCAGAACAGATTGCTTCGGAATCGCCATGTAATATTCTGTTTGGAGATTCGACCCTGGTGAGTATGGTTCTGCATAAATTACCTGATGTGCAGTGGGTGCAAACAACCTGGGCAGGTGTTGAGCCATTGCTTAAACAGGGATTGCGGCGTGATTATCTGCTAACAAATGCCAGGGTTGTATTTGGTCCACTAATGTCTGAATATGTCTTTGCATATCTCCTTCTTCATGAAAGACGCATATTTCAACGGTTTGAGTCTCAACAGAAACAAATTTGGGATGCAGCAATTACAGGTTCATTGCGAGGTAAAACAATTGGTTTGCTTGGAGTTGGTTCGATCGGAGTTCATTTGGCCTCCACAGCTAAGTTCTTTGGTATGCATGTAAAAGGCTACTCGCGTACCAGTCGAGCATGTACGGATGTGGATCAATATTTTCAAGGTGCGGATCTGCAGGATTTTACTTGTGGGTTGGATTACCTTGTTAATAGTCTCCCGAACACATCTGAAACCAGGCATATGGTCAATTCCGAGATGCTGGGTTGGCTTCCATCTCATGCAATTTTTGTTAATGTCGGACGGGGAAGTACGGTTGATGAATCTGCCCTTGTTACAGCGCTATCCAAACGTCAGATCGCTGGAGCGGTTCTGGATGTGTTTGAACAGGAACCTTTGCCGCAAGAACATGTATTTTGGAAGACCCCCAATTTGTTCATCACATCTCATACTTCCGCTCCAAGCCTTCCAAAAGACCTTGCATTATTATTTATCGAGAACTATCATCGCTACTCTCAGAACTTGCCACTACTTCACCTGGTGAATTTTGAACGTGGTTATTGATCGAAATTATGTAGACAATAATTCTGTACATCTTAAAAAAGAATACACTTCTCTCGTGATATAATTCCTGTTTGACATTTAGTTGAACAGAAAAGAAACAAAAAACAACGATTTCCTTAATTTCGGACGTGGGTAATAAATTTACAAGATCATCTTATCTCGGAGGCATAATGGAAATAGTCACCCAAAAGTTCAAACATTGTGATTTGATCAGTGTCAAAGGTCGCGTGGATAGTTATACTGCCCCAAAATTGGGAGAAGCTATTGAACTCATAAATAATGATGGTCGTTATAAGATAGTGCTTGATTTGAGTGACTTAGAGTTTATGTCCAGCGCGGGATTCAGGACCATGTTGATGGGGCAACGAACCTGCAAACGCTACAATCGAGGTGAGATCGTACTGGCTTGTCTACCAAAGCGAACTCAGGAAGCCCTTGACTTAACAGGTTTTACTACTCTCTTCAAGATCTTTCCCGATCAAGTCTCTGCAGTTGGTAATTTCTAATTTGAAACTTAAGTTTAGAATTTAGCGGGACCTGACCAACATTATAAGTTGGATAAGGATCCTTATATAATTATGCGTACAGCCATCTTCCAAGCAAATTTTAAAAACCTGGATTCGATCCGTGAATATGTTGCCAGGGCAGCAAAAGATGCGGGGTTTGATGAGGCAGGTGTTTATGCCATTCAGCTCGCTGCTGATGAAGCCAGCTCAAATATTATCGAGCATGCATATAAGACGGAAGATGAAGGGGAAATTGAATGTACTTGTAGTATGGAAGGCAATAACCTGGTATTAGTGTTTCGAGATCATGGCATCAGTTATGAACTGGATTCTATTCCAGAACCTAATTTGACTGGCAAACTTAACAAGAGAAAAATCGGAGGATTAGGTCTATATCTGATCCGTCATTTGATGGATGAAGTTCATTATGAATCTTTTGACGAGGCAGGTAACGTACTAACTTTAAAGAAACGAATAGCGGGGTGAAATGAAAAGAAATATTCATTCACAAACATCTAATTGGAACCAGGTCATTAAATTGGGCTCGAAATTGCTGGAGTCGAATGATCTGGCAGCACGGCATAAATTGATCATCGCAACTTTGCAAAATATTTTTGGTGGGGAGAATGAATTGTGGATCAATGAAGCTCTTCTCCGATTACCGGGGCGTGCTTTTAAAGCCTTTTATAATTCTGAACCTCCGACAGCCGAAATGGAACAGGCAAGATCCAGAGGCGAACTTGTTCAGAATTCTCAGGATGTGTTTCGTCTTGCGATGGCGATTTCTTGCCAGGATACATTATTTGGAGTAATGCAAACCAGCCGCTCGAAAGATAACCCGTTCAATGGGGAAGAAATTGAAGTTTTTCAAGGGCTGGCTGCGCATATTGCATTGGCATTAACAAATACACATCGCAAAGAAGTTGAGCAATGGCGGGTCGAACAACTCAATCTGGTTCGTATGGTTAGCTCTCAAATAGTGGATATTCTTGATCTGGATGAATTGGTTCACCGTTTAACACAATTGATCCAGCAGACCTTTCAGTATTACTATGTCGCAATTTTTACACTCAAACCTTCAGAGAATATCTTGAAATTTCGTTCATCAGCCGGGCCTGTTGGAGATAAAGGAAAACGACATTTATCACCAGTTTTGGAAGTAGAAGTAGGGCAGGGGTTGATCGGATTTGTGGCTCAATCTGGTGAAGAAATTGTTAGCAATGATATCCATAAAGAGCCGCGATTTAAATTTATTGCCAGTCTTCCCGAAACTTTATCAGAAGTTGTATTGCCTCTTAAAATTGAAGATAAAATTTTAGGAGTATTGGATATTCAAAGCAACGAGCAGGATGCTTTTCATCCAAATGATCTGCTGGTATTGCGTGCTTTGGCAGCCAATATCTCCATAGCAGTTGAGGGTGCCCAATTATATGGAGACCTGCAAAAGCGGGCACAGCAACTGGCACTAGTAACTGAGGTCAGCAGGGATATAACCACCATCCTTGATCTTGATGAATTGCTTCACCAGGTTGCATCACTAATCCAAGAACGATTGGGATACCCGCATGTTCATCTTTTCAGCGTTCACCCCAATCGGAGACGCATATATCATGAAGCTGGGAGTGGATGGCGTGGTTCTGCACTTGAAGGTTACAGCCTTGATCTGGATAGCCCGATAGGGTTAATCCCCTGGGTTGCTTCCCACGGTGAATCTGTAATATCCAATGATGTCACTATTGAACCTCGTTATAAGCCGTCAGAATTATCTCCTGAGAATACTCTTGCCGAATTGGTGGTACCGCTTATCTATGATGGCCAGGTGTTAGGTGTGTTGGATATTCAAGCTGAGAATAAAGGTGCATTCACAGAGGATGATCGCATAATTTGCGAAGCCCTTGCGGATAATATCGCGGCAGCCATTCACAATGCTGACTTGTATCAATCTGAAAAATGGCGTAGACAGATTGCTGATAGTTTACATGCAGTTGCCGGATTGCTTTCGGCGAATGTCAGTGTGGATGATGTTTTAGATACCATCCTGGGAGAATTGGAAAAAGACCTTCCATGCGAAATTTCAGCAATTTGGTTGTTGGATGGTGAAGATATATATCTGGCGCATATTCGAGGGGCTGATCCAATTGATGTGGAGCTTGCCAGGAAGGATTGGCCAGAATCGTCGGATTTCCTTGCGGAAGCTTTGAACTCCGATGTGCCAATCATCCGCAAACCTTTTGACTCGATCGGTCCCAGTGGAGCCGCCAAGGGTTATTCTGCGGATTATTCCTCCATTGCTGCCCGGTTACAAGTTGGAAATCAACCACTGGGAGTTTTGACGCTTGCGCATCCTACATCTGGAAGATATGGGCATGAGGCCCAGGCAATTACTTCCACATTTGCCGGATATGCAGCAGTTGCAATTGAAAATGCCAGGTTATATGATACAGCCCAAGAACAAGCCTATGCTTCAGCCGCATTGTTGCAGGTAGCTCAAACTGTGGCAAATGCGGAAAACTTGGAAGATCTGCTGGCTTCAATAGCACGTATTACACCTATTTTGGTTGGAGTTGAATCCTGTGCAATATATTTATATAAGGATGAGTTATTTGTACCATCCCATGCTTATGGAATGGATGATGAAGTATACAAAGTCATAACAGGCAAGGATTTCGCACCAGGGGAGTATCCCCTTCTNGATGCGGTTCTTGAAACCGGCCGGGAAATTATTGGTTCTTTGAAATCAAAAACCCCCGAATCCTGGCTTTTTACAGAGCTTGCTTTATCAAAAGAAGAATCTTTTTATGCTATGGAAATGGGGGAGAATTTGTTGATTGGTTTTCCTCTAAAGATAAAATCTGAATTTTTTGGTGTTATCTTAATTGAAGAAACAGCAGAAGCCCGCAGATTTCGTCAGAAAAGAGTTGAAATTATCAACGGTATTGCGCAACAATTGGCAATGAGCCTCCAAAATGAAAATCTCCAATTGGAAACAGTTGCCCGCGAAAGACTTGAGTATGAATTCCATCTTGCACGGCAGATTCAGCAGACCTTTTTGCCTGAAAAAATGCCGGAGTTTGATAACTGGGGATTGGCTGCATATTGGCGTCCTGCCCGGCAAGTAGGTGGGGATTTCTATGATGTTTTCAAACTTCCAAATGGAGAATTGGGATTGGTTATCGCAGATGTATCTGACAAGGGCATACCAGCAGCTTTATTTATGGCTGTTACCCGCACACTTTTACGTGCAGTCATTCTTGATGTTTCATCTCCTTCTGAAGTGCTGCAAAGGATAAATGATCTGCTCATTCCTGAAAACCAACAAGGAATGTTCGTTACAATTGTTTATGCAGTTTTATCATTGGAGTCTGGAAAAATTACCTATGCAAATGCAGGTCATAATCCGCCTTTCTTAATTTACTCTGACAACCAGGAGATCAAAAGTTTGAATGGTACTGGTATGGCACTTGGAATAGTAGAAAACAATAAAATCGATGAATGTGAGATCCAACTTCAGTCTGATGATTGTTTATTGTTTTATACAGATGGATTAACAGAAGCAATTTCACAACAGGAAGATCTTTTTGGCGATGAGAGGTTATGCAATGTATTTATGAAAAACCACACTTCTCCTGCTGAAAGTATTGTAAAATCAATCGAGGAGTCGGTGTTTGATTTTATGGGCTCAAACCTCCCGATCGATGATTTGACCATGTTGATAATAAAACGAATCAAATAATAAGAATGGTATAATAGTCCTGTTAAATTTCTCACTAGGAGTATTGTTTGGCATTTAATCCGATTAACTGGCTGCTTGGCCTATTCTCTTTGGATATTGGAATTGACTTGGGTACCGCAAATACCCTGGTAAATGTACGTGGCAAAGGGATTGTAATCAATGAACCTTCCTGGGTTGCGATTGATAAACGTTCACGCGCGCCTCTTGCTATTGGGCTTGAAGCCAAAGAGATGTCTGGTCGGACATCCGGTTCACTCATGGTTATCAGACCTATTCGGGATGGAGTGATCTCTGAATTTGAAATCACTCAAGCGATGTTGGAATATTTTATTGGCAAAGTTCATGAACAAACCATCGTTCCCTTGCCTCGTCCCCGGGTGGTTATAGGAATCCCTTCCGGAGTAACCCAGGTTGAGAAACGTGCAGTCTATGATGCTTCCATGTCTGCGGGTGCACGTGACACATATCTGATCGAAGAACCAATCGCAGCAGCCCTAGGAGCTGGATTACCCGTGAATGATGTGCGAGGTTCGATGGTGGTCGATATCGGTGGAGGAACCACTGAAGTGGCTGTCATATCCATGGGCAGGGTTGTTGTATCAAGATCCTTGCGCGTAGCCGGCGACGAAATGGATTTGGAAGTCTTACAGTATATACGTAACAAATATAACCTTCTCGTAGGTGAAAGGATTGCCGAACAGATCAAGTGGAGTGTCGGTTCTGCTTATCAATTACCAGTAGAAAAAACCACCGAAGTTCGAGGACGTAATCTGGTTACTGGTTTACCTGAATCTGTTGTTGTTTCATCCGTGGAAATGCGGGAAGCCCTAACAGGCTCTGTTCAAGTGATTGTAGATACCGTTAAAGATGCATTGGATGAAGCCCCAGCAGAAATTATTGCGGATCTGATGGACATGGGTATCTGTCTGGCTGGAGGGGGGGCTTTGTTACAAGGACTTGCCGAGCGATTGTCAGATGAGTTAAATTTGCGTGTTTGGGTGGCTGAAGATCCCCTGACTTGTGTCGTTCGTGGGACCGGTATTATTCTTGATGATTTTCAAAATAATTCCCGATTCCTTGTTGGTCTCGAACGAGATGGCAGCAACCGATAATCAATTATTTTCAAAGAAAAAATAGAAATAGTATTAAAAAAAGCACTTTGATATGAAATCAAATTTACCCCGGTCATTGCAGACGACCTTAATAATATTAATTGTGGTCGGTTTTGTGATGCTTGCTTTGGGTGGTTACTTTGGGGGTATTACCAATTGGTTTAGTCAAATAACGGTTGGCTCCCAAACCTGGCTTTCAAGCCGATTCCTGGCAATTTCAGATTTTCTTACAGTTCCGCGGGATATGGCTTCATTGCGGC
>BS_KBA_SWE02_21mDRAFT_10000660_pt1 | contig 13034 bp, 8 predicted proteins | sample BalSeasSWE02_21m_FD_9196 | JGI IMG/M metagenome (IMG submission 9196)
ACTGCCCGCGAAGCGGCCATCCGCAGTATCCAGGTGGCCTTCAAAGTCATGGCAGGTGACATGGAAGCGGCCCGCAGGATTGCGGTCGAGTCCCATGCGAAAGCGCTTGCCAGTGGTAACCAGACCGCCTTGTGCTGGACCCATTTTTTTATGGGTCGCGCGCATACGGATGTTGATTCGACTGCAGCGCTGCAGCACTTCCAGCGGGCGGTCGAGGTTGCTGTTGGCTGTGAAAACCCGTTGGTCAGGGGACTTGCTGCAACCGAGGCGACGGTGGTCATTGCCCGAAATGGAGACCCTGAACAAGGCCGTATCCAACTGGCGGAGGCATTACGGTCCTTTATCCAGTCCAACGACCGCTACCAGCTATGGACCTCGGCCCACCACCTGGCCTACTTCCTGAACCGACTGGGGCGCCCGGATGTGGCACGCCGCATCTGGCGCGAACTCGGAACCCGTCAAGCCTACGCCGCCCGGCACCACCGGGATGAACTGGAAACTTTACTTGGCCCGGCCGGAACTGCCCGACTCTCCGACGATGAGTTCATCGTGGAAATCAGGTCGGTAATTGATGCACTGGACCAGGGAAAAGCGGAGTCACCGAAAAGCTGAAAAAAGCTGACTCTTTACCCTGACCTGGGGCTGCTAAAGGTTAACCCCTTTTGAATCCGATTGGCTTATTCGGGATAAGGAACTAACAACTCAAAGCGCCATAATTATTGCAGCGGCTGACAGGAATGCTAAGCTGTACTTACATGACTGAACTAAACCGAATAGACAATGATAGATTCATGTACTCGTAAATACATCCGGAATGAACCGGAGACTGCATAAGGAGATGACGAAACCTTGACCGCTGGCAACCAGCATATTCTAAAAACCCTTATTGTGGATGATGAATCCCTGGCACGTCGTGGTCTGGCCCATCGCCTCAAAAGTTTTGCGGACGTTGAAATCATAGGCGAGGCCTGCAATGGCCGCGAAGCCCTGAAACTCATCAGGGAAAGAAAACCCGACCTGGTATTTCTGGACATTCAGATGCCCGGTATCAACGGCTTCGAAGTTGTGCAGCAACTCGACATTGAAACCATGCCGATCATTCTGTTCCTGACCGCCTATGACGAATACGCAGTCCGTGCTTTCGAGGTTAATGCGCTTGATTACATACTCAAACCCATTGATGTAGAGCGCCTGCACCAGGTGGTGGAAAAAGTGCGCATCAACCTCAGTCAAAAACGTGCGCTTAAACACAAACGCCTGTTACTGGAACTGGTCAGTCAAATCAGTGGTAAATCGATCAGTAGTTTTGCCGAACTGGAGGAAAAGAAGGTCGGGGATCTGCTACCCAAAGAACCTTCTCGTCTCGCCATCAGAGATGGCGGCCGCACTACCTGGGTGAACCAGAATGATATCGAGTGGATAGACGCAGCCGGTGACTATATGTGCGTTCAGGCCCTGGGCACCACGTATATCATGCGCAAGACCATGAAAGAACTTGAGCAGGAACTGGATGAAAACATACTGCAACGCATCCATCGTTCAACCATTGTCAATGTCAGATTCGTCCGGGAAATGGAGTCGCACATCAATGGTGAGTACTTTCTTACGCTGGATTCCGGCCACCGGGTCAAACTTTCCAGAACCTACAAAGACAAGTTAAAACTTTTTAAGTAACACACGATAGGATACGAATCCGGCCACACGTCTGAAAAATCCAAGCGGCCCGATTTGATTGATGACCGGCACCTTTTCTCTGCCCCAAATATATTCGCTTCATCCCCGGCTTAAATCCTTTTACCGCAGACCATGACTTTGTGCACAACTATTCCTTCCTGCCATTGTCCATGATTACAACCACTGAGACATTGCAGTGCTATTTGAAATTATTTGTAACGTATCGGTGATTCAGAGCGTCATAAGTATTGAAGTGAACATTGCAGAGTTTTATTGAAATTATCGTTGATTTTAGAATAAGCAAGGTCGGGAAGTTTTCTCCCTGATCATCGTCTGACCGACACTCCTGACTTTGCTTCCGCCGCTCCCGCTGTTAACCCTCTTTCAGCGTGGAGCGGTTTTTTATGCCCGCAAAAAGACCCTGGCTTGTTTATTTTTCAGGTTTGTAACCAGCTCTCAAGAATGATTTGTGCAGCCATTGCATCTTTTAATGCCGCGTCTTTCCGCCGCATTCCACCCCGTTTACGGGCCTCCACAAAACGCTGTTCGGCACTGAATGAAGTCAGATGTTCGTCCTCAAAGAACACCGATAGTCCGAACCGGCCCTCCAATTGGCGACCGAATCTGCGCGCGCCTTTTGACATTTCGGTTTCACCACCATCATCGGCAAGGGGTAAACCAATCACCAATGCAGCCGGCCTCCACTCTTTAATAATTCCAGTGACAGCCTGCCAGTCCGGTTGGGTCGAAACAGACACCACCGCCAGCGCGTTGGCTGAACCGGTCAGCGTTTGTCCAACAGCAACACCTATCCGACGTAATCCAAAATCAAACGCGATAATTGTACCCGCTGGTTTGATACTCTCATCAGGCATGTCCACCGACCCCGTGCAGGTCGCCGATGCTGATTCCAAGTTTATCGAGTGCTTTTTCCCATCGCTGTGGCAGGGCGGATTCGAACAGAATGTTCTTATCTGCCTGCACTGATAACCATGCGTTCTGGCGCATTTCGAATTCCAACTGACCATCACCCCAGCCGGCATAACCGAGAGCAACCAGGAACTTATCCGGACCTTTACCGGCAGCTATGGCAGCCAGGACGTCACGCGAGGTTGTGACCATGATGTCTTCATTGATTTGAATACTGGAATCAAATCCCTCGACGGGCGTATGCAACACAAAACCATGGTCGGGACTAACCGGTCCACCTTCAAGTACCATCATTGAAGAGATTGTCTGGTTCTCACAGGGAATATTCAATTGAAACAGAAGCTCACCCAGTGTAAACGTCGATTGACGGTTAATGGTTATGCCAATTGCCCCATCTTCATTATGCTGGCATAACAGGGTCACGCTGCGTGAAAAATTAGGGTCAGCCATAGCTGGCATCGCAATCAACATCTGTTGCTGCAAATAGCCGCTGACAATATCTTGAGACTTATTCGTCATTACATTGAATTTTAGTCCAGATTCCGTGCTTTACAAGCAAGGATTTAAGGGCCGGTGGGGGCAATAAATTATGCACGCGTTTTTATTGAACTAACCAAGCTGATTTTCCGGCTTAACATCTTGAAAGATCCAAACTCACAGTCAATTTATCCCTTTGAAATCACGCGAGAAACGCCATGTACGGGTAATGTGCAGCACATCAATATTGGCGTTGATATGATCCGGTAGCGGTGAGTAAGGACCGGCCAGCCGCACAATACGAGTTGCAGCCTGATCAAGTTGAAGCATTCCGGAGCTGCGCTGAATATCAATGCTCTCCACGCTTCCGTCCAAATTGATACCCACGGTCATTACCAGGTCGCCCGTCAACTTCAGACGCCGGATTTCTTCCGGATAGTTCAGGTTACCTACCCTTTCCACCTTCGCAACCCAGGCTTGCATGTAGGCTGCATACTCGTATTCCCGTGTATTGGCGGATATCCATTTGCGTCGCGGCAATTTTGATTGAGACTCCCGGTCGCGCTGAATTCCGGGTTGTAGCTTTGCCATCGTCATGCTTTCCTGCATCAGGCTGGCGGCACTCGGCAAGGGCGGTTCCGGTTGCTCAATACTGGTAATTTGCTGGCTGAATTCAGCCGTATCATTCTCGACCAGTATCTGCTCACGGGCCGCATCAGCAACGCTGGATGCCTGCTCCTGTTGATCCAGAGGATCTTCACCGTCAGCCGGTCCGGGAGATGCCCCGGTGTTTTCCTGTGATGGTCGACTGGCTTCCGTTGATTCACCGCCACCCTGTTGTGTCGCCTGTGCGAGAAAGTCCGCCTCATCCGGCTTTGTTTCCGATCGCCAGTTAACCAGCACCACATCCAGTGTTTCCAGTGGATGGGTCAAGGGTTTGAAATCAAGTACAAATCCAACACCCAACAAAATCAATGCATGCAGGGCCAACGCCATCAAAAAGCTGACGGCGATTCGGTCATTACTTGCATAGGTAGCGGACATGCTTATTTAAGCATTGCCTCAACACTGTCAAAAAGCTGTCCTGCGATGTTCAGTCCGAATTCTTTGTCCAACTCCCGGATGCAGGTCGGGCTGGTCACATTCACCTCCGAGAGCCAATCACCAATAACATCCAGACCGGCAAACAGGATGCCGCGTTTTTTTAGTTCCGGTCCAACCTGCGAACAAATCCAGCGGTCGCGCTCACTCAGTGGTATGCCTTTACTACTGCCGCCCTTGGCCAGGTTACCCCGAAAATCACCCTTGCCAGCATATCGCGCCAGCGCATAGGGTATTGGTTCACCGTTAACCACCAGTATGCGTTTGTCACCCTGGGAAATCTCTTCAATATATCTTTGAGCCATCACCGGTCTTGATTCGTGGCGGGTGATCGTTTCCAAAATAACGTTCAGATTCATGTCGGTATCGCTGACCTGAAAAACAGACTCCCCACCCATGCCATCCAGCGGTTTAACCACACAATGGCCATGCTGCGAAACAAACTCACGGAGCAAGGCGGAAGAACTGCTGATTACCATCGGTACGCAACACTGCGGAAAATTAGTGATGAAGAATTTTTCGTTGGCATCGCGCAGGCTTTGTGGCCGGTTGATGACCATCGTACCGGCTTTTTCCGCTAACTCCAGCATGTAAGTTGTATAGATATAACCCATGTCAAAAGGTGGGTCACGACGCATCAGCACGACATCCAATTCATCCAGCGGTTTACTCCCAACCGGGGTCAGGCTGAACCAATCGGTGACATTGTCGCGAACTTCGAGTTGTTGCATCTGGGCAAACACCCGTCCATCCCTGGCGAAGAGATTTTCAGGCTCCATGTAATATAACCCGTGACCGCGTCGTTGCGCTTCCAACAGCATCGCAAAGGTAGAATCCTTGTAGGTTTTGATCTTGCCGATGGGGTCCATAACCACACCGGTTTTCAGTACTTTCGAATTGGCTTTAGCAGGTTCAGACATAAATTTATCCATCTTGAGAGTATCCCATTATCATGCGATAACCATTCTGATTCCAGCCACGCAAATACCCGATATTATTAAATACCTTGATGCTCAATGATATGAGGAACATTCCTGAAAAATTACAACATGCTGGAAACCACGCTTTTCTAAGGGTAAACTTATTGCAAAGCATCGAAATGGTGAGGTAGATTTGCCCTCGATCATTTCTCGGTCAAGGTGAAAGGATTCGCTTTTAGCACAGCACAACCAGGGAAGATATTATGAGCCAGGATCAAAAGATTTCAGAAGAGGATCTAACTAAAACCTCAGCGGTGACTAAAAAATTACGCATTCTGGTCGTTGATGACAGCGCCACCATTCGTCGTTCAGCAGAAACCATGCTCGCCAATGATGGCTGTGAAGTGATCACTGCCGAAAATGGTTTTGAAGCCTTGTCTCAAGTCACCCGCCACCATCCCGACCTCATATTTGTAGACATCATGATGCCACGTCTGGACGGCTATCAAACTTGCGCCATCATCAAGAACAATGCCGAATTTCGAGCAATACCCATCATCATGCTCACCAGTAAGGACGGTTTATTCGATATGGCACGGGGCAGGGTTGTTGGCTCCGATCAGTACCTGACTAAACCCTTTACACGCGACGAGTTGCTGGGTGCAGTCAAGCGGCACGCAGTAACCTGATTTCATCATCTATCAGTGTTTCCGGGACAATTAACCATAATCTTCGGGGTCAAAGATCATGAGTACTGCGAACGCATCGCTTGAAAAGCTACTGGATTACGAACGGAGAAGTCTGACCTTCGAACCGGGGCAGATTGACGGTCAGGAAAACAGCGGCGAATGGGCTGGAGTGATTTTTCGCATTGGCGATTCGCGACTGGCCTGCAATGTAAAACAAGTGCATGAATTTCTGCCCCTACCGACTTACACCCCCGTTCCAGGAACCAAGCCGTGGATACTGGGTTTGGCCAATGTGCGCGGCGACCTGCTGACAATTGTTGACCTTGCCTGGTTTCTCAACGGGAAAAGATCAACAGTTTCGATGCGCACCCGGCTGCTTGCGGCAACGCTTCGTGGCCGACCCATTGGACTACTCGTCGATGAGGTGTTCGGTCAGCGTCATTTTGTCAGTGACGAGGGCAAATCCACTCAATTGCCGAAGAGTTCCACGTTGAAGGATTATGTACACATGCAATACCGGTCCGGTCAAGACGTTTGGCAGGAGCTGGATTTGGACACCTTGTTTTCTACAACAGAATTCCTCAATGGCGCTGCNGCTTAAGCAGCGTAGGAAAACGAATGAACACAGAACAACATAAATTTAAAATTCAACATTCAATGNGGGTCTATCTGGCGACAGGTGTCCTTATTGTTTCNTTGATTTTCGTTTCAATCACATTTTTTATGCTCGCNAACAATGCACAACATGAGCAGCAGTGGTTGTCACGAGCCACGAACGTTCAGGTAACTTCGCAACAACTGGCCAAATCAGCTGGCGAAGCGGCGACGGGCAACCTTGATGCCTTTCGCGAACTTGGTAATGCCCGCGGCGCAATAGCCGTTGCCATGGACAAATTGCGTAACGGTTCAGCTTCAGGCAATCAGCCACCTGCACCGAAGGCTGTTGCGAAGCTCATGACACAGCTCAACATTAGCTGGGATAGCATGAACAGCAATGCATCGAGCATCCTTGATCGTGAAAAGCTGATTCTGGAGCTGGCAACGGCACACACTGTTGTTCAGGACAATATTCCCGGCATACAGAAAAATACCGACGACAGTATAAGAGCGCTTACCAAAAGCGGCGCCCCCACCAACCAGGTCGTATTTGCCAGTAGACAGCTGGTTTTAGCGGACCGGATTCTGCGCCGTGTATCAGAAGTTCTGCAAGGTGGCAGTAATGCTGTCAGTGCGGCTGAAAACCTGGCCAAAGATCAGCTCCTTTTCGAGCAGGTGCTGACCGCCCTGTTACGTGGAAACTCATCGCTGGGGATCACCCAGGTGCGCAATACCGATGCACTTCAGTCTTTAGGCAAGGTCAGTGCGCTTTTTGCGAACATCAAACCACAAATCGACATTATCCTGGACTCTTCTGCTGATCTGTTCGAAGTTCGCGGCGCTGCAGATGCGATCTCCCTCGGCAGCCGTGGCGTTTTTGATAACGCCGCCAGTCTTAAAAATGCCATAGAAGAATTGCCACAGTCGCGAATATGGCCATCGTTATGGACCGCTGTGCTGGCTTTAATGGTGATGGTTTCCATGGTCTGGATACTGGTGCACTCGTTCCTGTCCGCTGAACGTCGTCGGACACAAAGTGAAGCAGAGAGCAACCAGAAAAACCAGGATGCGATTCTGAAATTGCTGGACGAAATGAGTTCGTTGGCCGATGGTGATCTGACAGTGCAGGCCTCGGTCACCGGGGATATCACCGGTGCGATTGCAGATTCTGTCAATTTTGCCATAGAACAACTTCGCGAACTGGTCAAGGGTATTAAATTCACTGCCCAGGCAGTTGCCGGCTCAGCCATGAAAACACGCGAGTCTACATCAGAGCTGGCCAAGGCCGCAGCAGAGCAGGCGGAGCAGGTGGGTGAAGCAACAAAAACCGTGCAGAAAATGGCCGAGTCGTTCGATACCATGGCGAAGCGCTCCAGCGAGTCAAGTGAAGTGGCGCGCAAATCTGTGGATATTGCTCACACAGGTGGTAAAAAGGTCCGTGAAACTATCAATGGCATGGATACTATTCGCGAGCAGATTCAAGGGACTGCCAAACGTATCAAACGCCTGGGTGAATCCAGTCAGGAAATCGGTGATATCGTAGAACTTATCAACGGTTTTGCCGAGCAAACTAACGTGCTCGCACTCAACGCTGCCATCCAGGCAGCATCTGCCGGTGGTGCCGGCAAGGGTTTTGCGGTTGTTGCTGATGAAGTTCAACAACTGGCGGAAAGCGCCACCCACTCTACCCGAAGAATTGAATCCCTGGTTCAGACCATCCAGACTGATACTTTCGAAGCCGTTGTATCAATGGAAGCAACAATATCAGAAGTCGTCAGTGGAGCCCGCCTGGCAGAAGCCGCGGGTACAGCACTGGAAAGTATCGAGCGAGTATCCAAAGACCTGTCCGAGCTGATCGCCAAAATTTCAGAGGAGGCCCATCAACAGTCAGCGAACGCCACTGAGATTTCTGAATTAATGAAAAACGTGCAGACGCTGTCTATTCAGGCGTCAGAGGGCAGTGCCCTGGCCGCTAACTCAGTGGAAAATCTTGCTGAATTGGTCATGCAACTCAGCGATTCAGTGACTGACTTCAAATTGCCAGAAGAAGGCTGAGTGATCACCGTGGCAACCAAACCGTTCTTGTCCGGCACTGCAAAAGCTTCGGGGACCGGCTGATGTTACTGGAAGGCTCAAACGCAAGCACCGTATTAACCTGGGTGCGCCCCGATCTGGATAAACACCTGAACCAGATTCGCAGCCAGATCGAGCATATCGCCAGCAGTACCCACCTCGGTGATGCTGTGGAAAATACCGCCGAACGCCTGCTGCAATTAAGGTGCACCTTCGAATTACTGATGCTGCAGGGTGCAACGATGGTAGTTGAAGAAATGATCAAAGTCTGCGATGAGCTCAAAGGCTCCAACATCCGTGATCGGCAAAAAGCCTACAGTGCAATGATGGATGCCATCGTAGTAGTACCCTCCTACCTGGACCGCATACAGGCTGGTCACCATGATCTGCCCATTTTGTTACTGCCGGTGATCAATGAACTACGTGCAGCTTACAACGCCAATATCGTGTCTGAAGCGACTTTGTTCGCACCCAGCCTTGAAGTCTCACTGCCGGAGCTTGAGATCAATGCAGGTGATCATGGTCCTGCTTTTGATGACCCCTATCCGGAATTCGCCCTGCGTATGCGGCGCCTGTGGGAAAATGCCCTGCTTCGGTGGTTACAGCAGCAGCAAGACCTTGAGCTTTTAGCGCAGCTTCGCTCTGTTTGCGAAACACTGCAAGAGCGGTCCGGCAGACTGGATCTGCGTCGTTTGTGGTGGATTGCATCAAAAGTTATTGGCGGATTGCTGGATAACGTTACCGACAATGACATGCACCTGCGGCGTCTTTTTGCCCGTCTGCACCTCATTATCAAAGCCCTCTCGGAAGGTGGCGAAGCGGCCACTGACGTTGAGTCGGCCAATGCCCTTTCCCAGGCCTTACTGTTTCATATCGCACAGGCCAAAAAAGGCAGTGCCGGTGTCGATGAACTCCGGGATCGTTTCCGGTTACAGGAACTGTTGCCTGACCGTGATGTACTGATTCGCGCACGCGGAGCGGTAACTGGCCGCAATCGTGAGTTATATACATCGCTCGGTGCAGCGGTCCGCGATGAACTCTCGCTGGTCAAGGATGCACTTGATCTCGAACTGCGGACCGGTACAACAGCACACGGCAGTCGCGAACAAAGTCATGAGGCGCTTTTCAGACTGAAAGACACGCTGAAAATGATGGGGCTGGGTGAATCTGCCTTATCCATTGAAAAGCTGATACCGGTCTTCGGTACCGCCGAAGACACCGAATTTGGCTCCGATGAGCATTCGCGTAAATCTTTTCTGATGTCGTTGGCAGGAGAACTGATACGGGTAGAATCTGTTCTTGAAGAGCAGATCGCAACCCTTGGTGAACCATTGCTTGCGGATCAGGAGCCGGGTTTTATCGAGTTGCCAGGCCATGAATTTCGACGCATTCGTACCCATTTGTTGGGTGAAACCGTGGTCAGCCTCCACCAGGTACAAGACGGCGTACACCGTCACTTTAAAGGAGATCAACAAGCCGATTTCATCACCCCTATGGAACACATTGCAGGGGCGATGGAATTAATCGGTGAACTGGAAACTGCTACCCTGGCCCTGAATTTGCGCAATGCGCTAGGTAACCTGTTACAAAATGCCATGTCAGAATCAGCCGTGGATCCCGCTAGCCTGGAACTCGTTACCGATGCGGTCGCAGCATTCGAACTCTACCTGGCGGGTTGTCGTGATCACCAAAGCAATCGCGGACAATTTTTTGAAATACTCAAGGAACGCCTGGATAAATTGCCTGTTGGTGAAATGGAAACGGTCAAAATCACCGCGGCCAAGCCACCCCAAAAAGAACCACCTGTCAAAGTTGGTGGAACATCTAAACCTGAGGGAACTTCTCCTTCTGCGCCAATCGATCCCGAATTACTCGAGGTATTCCTCGAAGAATTCGAAACCGTCACCGCCATGCTTGGTGAACGGATTCCTGAATGGATACAGAACCAGGAAAGAACATCAGCGTTAACCGATATCCGCCGGGGTTTCCATACGCTCAAGGGTAGCGGGCGCATGGTGGGTGCGGATGAAGTGGGAAATTTTGCCTGGCATATTGAAGCGCTAATCAATGCATTGTTGGAAGGTAACATTGATTCAATTAACGATGTTGCAGTCATTGTTCGTTTAGCTGAAGTCCTGTTACCACCCATGAAGAAACGCTTGTTACAACAAGCTTCGGAGTTGCAAGTTGACGCAATTGAAGCCCTTGCGTTGCAAGCAGACAGAGTTGCTGCGGGTGATACTGCGGACTGGACCAGCCTGGGCAAAGCACTTCCAACTTCGCTTGTGAGCCTGTCATCCGCTGGTGTCATTTCCGCCCCGGAAACGTCTGGCGAAACAACCTCTGTCGCTGAAAAACCCATTGAACTTACACTCAAAGCGCTGGTGTGTAAGGAATTGGATGAGAATCTAAATATTCTCAGAGACCTGATGCAGCGTATCTCAAGGAACCGCAACAGCAATGCAAGCGACGATGATATACGCGCCGCCCATACCATCGCCGGTACAACTGCCTTGGATCCATTGGGCAAAGAATCAGAAATTGCCAAAGCTCTGGAAGGTTTTCTAAAAACACAGCACCAAAGCGGCAAGGTATTTAATGACGTTGCAATTTGGACGGTTGCCACCTGCCTGGCCCATTTTGAAAGCTGCCTTGCGGTGCATAGAAATGAACCAAATGCTGAACTCGCGGGTGATGAAGAAAACCAGATTGAGCAACTACTCGCATTAACGCGCGAATTCGAAGTACTACAACCTGCACGGGAAGAACTCGTGGCGCCAGTCGAAACGCCTGACGTTAGACCGGTCACTGATACAACCGATGTAAGCAAAGAACACTTTGAACATAAAGGTCAGGAAGGCGAGCAGGCAGACCAATCGGAAGAAACAGGTTCCGAACCAGTTGATAGAGAGATTCTGAGTATCTTCCTTGAAGAGGCTACAGAGATCCTGGAGCGTTGTGATTCACTACTTAACACCTGGCGTGACAATCTGTTTGACTTGTTTATTGTCCAGGACCTGCAGCGCGAACTACACACCTTCAAGGGTGGTTCACGTATGGCTGGTGTCAGCGCCATGGGTGACCTCAGCCACTCGATGGAAACATTACTGGAGCGTATTGCAGGCCAGTTGCTGTCCCCGTCCGCATCAGCGATAGAAGTACTGGAAAAAGGTTGCGACCGACTTAACACCTGGACTCAACAGGCAATTCAGGGTGTCATACCGCAGGCGGGTGAAGCGCTGAAACTGTTTAACCGGCAGGTCGATGCCCTCACCGCATTACCTTTACCAGCCACGGGCATAACCGAAAAACCGACAAAACCGGACGCAGAACCGGAAGTGCTTCAGGAAATACCGGACGTTGAGGTTCCGGTCAGCGAACCGGAAGTGAGCGAAGAGCACAGCGCCGAAGTTGCCGGTTCTCAGCAAATACGCGTCAACGCAGACTTACTCGATTCCCTCGTCAATTCGGCTGGCGAGATCAGTATCTTCCGCTCACATCTGGAGCAGGAAGTCGGCCAACTGCGTGAAAGTTTGAAAGAATTTGATTCAACCATTTCACGTATTCGAGACCAGTTCCGCAAGCTGGATATTGAGACCGAAACACAGATTATCTCGCGCTATCAGCAGGAAGCACAGGATGGAACGGACGAATTTGATCCTCTTGAAATGGACCGTTTCTCATCCATACAACAGCTGTCGCGCAGTCTGTCGGAGTCTGTATCCGATCTGTTGAATTTACAGGAAATGCTGGACACTTCTGCACGCAAATCTGAAGCCCTGCTGGTTCAGCAATCCCGGGTCAGCAAGGAGCTACAGGAAGGCCTGATGCTAACCCGCATGGTGCATTTTGGCACCATCGCACCGCGCCTGCGCAGAATCATCCGTACCGCAACCGGCGAAACCAAGAAACAGGCGCGTCTGCACTTGAGAATGACCGGTAGTGGCGACCAGCTCGATCGCAATGTGCTTGAACGGATAACCACACCGCTGGAGCACTTGCTGAGAAACGCAATTGCACATGGCATTGAGAGTCCTGAAACGCGACGAAAACTCAATAAACCGGAAGAAGGACAACTCAGTATTACCGTTGCCGCTGAAGCCACTGAGTTTGTGGTGCGTGTTGAGGATGACGGCGCCGGCATTAATCTCAAAGCCATCCACGAGCGTGCTATTGAGAAGGGCTTGNTGGATAAAGATTCTGATGCATCGCCACAAAAGCTTCAGCAACTGATTCTACAAAGTGGATTCTCNACATCCAAAACCGTCACTACCCTTTCCGGGCGCGGTGTCGGCATGGATGTGGTCAACAACGAAATCAAGCAGGTCGGTGGCTCAATCGAGATAGATTCCGAAGAGGGTAAAGGCTGCTGCTTTACCATCCGGATACCATTCACGCTGGCGGTTATGCAAGCCATCGGCGTGATGGCCGGTGAACATCCTTACCTGATTCCAGTGGCCAGTGTTGCCGGCGTGGCCCGTATGTTACCCGCCGATTACCAGACGCTATTGGAAACTGATAAACCCGCCTATGTATTTGCCGACGAGTCATACCCTATTCTTGACCTGGAACC
>BS_KBA_SWE02_21mDRAFT_10000661_pt1 | contig 13018 bp, 8 predicted proteins | sample BalSeasSWE02_21m_FD_9196 | JGI IMG/M metagenome (IMG submission 9196)
GCTTGATGGCTATTCTGCTCAGAAGCAAGGTATTAGAATTGGGGATATAATTACAGGAATTGGTGACACAAGAGTTACTCCGGAAATTATTGATGATATTTCATCACTTGTTAAGGGAGAACCTGGAACACCAGTTATGTTAAAAGTTTTGAGACCAAGCGAAAAAGATACTTTGATATTTAATCTTATTCGTGAAGAAGTGATTGTCAAAAATCTTGTCTTTGCAGATTTCTATCCTGAAAGTTCTAATAATGTTTATTTAAAGTTATCAAACTTTAGTCGTTCTGCCGGCGAGGAAATAAGAAGTGCTTTAAAAAGATTGAAGGATAAAAAAGAGATTAAATCAATTGTCCTGGATTTAAGAGGAAACCCCGGTGGATTATTAGATGTTGCAGTTGATATATGCGATAAATTTCTTAAGAAAGATTTATTGATTGTTTCAACTCGCGGTAAAGAATTAAGCAGTGAAAAAAAATATTTTGCATTAGAAGAACCTTTGGTTGGAAAAGAAAAACTAATTGTTTTGATTAACGGAAACAGTGCTTCTGCTTCTGAAATAGTGGCGGGTGCAATGCAGGATCATGATAGAGCAGTAATACTTGGAACTCAATCATTTGGCAAAGGATTAGTACAAACAATTACTCCGTTAAGCTTTAATACTTCTTTAAAAATAACCACTGCAAAATATTACACTCCAAGCGGAAGGTGTATACAAAGGATTGATTATTCAAAAGATAATCAGGTAATTCCTGATCCAGATTCATTGAAAAAAGATATGTTCTCTACAGATAATAAAAGAGTCGTTTATAGTGCGGGTGGCATAAGTCCTGACTCGTTAGTAAAAAATGGAATCGAAAGTGATTTATTGAAAGATCTATTGGCTAAGGGTATGATTTTTAATTTCGCTGATAAATACTATTATCAAAATGTTGATATTGATTTTAATAAAATCAATAATGAAAAAATTCTATCAGGATTTAAAAAGTATCTTACGGAATCTAATTATGAATACGAATCTGATGTAGAAAAAAAGATAAATGAAGTTTTAAAACATTTAAAGGAAAATCATAATTCTAAAGATTTAAGCAAGACTCTTGAAAAGTTAAATTCTGAAATTAAAAAAATATTTGATGTGGAATTTGCTGAGAGTACTGATGAGATATTATCTGAATTTAAAGTAGAACTTGCACATAGGTATTTTGGGAGTGATGGAGGAATTAAAGAAGGATTAAAGTTTGATAAACAGTTTAATACTGCTCTAGCACTCTTTAATGATGAAGCAAACTATTCAAGGCTATTAAGTAGTGGAAAATCCAATTAATATTTCATCTGGATATAAAAAATGATCAAATCTGTTTTGAGGAGATCTAAAGCGTTTTATAAGATCAATCCGACCTTTAATAGCTTCCCGTCTTGCAAAAGTTCCGGTACTATAATGAGGTCTCACAGTAGTAGAAATATTAAAGAAAAAATCATTAATAAGGTTTCATTCTATAAATATTATCGCTGCAAAAATTGCGGTTGGAGGGGATTATTGACAACAGTAAAGGTTACATCTGCATCAATTCTAGTGGTTTTTCTTTACCTTCTAATGATATTTAGTACTGGATTCATAACATATCAGATCCTTAAAAGACTGTTGTAGTTGTTCATCAAAACAGCATAGTTTTTTATTCAAGGGCACATAACATTATTTTTTCAAAATTAAATCGGATTATCAAAACTTGTTGTTGAAACCTATGTGGTAAAAGCAGAATATGTAACCGGGGTTTACTGGAGAAAAGTATTAAAAAACTAATTTCTGATAATTTGAAGATTCGTTTGTTTTAAAAACATAAATTCATAATTTTGAACATTCAAACGAGAAATAATTGGTAATTCTCAAATAGGGAAATCCTACTTTTTTCCCTTAATAATCTGCACATTTTAATCTAAATAATAGTTTACAACAAACGGGAAAGTTCCTGTATTTAATGTTTTATTTTTAATTTTTTGCCCTAAATCATAAAAGGGATATTGATGAAAAAATCTTTTCTGGATTATGTTTTTAGAAACAGATTGCCTGTTACATTGTTTGTTGTTGTTTTGTCCTTTGCACTTACATATTTTATCTCAAGAACTGAAAGAGATGGAATCGGTTACACACCAAACCAACCAATTGCTTATTCTCATAAGCTTCATGCCGGCGATATGAAAATTGATTGCAAGTATTGCCATGTTGGTGTGGAAAAATCAAGACATGCGATGGTACCAGCTGTTGCAACTTGTATGAATTGCCATACAATTGCCCGTAAAGACAAACCTGAAATTATTAAACTTGCTGAGTATTATCGTGATGGTAAACCACTGAGATGGAAGCGAATTCATGAAGTTCCAGATTATGCTTACTTCAACCACTCTGTTCACGTAAATAAAGGAATTGACTGTACTTCTTGTCATGGTGAAATTACTCAAATGGAAAAGGTTGGTCAGATGAACTCTTTTACCATGGGTAGTTGTTTAAATTGTCATAGAAATGCTCATGATAAATTACCTGAACTTAAGAATAAGATAAAGGCAGGACCTGAATACTGTTCAGCTTGTCATAGATAATGAAATTTGAAAATCAATAAATTTAATTTGATATGAATAGAAAAATTTTTTTTACATCAATCTCTTTGGGTGCTGTTGGATTTGCAGTTTACAACTCTTTTCCAATGAAATACTTTTCTAAAAAGACCAGAAGTTTTAGAAATAAAATAGACGTAAAAGTAAATCCTCTAGCAGTTAGCAGAAAAAAAGTAGGTGGTAAGAATGTCTGAGTTCAAAGATGACCAAACAAATTCTACGCAAAATTCAACACCTGATCCTAATTACTGGAGAAGTTTTGAGGCGCTACATAATGATCCCGATGTTATCGAAGCAAAAAATCACGAATTTAAAGAAGGTGTAACTGATGATTTCTCTCCAGCAAGTCTATCAGGTTTATCAAGAAGAAAATTTCTTGCTCTGATTGGTGCTTCTGCTGCCCTAGCGGGAACAGCCTGTACGGATTATCGTGATAAAGGTGAAATTGTTCCCTACAACATAAAACCTGAAGAGATTACAGTTGGCAAACCAAATTATTATGCTTCAACTTGTACATCTTGTGCTAATGCTTGCGGAATTTTAATTAAGACCCGCGAGGGTAGACCAATAAAAGTCGATGGGAATCCGGATCATCCTGTAAATAAAGGCAAGATTTGTGCAAAAGGGCAGGCGAGCATACTAAATCTTTATGATCCTGAAAGATTAAAAAATCCTTTAATGCAGAGAGATGGAATATTTAATTCCATTAGCTGGAAAAATGCAGACTCTGATATACTTGCAGTATTAACTTTTTCAGGTAACAAAGAAATTGCAATTTTATCACATACAATAACATCACCGACCGCACAAAAAGTTCTGGAAGACTTTAAAGCAAAATTTCCAACTGCAAAAGTATATTCTTATGAATTATTTGATGATTCTATTAAGAATTCCGCCTGGAGAAAAACTAGCGGTTCAGGTAATTATCCTTTAGTAAAATGGAATGAAGCAAAAATAATTTTATCACTTGAATCCGATTTTCTTGGAACTGAAGGAAGCAAAGTGGAAACAGCCCGATTGTTTTCGGAGGGAAGAAGTGCAAATAATAAATCTTTTAATAGACTTTATGCAGTTGATAGTAGTTTGACTATAACGGGCATTAATGCTGATTATAGATTAAGATTAAGACCTGAAGCACAATATGAATTTGTGATGAGTTTGATAAATGAACTTGGAAAAAGAGGAGCTTTAAATCTTTCATTAAATACTTCGGGATTCTCTTTAAGCTCATTTGCTGTTAAGTATAATCTTAAAATTGAAGTTATTAATCATTTAGTTTCTGATTTAGCATCAAATAAAGGCAAAGCTATAATAGATGCTGGAAATTCTTTACCTGAAAATGTTCACATTGCAGTAAACTTATTAAATGCTGCTCTTGGTAATTCTTCAATGTTCAAAGTTGACTCGGTAAAACATAATGTTGTAAGTCGTTCTTCAATCAAGGATTTAGAATCATTAGTTTTAAATATGCAAACAGGAAATGTTGAATTAATTATTCATATGGATTGTAATCCGGTTTACCATTTTGCAAAAAATCTTGGTTACAAGGATGCTCTTAGTAAAGTTGGGTTAGTTGTTAGTCTTTCTGAAAGAGAGAATGAAACTACTCACCTAAGCAACTATGTTTTACCAATTAATCATAATTTTGAAAGTTGGGGAGACGCAAAAACAAGAACTGCAGTTATATCATTACAACAACCGGTTATTGCCCCTATTAATGATACACGACAGAAAGAAGCAATTTTGCTAACCTGGATTGGTGGAAAGTCAGAGTCATTTACTGAAACTCTTTATCACGAATTTCTCATGAAAAATTGGGAAAACTCAATTTATCCAACTTTAAATTCTAAATTAGATTTTAAGAGATTCTGGCTCGGTGCTTTGCATGATGGAATAGTTTTAACTAACGAAACAACGACTATGCCCGGTATTTCAACTAACGCCACCAAACTTTTAGATGGCAGTGTAGCAAATGTAAAAGGTTACACAATTGTAATCAAAGAAAATTATTCTCTAGCAGATGGAAGATTTGCTCACAATGGCTGGCTTCAGGAATTACCTCATCCAGTCTCTAAAATTATGTGGGATAATTACGCTGCGGTTTCCGAAAAGACCTGTAAAGATTTGGGATTAAAAAATAATGATGTAATTGAGATTGGAATTGATGATCGTAAACTTTCACTTCCTGTTTTTATGCAGGCCGGTTCTGCTGATGAAGTTATTACAATTGAATCAGGCTTTGGAAAAAGTTATTCGGGTACAATTGCAGACAATGTTGGGTTTAATGTAAATAGTCTATTATCAAAAGTTTCAAATTTCTCCAGTTGGATTTATTCTGGTGCTTCAATTAAGAAAACTGGCGATACCTACGAGTTAGCTTCATCGCAGGAGCATCACGCATTTGATGATGCAACTACCCAGGAATTACACAAATCAAGAAATATTATTCAAGAAGGTACTGTTGCCGGATATATTAAGAATCCACACTTCATCAAAGATAAACATCATGGTGAGTTAGCCAGTGTTTATGATCCTCATCCTTATAATGATTTAAAGTGGGGAATGTCAATCGATCTTAACAAATGCACTGGCTGTAGTGATTGTGTTGTTGCGTGCAATGTAGAAAATAATATTCCTATTGTTGGAAAAGATCAGGTTCTTAAAAGCCGTGAAATGCAATGGTTAAGAATAGATAGATATTATTCAGGCAGTGCTGATGAACCAAGCGTAAGCATCCAGCCAATGCTTTGTCAACATTGTGATCAGGCACCTTGCGAAAATGTTTGCCCGGTTGTAGCCACAACTCACAGCCCGGATGGGTTAAACCAAATGGTTTATAACCGATGTGTGGGCACAAGATATTGTTCTAATAACTGTCCGTTCAAAGTTAGAAGATTTAACTTCTTCAATTTTAGAGATCATTTCAGAGATAGTTATCAGGAAAGTCCTGTATTAGCATTAATGCACAATCCTGAAGTTACTGTAAGATCACGCGGAGTTATGGAAAAATGTACTTTCTGTGTGCAAAGAATTTCAGAAGCAAGAGCAGATGCAACTCATGATAAACGCACTTTAAAAGGCAGTGATGTTACAACCGCTTGTCAGGATTCTTGCGGAACAAACGCAATACATTTTGGTGATATAAACGATAAAGATTTAGAATTTTATAAATATAGAAATCACGAGCTTGGCTACTATGTACTTGAAGAACTAAATATTCATCCCAACGTAACCTATATAGCTAAACTCAGAAACATCCACTCGGAGGAAGTATAGTGAATATTGATTACTCCCATGAGGTGCCCACCGTAGCCGGAAGGTTGACACTAGCTCAAATAGAAGAGCTTGTTGCCAAACCAATGGGTACGAAGCCTAATAAAAAATATTTTATAGCGCTTTCTATCTCAGTTTCGCTGTTGTTTACAGGAGCTATCTTTCTTGCTTTCAGCCTCTATTATGGAACAGGACTGTGGGGAAATAATCAACCTGTTGGTTGGGCTTTTCCAATTGTTAATTTTGTATTTTGGGTTGGTATTGGTCACGCAGGAACTTTGATTTCTGCTATCCTATTTTTATTAAGGCAAAAATGGCGAACGGGCATTGCAAGATTTGCAGAAGCGATGACAATTTTTGCTGTTATGTGTGCCGGAATATTTCCAGTAATCCACACAGGTCGCCCCTGGTTAGCAGGTTATTTGATACCTTATCCAAACCAGCATAGTCTATGGGTAAACTTTACATCACCGCTTGTGTGGGATGTTTTTGCAGTATCAACATATTTTACGGTTTCGTTTGTTTTCTGGTATGTTGGATTGATTCCTGATTTTGCAACAATGAGAGACCGAACTGCTTCAAAAATAAAGAAGACTATTTATTCAGTCTTCTCACTTGGTTGGAGACATTCTAATAGACATTGGACTCACTACGAAAAATCTTACATTTTACTTGCAGGATTTGCAACTCCATTGGTTCTTTCGGTTCACACAATTGTAAGTTTTGATTTTGCCGTTTCAATTTTACCAGGCTGGCATACTACAATATTTCCTCCATACTTTGTGGCAGGCGCAATTTTTTCTGGATTTGCAATGGTTGTTACGGTTCTTGTATTCGTAAGAAAAATATTTGATCTGCAGCATATTATAACTTTAGACCATCTTGAAAAGATGAATAAAGTAATATTATTAACAGGAATGATGGTTGGTTATGCTTATGCGATGGAATTTTTTATTGCCTGGTACAGCGGTGTGCAAGCTGAACAGTTCGTATTCATTAACAGAGCTTTTGGTCCATACGCATGGGCTTATTGGATTATGGCAAGCTGCAATGTATTAATCCCGCAGTTTTTCTGGTTCAAAAAAATCAGGAGATCTATTCCTGCAATGATGGTAATTGTAATTTTAGTAAATGTTGGAATGTGGTTTGAAAGATTTGTAATTACAGTTACGTCACTTAGCAGAGATTTCTTACCTTCAAGCTGGGCATATTATAGACCAACAATCTTTGACTTTGGAATACTACTAGGCAGTTTTGGATTATTCTTCACTTTAGTGATACTGTTTACAAAATCACTACCTGTGGTTTCAATTTCTGAAGTTAAAGCTGTAGCGGATGGCGCACAGCCAACCCATCACGGAGGTGCGGACCATGAATAATGATAAAAAAATATTTGGAATTGCAGCAACATTTAAAACTCCTAATGAAATTATTAACGCTGCAAAAAAAGTTTCAAATTCAGGTTATACAGCATTTGATGTAAACACTCCATATCCTGTGCACGGTATGGATAGCGCAATGAAAATAAAACCATCAAAGTTAGGTTTTGTTACACTTGTGACGGGCTTGTCTGGAGCAGCGATTGCTTTACTTTTTATGTATTGGAGTATGTCCGTTGATTATCCACTTGTTATAGGCGGTAAACCATTTTTTGCTTTGCCGGCATTTATTCCTGTTACATTTGAGCTTACAGTTTTGCTTGCAACCGTCTCTACAGTTATTGCCATGATAGCTTTGTTTTTCAGATTGCCGGATAACAAACATCCATTGCACGATACAGATTATATGAAAAGTGTTTCTGCTGATAAATATGGAATTGTTATTGAATCAACAGATACAAAGTTTGATGAAACATCAGCTACAGATTTTCTAAAGAATTTAAATCCATTGAAGATTGAAGTAATTTATTATCCGGCTGAAGAACCTTATCCTATATTTCAGCCAAAGTTTATCATATTTCTAATTATCATTGCAGTTGTTGTTTCTGGCGGAACATATTTAATGTTAAATAAACTTTTGTATATAACTCCATTCAATTGGATGATGGAACAGGATAAACTTACGCCGCAAAAGGGGAGCGAACTTTTTGCCGATGGCTATGGTATGAGAACTCCAGTTGAAGGCACAGTTGCAAAAGGATTTATTCCATATCCTTATGCGGGGCAAACAAATCCAACTGAAGTTTTATCCAACCCATTTTTACTGACAAAAGAAAACATCGAACTTGGTAAAGGGAAGTTTTTTACTTACTGCTCTCCTTGTCATGGTTATTTTGCAGATGGTGACAGCAGACTTAGAGGACAATTCCCAAATCCACCAACATTGCATTCTAAACGCGCAAGAGATTTTAGTGATGGTATGATTTATCACATTATTACTAACGGACAAAACGTAATGCCATCTTATACTTCTCAAATTTCAAGAGAAGAGAGATGGGCTATCGTAAACTATGTTAGAGTTTTGCAGAGGGCTAAAAATGCAAGCGACTCTGATTTAATTGATATGAATAAGGAGACCGGTAGCAATGTCACAAACTGATTATCATTACCAGAAAAAAGATTTACCCACCGGATTTTCAAAAATAGGATTAATACTTTTTCTTGTTGGTACAGCATTGTCTTTACTTGCTTTTTTTGTTGATCAGGAAAGAGCAGTGTTTAATTATCTTGTTACTTATCTGATGATTGTTAGTGTAGGGTTAGGTTCATTATTTCTTATCGCATTAGAATACATTGCCGGTGCTGATTGGAGTACTCCGATAAGAAGAATACCAGAATTCTTTGCAGGACTTTTACCTGTTTTACTTGTTCTTGTTATTCCATTATTAGTTTTTAATCACGATCTTTTTCATTGGGCACACAAAGAAGCGATGGCCGACGATAAAATCTTACAAGGCAAAGCTCCTTATCTAAATGTTACATTTTTTATTATTAGAACTTTTGTATTCATTGGACTGTGGAGTTTATTCTATTGGGTGATGACAAGAAACTCAAGAAAACAAGATTCCTCGAAAGATCAAACACTTACAAAAAAGAATATACGATTGGCTGCAATTTTTATTCCTGTGTTTGCATTAAGTCTAACATTTACAGCTATTGATTTTATGATGAGTCTTGAACCGCACTGGTTCTCAACAATTTTTGGCGTTTATTTCTTTAGCGGGATAGTTGTTGCCGCATTAGCCGCAATTACATTAGTAGTTATTTATTTAAAAGATAAAGGTTACTTCAGTCCCTGGATGAATGATGATCATCTTTTTAGTTTGGGTGCATTGCTCTTCGCATTCATTAACTTCTGGGCATACATAGCATTTTCTCAATTTATTTTAATTTGGTATGCTGATCTTCCGGAAGAAACATTTTGGTTTTTAACGCGATGGAATGGCGGCTGGATGTTTTTCTCAATAGGATTGATAGTTATACATTTTCTTGTTCCATACTTTGCTCTCCTTAGTCAACCTTCAAAAATGAATCCAAAGAGATTAAAGTTTATTGCAATATGGTTACTATTTGCACATCTATTTGATTTGTTCTGGTTGATTATGCCAAATATTGGTTCAATGAAGAATGGTTATTTATTCAGTTGGATAGATTTGGTTTTTCCAATAGCTGGAACAGGAATAGTTATTTTGGTATTTGCATTTGCTGCTAAAAAAGCAAATATGATTCCAATTGGTGATCCGAAATTAAAACGAGGAATTGATTTTCATCTCTAATTAAAATTTGAGATATAAGGTTTAATATGAAAGATATTTTAGACGGAATAAAAAGTAAAACAGAACAGGCAATTAAAAATCCCGGTGCTAAATTCGGGGCGTTGTATATCTACGTTCTAATAGTCGGTCTAGCAATTGGAATTTACTATGTTAAAAATCTTGAAAATATATCAAGACAAAAAGTTCCGCCAGTTTTACCTGATACAACTGTTGTTGCAGATCTTACAGTAAAAAATGCGATGAATGTTCCAGCAGTTATAATAAATGAAGTTGGTAAATCAACTGCAGAGCTAATTGCTGAGGGTGAGAAATTATACAAAACAAACTGCGCTTCTTGTCATGGAGAAAATGGAACAGGAGGCGGACCCGCATCAATGGGATTAAATCCTACCCCAAGAAATTTTACTTCCAAAGATAATTGGAAAAACGGAACAAAGCTTTCTAATATCTACACAACATTACAAGAAGGTTTACTTCCAAGTGCTATGATTGCTTATGAATTTTTATTGCCGCAGCAAAAATTTGCACTTGCTCATTATTTAAGAACTGCATTTATTCCAACTCCAGATAATGATACGGATGCTGATTTACAAGCATTGGATGCAACTTATAATTTATCTGCTGGATTAATACTTGCAGCACAAATTCCTGTAAAGAGCGCAAGTTTTTTGGTGATTAGTGAATATCAAACTGCAAATAGTAAAATTGAATCAACTTTATTATCATTGGATAAGTATCAATCTGAAATCGGATTTAATACTTTTTCTAAAGTAGTTAGTAATAAAAATCTTGCATTATCTTTTCTTTCTAAAAACTCCGATTGGAAGAAGAATGAAAATGAGTTTGTAAATCTTGTTGTAAATAATGTTAATCAAAATGGATTTAATGGTTCTGTGTTTAATCTGAAAAATGAAGAATGGAATTCTCTTTATAGTCTGATGTTAAAATTGATTTAAGTTTTGCTATTATGAAAATATATTTTGTAACGATTATCATTGTCTTCTTTTTAGTTTCTCTGAAAGCAGAGGATAAAAAAATTGAAGTAGGAATTGATGAACAACTTGGTAAATCAATTCCATTACAAGAATACTTTGTTGATGAAAATGATAATAAGGTTTTGTTAAAAGATTTATTTACAAAACCGACTGTTCTTTCTTTTGTGTATTATAATTGTCCGGGCATTTGTAGTCCGTTGTTATTAGAAGTATCGGATATTATCAACAAAACAGATTTGGTTGCCGGAGTTGACTACAATATAGTTTGTATAAGTATGGATGAACTTGAAACTCCAAAAGATGCAATGGAAAGAAAGCAAACGTTCTTTAAAGTGATTGATAAAAATATTCCGCCTGAAAGTTGGAAATTTTTGACCGGGGATAGCACAACTATTAAAAAAGTAGCTGACGCTGCAGGTTTCTATTTCAAACGCAACGGAAAAGATTTTTTGCACGCGGGAGCTTTTATTTTTGTTGATAATCAAGGAAAAATTTGCAGATATCTTTTACCAAGTTATTCTGAACGAAGAGGATTTGGAATTTTACCTTTTGATTTTAAAATGTCAGTTATAGAAACATCAGAAGGAAAAATTTCACCAACTATGGCTAAGGTTTTACAGTTCTGTTTTAGTTATGATCCTGAGGGACAAACTTATGTTCTTAACTTAACTAGAATTTTTGGTGCTGGCATTTTAATCTTAGTTGGAATTTTTATTGTTTATTTAACAATTAAACCTAAAAAAGATTTTATTAAAACGAGGTAATTTTATAAATGAGTGAAGCAATTGCAGTTCCTAAAAACGGAAAGCAGCCCAGTTATCTGGATTATCAAGGTAAGCATAAAGGCTTGCTTGGCTGGATTCTTTCTACTGATCATAAAAGAATAGGAATACTTTATTTAGTTGCAATCATTTCTTTCTTTTTAGTTGGAGTGACATTTGGCTTTCTGATGCGGCTTGAATTGATTGCACCGGGCAGAACAATAATGGATGCGCAAACATATAATTCATTCTTTACACTTCACGGTGTGATAATGATTTTCCTATTTGTGATTCCTGGAATTCCAGCAATCTTTGGTAACTTTTTTCTGCCAATATTAATAGGCGCAAAAGATGTTGCATTTCCAAGATTAAATTTATTTTCATGGTATCTATACATTATCGGTGGATTGCTTGCAGTAATATCTATTATTATGCCTGGCGGTCCTATGGATACAGGGTGGACATTTTATATCCCTTACAGCGTTAGAACAGGTACAAATGTTAGCTTAGCACTCTTCGCAGCATTTGTTCTAGGGTTCTCATCAATTCTTACTGGATTAAATTTTGTTACTACTGTTCATCGATTACGTGCTCCAGGTATGGATTGGTTTAAAATGCCATTATCTGTTTGGTCCTTTTATTCTACAGCCTGGGTTCAAGTTTTAGCTACACCAATTATCGGGATTACGTTGCTTCTTGTAATTGTTGAAAGAGCATTTGGAGTTGGATTATTTGATCCTGCTCTTGGTGGTGACCCGGTTTTATTCCAACATTTATTTTGGATTTATTCTCATCCAGCAGTTTATATTATGATTCTTCCTGCGATGGGGGTGGTTTCAGAAATTATTCCGGTGTTTGCAAGACGAACAATTTTTGGGTATAAATTTATAGCAATGTCAAGTATTGCAATTGCATCCTTTGGTTCAATGGTTTGGGCGCATCATATGTTTACTGCAGGAATGAGTAATACAGGACAGTTTATCTTTTCTTTGTTAACAATGGTGGTTGCAATCCCAAGTGCAATAAAAGTTTTTAACTGGACAGCAACTCTGTACAAAGGTTCTATCGAATTATCGACGCCTTTATTGTTTGCACTTGCTTTCATCTTTCAATTTACTATTGGTGGATTAACCGGAGTTATGCAGGGAATTCTTTCAGTTGATATAATGATCCATGATACATCATTTATTGTTGCACATTTTCATTATGTAATGTTTGGAGGAACTGGATTTGGATTGATGGCTGCAATGCATTATTGGTTTCCAAAAATGTTTGGAAAAAATTATAACGAAAAAATTGCAAAATCCGCTTTCTGGATGCTTTTTGTAGGGTTTAACACCACTTATTTCCCAATGTTTATAATGGGATGGTTAGGAATGCCAAGAAGATATTTTGATTATCTACCTGAATTCCAAGCTTATCATGTCTTATCCACAGTTGGATCATGGATTTTAGTTGCAGGAATTCTATTAATGATTGGCAATCTCATTAAAGCTTTCGTTAAAGGAAAGAAGATTTCGGATAAAAATCCCTGGGGTGGAGAAACACTTGAATGGCAGATCGATACTCCGCCTATCCATGAAAATTTTTATGAAATTCCTACAGTGCACGAAGCACCTTATGAATACAAACAAAACGAAACTGATACTCATAAAACTCAGGAGGTT